>TARA_B110000967_G_scaffold209348_1_pt1 | contig 94377 bp, 78 predicted proteins | sample TARA_B110000967 | Tara Oceans TARA_B110000967 (sample SAMEA4397903) | marine metagenome | biome: Polar Biome; feature: [DCM] deep chlorophyll maximum layer (ENVO:01000326); material: water (ENVO:00002006), including particulate matter (ENVO:01000060) such as... | depth 35 m
AAAATTGCTCTCAGCGTTATAAAAACAGCAGGATTTTTGAAGAGACAGTATTTATGTTGTCCATCAATCCGAAAAAAACGGGAACAATCCATCCTCCTACAAAACGATTTTACAAAAAAAATGAATAAAATAAGTATTCAAAAAACAAACTATGAGAACAATTTTTGGAATAGGATTTTTAATTCTTACACTTTCTTTTGCTGTGCCAAACAAAGCTCTGAAAAAAATCAAAAGCACTGAAAGCAACATCAATTGGTTGGCGAAAAAAATCACAGGACAACATACAGGAACGCTCAAATTCAAAGAAGGAACCTTAGAATTTGTCGACGATCAATTGGTCGGTGGGTTTTTTGTGGTTGACATGAACAGCTTGACGGTTACGGATTTAAAAGGTTTCTTCAAGAAAAAGTTGGAAAAACACCTAAAATCTGATGATTTTTTTGAAACTGAGTTACACAAAACTGCTCGTATGAAAATCACCTCCATAAGTGGTGAAAAAGACCAGTATGAGGTAACAGCTGATTTTACGATCAAAGGGATGACGCAGTCAGTGATTTTTATAATGAGCATGGAAGACTCTACTGCTAGTGCTACGGTAGCCTTGGACAGAACAAATTTTGGCATCCGCTACAAGTCCTCGAGCTTCTTTGACAATTTAAAAAACAAAGCCATTGACGATGTTTTCGAATTGGAGGTCTCTTTGAAATTTTAAAAAGCATTCTCTCAGCCGTTTTGCAAGTATTACATGGCTTTTTTCAAATACTTACGGTCTGCATAAAAGGTGCCAAAAGGCAAAACAGCTGCCACCAAGACCACAAACAAAACAGCGTAGGACCAGTTCAACTTGAACTTGTATACCCCTGCAAATCCGACATAAGCAACAAATAGAATTCCGTGTATCATGCCCACGTAGGTGACCATTTGAGGAAGGTCAAAGCTGTATTTTAAAGGCATTGCAATTCCCAGCAAAACAAGCAGAGAAATACCTTCGGCCATACTGACCCATCGGAACAATTTTAAAAAATTCATTTTTAGAGGTTTTTGAAATGCAAATTTATGAAATAAGTGTCGATCTGTCTTGAAAATCTTATTTGCATCTAATTTACAGAGCAGTCATTCGTTTGTTTCATTCTATATTTTTACTTTTTTTTAGAAAAAGAAGTTGATGAATGCTGCTTTGACCTTTTCAATCTTCTTTTTAAAAAAGAAACAAAATCTTATCATTTTAAGTATCTTTGCCCACTGTAGTTAGGAATTATATCGCGTAGGCATGAAAATATCATACAATTGGCTAAAGCAATTTTTAAAAATTGACTGGGAAGCCGAAAAAACAGGAGAACTGTTGACGGATTTGGGGCTAGAAGTAGAAGGCATCGAAACCATAGAATCCATCAAAGGAAGTCTTTTGGGCGTGCTTGTTGGAGAAGTCTTGACCTGTGATAAACACCCCAATGCAGATAAATTAAAAATCACCACTGTAGATATAGGAGGCAAAGAGCCGTTGCAAATTGTCTGTGGCGCTTCCAATGTTGCATCGGGTCAAAAAGTAGCTGTAGCCACTGTTGGAACCGTTTTGTACGATGACAAAGGAGCTCCTTTTCCCATCAAAAAAGGGAAGATCAGAGGAGAAGCTAGTTTGGGAATGATTTGTGCTGAAGACGAATTGGGCTTGGGGACAAGCCACGAGGGAATCTTAGTTTTGGACGATTCTTTGAAACCAGGAACTCCAGTTGCAGACGTTTTTAAGATCGAAACAGACAACGTATTTGAAATCGGACTTACACCCAATCGCGCAGATGCCATGAGTCATTTCGGAACCGCAAGAGATTTGCGTGCCGGATTGATGCAGCAAGGAATTCTTTTGGAATTGATTTCTCCTTCCGTGAGTATCTTTCAGGTAGACGAAAGAACCTTGAAATTCGACGTAGAAGTAACAGACAAAGATTTGGCACCCCGGTATTGCGGAGTCACTATTTCAGATCTAAAAGTAGCCCCCTCTCCCGATTGGATTCAAAAGAAGCTCAAAGCTTTGGGATTGACTCCAGTCAATAATATTGTAGACATCACCAACTATGTCTTGCACGAATTGGGACAGCCTTTGCACGCTTTTGATGCTGAAAAAGTACAAGGAAATAAAATCAAAGTAAAAACATTGGCATCAGGAACCAAGTTCACCACATTGGACGGAGTAACGCGAGAATTACACGCTGAGGATTTGATGATTTGCGATGGGGATTCAACTCCATTGTGCATCGCGGGTGTTTTTGGTGGAGCTGATTCGGGAGTTTCCGAGCAAACAACTTCCATCTTCCTAGAGAGTGCCTATTTCAATCCAGTTTCGATTCGAAAATCTGCCAAAAGGCATGCACTCAACACAGATGCTTCCTTTCGTTTTGAAAGAGGAATCGACCCCAATTTTACAAAATATGCGCTGAAAAGAGCGGCTTTGTTGATCAGCGAAATTGCAGGTGGAAAAATAGCTTCGGACATTGTCGACTTGTATCCTAAAAAAATTGAAGATTTTGAATTGGTTTTGTCCTATAAAAATGTGGCCCGACTGATCGGTGAAGAATTGCCCAATGAAACTATCAAAAACATTCTGGCTTCTTTGGAAATTAAAATTATCAGTGAAACAGAAGGAGGACTTGGCTTGACCATTCCTTCCTACCGTGTAGATGTTCAGAGAGAAGCGGATTTGATTGAAGAAATTTTAAGAGTTTACGGATACAACAATATTGAGTTCTCTCACAAACTGAACACATCGATTTCTTTTTCAGATTTCAAAGGAGTTCGGATAGAAAATACGATTGCCAATCAACTGAATGCACAAGGGTTTCACGAAATCATGTCCAATTCTTTGACAAAATCAGCTTATACAGACCACTCTGAGAGTTTGAACGTAGCCAATAATGTGGCCATGTTGAATCCTTTGAGTCAGGATTTGGCGGTTATGCGTCAATCTTTATTGTTCAGTGGCTTGGAATCGGTCTCTTACAACATCAATCGAAAGAACACTTCTTTGCGTCTTTTCGAATTTGGTAAGACCTACCACAAATACGAAGAAAAGTACCAAGAACAAAAACACTTGGCGCTGTTTGTTTCTGGAACACGGAATAAAGAAACGTGGTCTTTGGAAAACAGAAATTCCGATTTCTTTTATGTCAAGGGCATTGTTCTTTCAGTTCTCAAGCGATTGGGGGCAGCCAACTTGAAAGAAAAACCGTCCAAAAACGATTTGTTGAGCGAAGGAATTTCTTTGAGCTTGGGAAAAATAAAATTGGCAGATCTCGGAACTGTTGACCCGAAAGTGTTGAAATCGTTTGGAATCAAACAAGAGGTTCTTTATGTAGATTTTGACTGGGAAAATGTACTCAAGGTAATGAGTAAGAAGTCTTTTAAAGTAAAAGCACTGCCCAAATTTCCCGCTGTAAAAAGAGACCTGTCACTCTTGCTAGATAGCAAGGTGACTTTTGGAGAACTCTACAACTTGGCATTTCAATCTGAAAGGAAACTTTTGAAGGAAGTAGCTCTTTTCGACGTGTATGAAGGGGACAAACTTCCTGAGGATAAAAAATCCTATGCTGTCAGCTTCCTGATTCAGGACGAAGAAAAGACCTTGAACGACAAACAAATAGACAAGATCATGCAAAAACTGCAAACCACATTTGAAAAAAATTTACAGGCCACTTTGAGATAGGCAAGGGCAACAAAAAACACTTTCTACTTAGAAAGTGTTTTTTGTTTCAAGGATTTTAAAAAGAGCAATTCAACCCTTTTTTTGTAATTTTACAGGGAATCATCAAAAACGAACACCTTTTCTACAACCATCGCAATGTACAAATCACTCATACGTCCACTTCTTTTTAGCATTGATCCAGAAAAAGTGCATTACTTCACATTTTCGCTGATCAGAACCCTTTCCAAAATACCAGGGGTGCCCTCATTATTAAGGGCTTTGTACCTAAATAAGGACCCGCGACTGGAGCGTACATTGTTTGGACTCACTTTTAAAAACCCGGTAGGTTTGGCAGCAGGATTTGATAAAAATGCAGTCTTGTTCAACGAATTGGCAGATTTTGGATTCGGTTTTGTAGAAATCGGAACACTCACACCCAAAGGACAGGAAGGAAACCCCAAACAACGTTTGTTTCGATTGAAAGACGACCAAGGTCTGATCAACAGAATGGGCTTTAACAATGACGGGGTGGCTGCAGCCATTGCGCATTTGAAAAAAAACAAAAACAAACTCATCATTGGAGGGAACATCGGTAAAAACACCGGAATTCCATTGGAACAATACACCCAAGATTACTGTGACACCTTTTACGAACTCCATCCTTATGTAGATTATTTTGTACTAAATGTCAGTTGTCCCAATGTTGGAAGTCATGCCAAGCTCCAAGACAAAGACTATCTTTTGGAGTTGATAGGCGCTGTTCAAAAAATCAATGCCGAGAAACCTGTTCAAAAACCCATCTTGTTAAAAATTGCTCCAGACTTGAATTTCCAACAATTGGATGAAATCATCGAATTGGTAGCCGAGACCCAAATAGACGGTGTCATTGCTTCCAATACATCGACCAATCGGGAAGGACTCAAAACTCCAAAAGATCAATTAGAGACCATCGGAAATGGTGGTTTGAGTGGGCTTCCTATCAAGGAAAGGAGTACAGCCACAATCCAATACCTCGCAGAGCACTCGAACAAAGCATTTCCCATCATTGGAGTAGGAGGGATACACTCAGCCAAAGATGCTTTAGAGAAAATAGACGCAGGAGCAGATTTGGTGCAGCTCTACACAGGTTTTGTCTACGAAGGACCCCGTCTTGTCAAAGAGATCAACAAGGCTCTTTTAAATAGAGAAAGCGCTTCCTAACACATTCCGCTCCTATCGTTTTACCATCTGAACAGATAGCTGTATATTTGGCTGTGTGGATCCACAAGTAAAAATCATAGAATGTCCCAGAGATGCCCTACAAGGGGTCAGGGAATTTATTCCGACTGCTGCCAAAGCAGCCTATGTGAACGCTTTGTTAGGTGTCGGATTTGACACAGTTGATTTTGGAAGTTTTGTTTCTCCCAAAGCCATTCCGCAGATGCGAGATACCGCAGCAGTTTTGTCCCGATTGGATTTGTCAGAAACCCGGAGCAAACTTTTGGCCATTGTTGCCAACACACGGGGAGCCCGTGATGCGGCCTCTTTTGAAGAAATTGATTTTTTGGGCTTTCCCTTTTCGATCTCTGAGATTTTTCAAATGCGAAACACCCAAAAAACCATCGAACAATCCCTGAGCGTTTTGGACGAGGTTCTCAACATTGCGTCTGTTGCCAACAAAAAAGTCGTAACCTATCTGTCCATGGGCTTTGGCAATCCGTATGGAGAACCCTGGGAGGTGGAGCTGGTAGGCAAATGGACTCAAAAATTGATTGAGATGGGGGTAGAAATCCTTTCACTTTCCGACACCATAGGAACTGCAACTCCTGCCAATATATCGTATTTGTTTTCCCATTTAATTCCCCAGTACCCAGCAGTAGAATTTGGAGCACACCTACATACCACTTATACTTCTTGGAAGCCGAAAGTTGAAGCCGCTTTTCATGCAGGTTGCCTTCGTTTTGATGGTGCCATTCAGGGGCATGGCGGCTGCCCGATGGCCAAAGACGAATTGATTGGAAATATGCCTACCGAAAAATTACTTTCATACTTTACGTCTCAGCAGTTAGTAACAGGGACCAAACCCATGGCTTTTGAAAGTGCCTACAACGCTGCTCTCCGAATTTTCCCTCTTTAATTTTACCTTTTTTTCCTTATTTAAATTTATTCTAAATAATATTTTTTTATTTAAGATTGAGTTGTATATTTGCAGGGAATTTTAACACTATTTTTAAACAATCTAAATAAAGATAAGTAAATTATGAAAAAGTATCTATTAAATACGAGTATGTTGGTTGTCATGTCAACCATGTTTTTGGCATGTAATGAAGATGACAATCTTGTCAACCTTTCGAAAAAAAATGTAAACGATATTGATGTTGAATTCAACGTGCCTTCTACGTATGTATTTGAAAGAGATGGCTTTTCTACGGTAAGTTTTGGAGGGCAAACAACACGTCTTTCGATGGCCAAAGAAATTTTGGGATACCTAGCAATCGATTCTGAGAAATCTGAGCAAGATTTAGAAGCTGCTTTTGCACACATGGCAGGGGACGATGATTTTTCATCCACGGAATTGAATGAGTCCTCTAAAAGTGTAAAAAGTAAAGTGGCAGCGTCGGATGATCTCTTTGGAAGTGATGCGCTTGCAAAGGAAGCAATTCAAGAGCTTATGTCTGGTTTTTTGAAAAGGCATGTTACAGAAGTGGTTCCTAATAGTCTCATAGAAGCGTCGCCTGGAGTAGCAGGTTTTGTAGGTTCTCGGTATGTAAGTAAAAAGGGGTTGGAGTACAACCAAGCATTTAACAAAGGCTTGATTGGTGCTCTAATTGTAGATCAAGTATTGAATAATTATTTAGGGAATAATAGAATTTTAAACGATGGTTATATCACGGATAATTCCTCAGAAACACTGGAGTCTGGAAAAAACTATACGAAGTACGAACATCATTTTGACGAAGCTTATGGGTATGTCTATGGAGATGCAAGCGTAGATGGAGAAAGTCCAATTACGACAGAGGGCGATAAGTTTTTGTTTAAATACATTGCCAAAGTGAACGGGGATTCTGATTTTTCTGGAATTCAAGATCAGATTTTCAAAGCTTTTAAATTGGGCCGATCTGCTGTGGTTGCCAAAGAGTACGATGTTTTGAGAGATGCGATTGAAATATTGCAATATCAGATTTCAAAAGTCATTGGGGTGCGCGCAGTCCACTACCTTCAAGCTGGAAAAGAAGATTTAGCTTCTCAAGCATATGCTTCAGCATTGCATGGTTTGTCTGAAGGCTATGGTTTTATTTACAGCCTACAGTTTACGAGAAATCCGGAGACAGATGCGCCGTATTTTACTTCTTCAGAAGTGAATGCTATGATTGCTAAATTGGAAAATGGAAATGGTTTTTGGGACCTTGCAGATGGGGTTGTACTAGATGAAATATCCAATCAAATTTCAGCCAAGTTTGATTTTACAACAGCACAAGCAGCGGAATAAAAAATAAAGTAAAAAGTATTTGAGTAGATTGAAATTTACTCAAATACTTTTGATTAATTTTGCCAACGATTATAATAAATGTCATTATGATAAAAAACAGCTTTTTGATTTTATTGTTTTCTTTATGCACCGCTTCTTGCATGACAGATGCTTATGACCAGTGCTCATCAGACGATTTTGACAGAGGGGCCATGTTGAACAATTGGGCGGAGAATATCATCATTCCTGCTTATGAGAATTATGTGGACAAATTGGAAGATTTAAAATCGGATGTTACTGCATTTTCAGACACCCCAAATCAAACAAATTTAGACAAGGCCAGAACTTCTTGGTTGGGAGCTTACATTGCTTGGCAAAAAGTAGCACTCTTTCAAATTGGAAAGGCGGAAGTGCTGCGGTTGAGAGATTACACCAATACTTATCCTTTGGATGCAGCGGGAGTGAAAAATAACATAGCGAGCGACTCCTACGATTTATCGTTGTCTACAGAAATGGACAAACAAGGATTTCCTGCATTGGACTATTTGTTAAATGGCGTAAAAGATTCAGACCTTGAAATTTTGAATGTTTACAACGATCCGAATTACGGTGTTTATTTGACAGCCGTTTCGAACAGGCTTGAACAGATGGGAAAAGATGTTTTAAATGATTGGAAAGATTCTTATAAAACCATCTTCATACAAAATGAATGTTCTTCTGCAACCGCTTCGGTAGATAAATTGACAAACGATTTTATTTTCAATTTTGAAAAACACATTCGAGTAGCTAAAATAGGCAATCCCATAGGTTTTTTTACCAATACTCCTGTTCCTGAGGCTGTAGAAGCTTTTTATAAGAAAGATGTTTCTAAAGAGTTGTTTGTCGTCGCTATCCAGGCTTCCAGAGATTTTTTTAGCGGAAAGCATTTCAATTCAGATACAGAAGGTATCAGTCTGAAAAGCTATTTGACGGATTTGAATATTAAAACTGTTACTGAAAAAAGTGTGAGTGAAGAAATTCTAGAAAGAATGGACAAGGCACTTTCTACGGCAAATGGCTTAGAGGATAACTTTTACAATCAAATTATTGCAGACAGAAATGCATTTGTAGTCATGCGAAATGAGTTACATTCGGTTGTAGGAATATTGAAAACCAATATGATAGCTGCTTTAAAGATCAAAGCCGATTTTAACGATACAGATGGTGACTAACCGCATTATAAATAGCAAATAAAAGAGGAGCTCATGGTTTTTTGACGATGAGCTTTTTCTGTTAAAAGAACAATACCTCATGTATAAAAAGCCCTACTTTTTTTTGTTTTTCATACTTGTTTCTTTCAAAACGCTTTCTCAGACAGAAGTGAATGTTGATTTTTTGGTGGTTGATGATTTGACTGAAGCGGCAGTTCCAAATGCACAGATTTACTTGAAATCAGGCACATATGTTGGTGTAACTGCGGAACAAGGTAAAGTGTCTTTTCGAAGTGCTGAAAACATATCCTTGCAAATAGTTGTGTTTTCATACAACTACAAGATTTATGAAAGTGTTGTCAATATTAAAAATGAGGATGCAAGTTTTACCATAAGGTTGGAGAAATTGTCAGAGGACCTTTCCGAAGTTTTTATTGAAAACTATCAGAAAAAGGTATTCAATCTAAAGCGTTTGAAAGATGTGGAGGGGACAGCTATTTATGCAGGGAAGAAGACAGAGGTTGTGTTGGTAGATCAAGTAGTTGGAAACTTAGCCTCTAACAATGCCCGACAAGTAATGTCACAAGTCGTGGGATTGAATATTTACGATGTGGGCGATGGTGGTTTGCAATTGTCTGTGGGAGGCAGGGGTTTGGATCCGAATCGAACAGCCAACTTCAATACGAGACAGAACGCGTATGACATCAGTGCAGATGTTTTGGGGTATCCAGAAAGTTATTACACGCCAACAGCAGAAGCTTTGTCGGAAATTCAAGTGATTCGAGGAGCGGCTTCCTTGCAATACGGTACCCAATTTGGAGGTTTGATTAATTTTAAATTGAAGGAACCTGTAAAAAACAAAGAATTAGAATTTGTTACCAGAAATACAGTGGGCTCTTTTGGTTTGAAAACAAGTTTCAATAGTTTGGGTGGAACAAAGGGTAAATTTAGTTATTATACTTTTTTCAATTACAAAGATGGAGATGGTTACAGGGCGAATTCAAATTTCGATTCCAAAAATTTTTACGGATACATTGCCTACGATTTTTCCAAAAAAACCAAATTGAGCTTTGAGGCAACCTACTTGAACTATTTGGCAAAACAATCTGGTGGACTTTCAGATGTGCAATTTCTAGAAGATCCAAGCCAAAGTAACAGAACAAGAAACTGGTTTGAAGTGAATTGGAAATTATTTGCACTGAAATTCAAGCATAAAATCAGTGAAAAAACCGATTTCAGTTTGAATCTATTTGCCTTAGATGCGCATAGAAAATCCCTTGGTTTTAGAGTCAATCCTTTGGTCCAAGAACCCAATCCCTTTGATGAAGACGAACAAGATCAAAACGGAAATTTTTTACACGAAAGAGATTTATTGGCAGGCGTATTTCGAAATTGGGGTGCTGAAACGAGGTTTTTGACGCGATACAACGTTTTTTCAAAAGATGCGGTGTTATTGGTCGGTTCAAAAATCTACAATGCCAGCAATACCTCTCAACAAGGACCCGGTAGCAAAGGAAGTGATGCAGATTTTAATTTTTATTCAGCAGAATTCCCACAATATAGCAACCAGTCTAAATTTAAATATCCGAATTTCAATGCGTCCGTTTTTGCAGAGAATATTTTCAAACTTTCAGATTATTTTTCATTGACACCAGGAGTTCGATACGAATATATAAAGACACTTTCTGAAGGAACCTATTCTCCAGAGTTGATTGAAGACAACAATCGTTTTGAAAGAAACATTCTTTTATTTGGGCTTGGTGCGAGTTACAAGCCTACGAATTACTTTGAAAGTTATGCCAACATATCTCAGAATTACCGCTCTGTAACCTTCAGTGATATTCGAGTGACAAGTCCTTCTTTTACCGTTGCAGAAGACATTACAGATGAAAAGGGGTTTACGGCGGATATTGGAGTGCGAGGTAAATACCGGAAATTTGTATCCTATGATGCGAATTTATTTGGCTTGCTGTATGAAGGGAAAATAGGAACCAATTTTGAAGATAGAATCGGTTGGCAACGCGACAATATTGGAACTGCTGTCGTTTACGGATTGGAATCTCTGATTGATTGGAACCTTCAAGAAACTTTTTGGAAGAATCAGAGCAACTACAAGTTCAATGTTTTTATAAACGCAGCAATTACAGATTCTAAATACACAAAATCTCGATTCAACGGAGTACAAGGTAAAAAGGTAGAATTTATACCACTTGTAAACATGAAATCAGGCATCGGTTTTGGGTACAAAAATTTAATCGGTAGTTTGCAGTATACGTATTTGTCGGAACAATATACAGATGTGACAAATGCTCCCTACAATCCAAATAATATGCTTACCGTTGCAGGAGCGATTCCCTCTTATGATATTTTGGATTTGTCATTTGCTTACACCTATAAAATGTTTAAATTTGAAACAGGAATTAATAATTTATTGAACCGATCTTATTTTACAAGAAGAGCAACCGGTTACCCAGGACCAGGGATCATTACTTCAGATCCACGTTCTTACTATTTTACGATGCAATTAAAACTTTAAAATTTTTTTCTATGAATAAAAAGGGAAGAAAAATCATTCTAATTTCTGTGGTGCTCTTAGTTGTTTTACAATTTGTAAATGGTGAACGGGCATACCGAGCGGTCAATCCTCAAACGGATTTCTTATCGGTTTCAAAAGCCCCTAAAGAAGTAGCTCTTATTGTGAAATCGAATTGTTACGACTGTCATTCGCGTCAAGTAGAATATCCATGGTATGCTTCAATAGCGCCTATCTCTTTTTTAATAGAGCATCATGTGGAGGAAGGAATCGAGCATTTGAACTTTTCAGATTGGACCAAATACTCCTCAAAAAAAGCCGCACACAAACTAGAAGAGATTGTAGAAGAAGTGGAAGAAGACAAAATGCCTTTAAAATCGTACACACTTTTGCACGGTAACTTGTCAGATAGGGATAAAAAAACATTCCTAGATTGGATACAAACGATTCGTTGACTACTTGTTACCTAGGATGTTTTTAAAAGGATTCAGGAGGTTCTGTAGAAAAGAAGCATAGTTTTGATTGTCTTTTTTTCCCAATCCAAAATGCAGTTTTTTCACTTGTTTAGATCGAATCAAAGTACCGAAGATCCAATCCCAAAAAGCAAACTTAGAGCCGAGATTCTTATCGTAATGTTCGGGCTTGTCACTGTGGTGAATTTGGTGTTGCACCGGACTGATAAAGATGTATTCTAAAAAATTGTAAAATTTAAATTTGACGTGAGAATGCCTTAAGTTGGCTCCCCAAAAATTAAAAATCAGAGTAAATATATTGACACCCGCAAAAGTCCATTTGTTAATTTGAGAAGCAGATAAATAATCAAAAACCCCTGTCATCAATCCAAAGGTCAAGATTGCGCCTAAATTATTGAGAATCAATTCTACAGGGTGTATTCTGTATTGCGTGAATGGATTCATGGTAGTCGCTGAATGATGCGTTTTATGAAATTCCCAAAGGAGAGGAACCTTATGCATTGCTAAGTGAATGAGGTAGCTTACAAAGTCTCCAAAAACACTGAGAGCGATGGTGTATGCAATCATGGTGCTGACCATAGAAAGTTGTACTAATTCATATCCAAACCACTTGTTGAGGTACTCTGTTGTATGAAATGCCAATTTGAAACCAAAAATAAATAAGGGAGCAATGAGTAAAATTTTTACAACACTGTTAAAGGCAATAAAATAATAGTCCACGAAAGCCGATTTTCCCAGCCAAATTTTCTTGGGTAAAAGAAACTTTATAAAGGATTGTTTCTTCTTTTTTTTATAAATAAAATAGACCAGTGGCAACGATGTGAACATGTATAGGAAATAGGTCCTCTTATTCGGTGTCACAACCAAATCAGCACAGACCTTGTAGCATGACTCCAAAAATGTTAGTGCCGTATCTATTGACATGATTTTCATCTGAATCGTTCGTGCTGCAAAGATACGTAAAATTCTTATTTAGAATAAATTAAAATAAAGACATAGATCAATGTCCATTTATGCAAAGCACTGAAACCCTTGAAGAGAATGAATTGGACGCTCAGAAAGAAAGCCTATTGATTTTTAGAAAACTCGCGGCAAAGGTTTTGTAATAATAGCATGCATTTTTCAAGTTCTCTTCGTTCTACAAACTCATTCGACCTATGTGCTTGATCTATGGAACCCGGACCACAGATGATACTTTCGATACCTGCTGCTGCGTACTGTCCAGCTTCGGCTGCATAAGGAACGGTTCCCAACACACTGTTTGGATTGATTTTTTGCAGCAATTTAACGATGTCTTGCTCTTTGTGTGTGTCTAATGGAGGCACAGGAGCATGCCACTCTTTGGTTTGAATTTTAAAGTCCGAAAATAAGGAATGCAATTCCCGCTCTCTTTGTCGGCAATGGGTTTCAAAATGGGCAATGATGTCAGCCAGTTTGTCTTTAGGAATCACCCGAACATCCCATGAAAACGTTGCTTTGTCAGCAATTACATTGGGGGCGACCCCTCCTTGGATAAGACCGATGTGCAACGAACTGTGTGGTGGTGCAAAGCGTTCGTCGACACTTTCCGATGCCAATGCATTCATTTTGTCTTCGAGCCATAAAATAAGGCGTGCGGCTTCGTGTATGGCACTTACCTCTTTGGGAATACCGCTGCTGTGTCCTGCTGAACCGTTGACAGTGGTGGTGTACAATCCGATACCTTTGTGGCCGATGATGGGTTGCAGCAATGAGGGTTCTCCAATCAAGGCGTATTTGGGGGTTTCCGAATAGTAGTTTTGCAAATGCGTTATCAATTCGGGAGCTCCCAAACAACCAATTTCTTCGTCGTAGGAAAAAGCAAAATAAATGGGTCTTTTCAAAGGAGCTTTTACCAAGTCGGGGAGGACAGCTAAGCAACAGGCCAAAAAGCCTTTCATGTCACAACTGCCTCTACCGTACCACTTGCCATCTCCTGTATCCGTCAATTCAAAAGGGTCGCTGTCCCAATCTTGTCCTTTGACCGGAACCACATCTGTATGAGCAGACAGAATAAGCCCTCCGTCTACTGCGGGTCCAATCCTGCAATGCAAAGAAGCTTTGTCACCTGTTGCATTGGGAACCCATACGGTAGCCACGCCTTGGGATTCGATATGGTCTTTGATCCAGAGTAGGATGCTCGTATTGCTTTCGCCTCCCAAGACAGGAAAGGCAATGAGGCGGCTAAGAAGTTCTTGTAAGGACATTTTTTGGTGTTTACACTATTTTGCAAAAGCAATTTTAGCATTTTTCTTTTTGATTTTCAAACCTTGAGCTGCTTTTAAAACCCGCTTGCTCTTGTTTCTTTTGATGGCGATATAGGAAGAAAAATCTTTGACTTCAATCAGTCCCAAATCCGTTTTTGACAAAAAATCAAACTGTAGGAAAAAACCGACAAGATCCATTTTATTGACTTTGTCTTTTTTTCCTTTTCCGATGTAAAAAGTTCTCCATTCGGGATCGGTGAATGTTTCGTTGGGACTGATTTTGAACACTGGAACTTCGTCGATATAGGAGGGAAGTGCTTCTGTTGTTGTCCGAATCAAAATACTCATTCCCGAAGATTTCATCCGTGCAGTTCTTCCATTTCGATGTGTAAAAGTAGCCTCTTCACGTGGCATTTGGTAGTGGATGACACAGTCCAACTCTGGAATGTCAATGCCCCTCGCCGCAATATCGGTGGCAATCAAAATTTGAGAACTTCCATTTCTGAATTTTAACAATTCCAACTCGCGTTGTGCTTGTTCCAAGCCTCCGTGAAAAATGGAATAAATAAGTTCTTTGTCGTCTAAATGATCGCAAATACGATCGCAAGCTTCTCTATGGTTGGAAAAGACAATGGTGTTTTTTTTGGGACCCAAAGACGTTAAAAGTTCCAGCAGCCCCTCTATTTTTTCATCGATAGGGGTCACGTGTTGTGATAAGGTCAAGGTTCCTTCTTTTTCTTTTAAAAAATCGAGGGTATGTAGGTCGACTGTGTTGAGGTAGTCAGGGACTTCGATGGCTTTGGTCGCCGAGACAAAAAGGCGCCCCTTTGGCTTTGGGATTTCTTTTACGATGGCTTCCATTTGTTTGGAAAATCCGAACTCCAAAGATTTGTCAAACTCGTCAAAAACCAATTGAGTGATGTTCGTTGGGTCAAATGTTTTCCGTCTGATGTGGTCTTCAATTCGCCCAGGAGTTCCCACCAGAAGAGTTGGAGGTGTTGAAAAATTTTTGCGCTCCACACCAAAAGGATGCCCTCCATAGCAGGCATTGACTTTAAAGTTTGTTTTCATCAATTTCAACACGTTTTCAATTTGCAAAACCAATTCACGTGTAGGAGCTAGAATCAATACTTGAACTCCCTGTTTGGACGCTATTTTGGGGAGCACACTCAAGAGGTAAGCCACTGTTTTACCGCTTCCTGTCGGTGCCAATAAGAGTGTGTTTGGCCTTGAAGATGTAGTTGCAATTGCAGTTTCTTGCATAGGGTTTAATGAGGAAAACCCGAGGTTTTTTAGAATTGCTGCTTGATTTGTTTTTGTAAAGACCATCTGACAAAGGTAATTCAAGTATCTTTACCGACCTTACAGGAACTAAAAAATAGTGCAAAAAACTCATGGAATCACAGCAGAACAACCCTTTACACGGCAAGCGCATCGAACAGATTTTAAAAGAACTCGTCGACTATTACGGTTGGGAGCATTTGGGGCACAAGATTCAAATCGGTTGTTTTCGCAACAATCCTTCTATCGGATCAAGTCTTCGTTTTTTAAGGCGCAGCAACTGGGCTAAGAGTGAGGTTGAAGCTCTGTATATAGAAATGCATCGAAAGATCCATGCTTCTAACTAATTGAGCTACACTTCCTCTTGTTGAATTCTACTCCTCTAGTTATTTGAAAGTTTTATTCTTTCGACAACATTGCTTACAGCTGATTTTACAAAACAAGGTCCACCATCGTGTTTTTTTGTCCTCTTTCCACCTTTGAAGATACTTTGTGTAGAGATTCGAGAAACGGAATAAAAGATGTATATTTGCATGCAATAAAATTAAACTTATTGCACATGGCTTCATCAAAAATTATAAGTGAAGGATTGACTTACGACGACGTCCTTTTGATTCCCGCTTACTCAGAAGTACTCCCCAGAGAAGTAAGTATCAAAACAAAATTCACCAAAAACATCAGTTTAAATACACCCATAGTATCTGCTGCAATGGATACTGTAACAGAGGCAAATATGGCAATCGCTATGGCCAGAGAAGGTGGTATTGGTGTGTTGCATAAAAACATGACGGCTACACAACAAGCATCTGAGGTTCGTAAAGTAAAACGTTCCGAATCCGGAATGATTTTGGAACCGGTGACCATCAAACGTGAAGAAACTGTGGCAACTGCCAAAAACTTAATGGCTGAATACGGTATCGGAGGCATACCTGTCATTGACAATTTGGGAGTTCTTGTCGGCATTGTGACCAACAGGGATTTGCGTTTTGAGAAAAACAATGCACGGTTGATTTCTGAAGTGATGACTTCCGAAAATTTGGTAACAGTAGCACAGGGAACTTCTTTAAAACAAGCTGAAGTCATTTTACAAGACAATAAAATTGAAAAATTACCTGTGGTCAACGATCAGAATATTTTGGTTGGTTTGATTACATTTAGAGACATCATCAAAGTTCGAGAAAATCCCCACGCCAACAAAGACGGTTACGGACGTTTGCGTGTGGCTGCTGCGATTGGTGTCACTGCAGATGCAGTAACACGAGCGCAAGCATTGGTAACCGCTGGGGTAGACGCATTGATCATTGATACCGCTCACGGGCATACCAAAGGGGTGGTAGAAGTGTTGAAATTGGTCAAAGCTTCTTTTCCAGATACGGATGTCGTAGTAGGAAACATTGCAACTGCCGATGCTGCCAAATATTTGGTCGCAGCTGGAGCTGATGCTGTTAAAGTAGGAATTGGACCTGGATCGATTTGTACCACCAGAGTAGTAGCAGGAGTAGGTTACCCTCAATTGTCCGCTGTTATGGAAGTAGCAGCTGCCATCAAAGAAACCGGTGTCCCCGTAATCGCTGATGGAGGAATCCGATACACAGGAGATATTCCGAAAGCCATTGCTGCAGGAGCAGATTCGGTCATGTTAGGTTCGCTATTGGCAGGAACGAAAGAATCTCCCGGAGAAACCATTATTTTTGAAAGCAGAAGGTTCAAATCCTATCGAGGGATGGGTTCTGTAGAAGCGATGAAGGAAGGCTCCAAAGACCGTTATTTTCAAGATGTAGAAGACGACTTGAAAAAACTCGTTCCGGAGGGAATTGTCGGAAGGGTTCCTTACAAAGGTGAGTTGTCGGCTACAATGCATCAATTTGTCGGTGGATTGAGAGCGGGTATGGGCTATTGTGGAGCCAAAGACATTGCCTCCCAAAAAGAAGCTAGTTTTGTAAAAATTACAGCCTCAGGAATCAAAGAAAGTCACCCACACGATGTCACCATCACCAAGGAGGCACCGAACTATTCGCGATAAGAACAACAACATATAGAAAGCAACAAGGCACCGGGTGATTTTTCATCGGGTGCTTTTTTTTAAGCCAGGATCAAGAAGGGAGTTTTTCTTTCAAATAGGTGGCCGTGATAGACTTGTCGCTGCAAAGCATTTCTTCTGGGGTTCCTGAAAACAACAAAGCACCTCCATTTTCACCTCCTTCAGGTCCCAAGTCAATAACGTAATCGGCACATTTGATAAAATCCAAGTTGTGCTCAATGACCAAGATGGAATGTCCAATTTTTATGAGCGCTTCCATAGAATTCAACAACTTTTTGATGTCGTGAAAATGCAAGCCGGTAGTCGGTTCATCAAAAATAAATAAGGTCCTGTCTTTGCGCTGCCCTTTGCCCAAAAACGAAGCGAGTTTGATTCTTTGCGCTTCACCACCGGAAAGGGTGGAGGAGGATTGCCCCAATTGCACGTATCCCAATCCAACGTCTTGCAATGGCATGAGTTTTTGAGCGATTTTTACCTGCTGGTGTTTGTCAAAAAAGGCAATGGCTTCATCGATGGTCAGTTGTAAAATAGCGTCAATTGATTTTTTTTCAAATTTGATTTCCAACACTTCTTTTTGAAACCGTTTTCCTTTGCAGTCCTCACATTCCAAATGAACATCGGCCATAAATTGCATTTCGATGGTGACGATGCCCTCTCCCTTGCACGTTTCACATCGGCCTCCTTCTACATTGAAAGAAAAATGTTTGGGTTTGTAATTTCTTGCTTTTGACAAGCTTTCATTTGCAAACAAGCTTCGAATTTCGTCGTAGACCTTTACATAGGTCACAGGGTTGGATCGGGAAGAACGACCGATTGGGTTTTGATCGATGAACTCGATGTTTTTTAGCTTGTCAAAATTTCCTAAAAGTTCTGTAAAAGCTCCCGATTTTTTTCCGTGACCTACCAGTTTTTTTTGCAAAGCTGGAAAGAGAATGTCTTTGACCAAAGTGCTTTTTCCACTTCCAGAAACTCCGGTGATGACTGTCAAGGTGTTCAGCGGGAATTCAACGTCGATGTTTTTGAGGTTGTTTGCGCGGGCTCCTTTGATTTGGATTGTGTCTTTTGAGGTTCTGCGTTTGTTGGGAACTTCAATTTCGAGTTCTTGGTTGAGGTATTTGGCAGTCAAAGAATTTGATTTTAGCAGCTCTTTAAAAGTCCCTTCCGCGACCACATGTCCTCCGTGAGTTCCTGCCTCTGGACCGATGTCAATGATGGCATCGGCTTGCCGCATGATGTCTTCATCGTGCTCCACTACGATGACAGTGTTACCGAGGTCTCTGAGTTGTTTCAAAACTTTGATCAAGCGCTCCGTGTCTTTGGGATGCAAACCAATGCTAGGTTCGTCTAAAATATACATGGAGCCGACCAAGCTGCTTCCGAGAGAGGTAGCCAAATTGATGCGTTGACTTTCTCCACCGGAAAGGGTGTTGGAAGGTCGATTCAAGCTAAGGTATCCCAAACCTACATCTTTTAAAAAAGTCAAACGGCTGTTGATTTCTGTTAAAATTCTCTTGGCAATAAGGGCGTCTTTTTTTTCCAAGACCAATGCTCTAAAAAAAGCAGACAAGCGGTCAATGGGCAGGTCGATCAAATCGGAAATCGCCTTTCCTTTTACCTTGACATAGTCGGTTTCTTTGCGAAGTCTTTTGCCTTCACACGTTTGGCATTGGGTACGTCCTCGATAGCGAGAGAGCAATACGCGGAATTGGATTTTGTAGCTTTTGCTTTCCAAGTATTTGAAAAACTCATAAAGGCCTTCAAAATCTGGGGTGCCTTTCCAAATGCATTTTTTTTGGGCGGTACTCAGTTCAAACCAAGGTTTGTGAATGGGGATGTCGTGTTTAGAGGCGAAGTCGATGAGTTGCTCTTTGTACTTTAAAAACGATTCTGTTTTCCAGGGGGCAATTGCATCTTCATAAATAGAGAGGCCGGTATTTGGAATGACCAAGTCTTCGTCGATTCCCATGGTATTGCCATAACCTTCGCAGGTTGGGCAAGCGCCATAGGGATTGTTAAAGCTAAAAAAATGGGTGTTTGGTTCTAAAAACGTGATGCCATCCAATTCAAACTTGTTGCTAAAAGTGGTGATTGTACCTTCGGTGATGTTGTCTAAGGCACAGGTGCCCTTTCCTTCAAAAAAGGCAGTTTGAACAGCGTCAGCAAGTCGGTTGTAAAATGCGGCTTCCTCTTTGACGACAATACGGTCTACAACGAGGTATAATTGCTCGTCGATAGCAGCTTTCCGAAGTGTTTGAGCGTCATATTTTGCTGTCAAATCAGCATCGATTCGGAGCACGTCTTGGTGGATCTTGAATCGGGAATAGCCTTGTTGGGAAAGAAGTTTGAATACAATTTTAGGGTCTTTGTCATCTCCAAAATCGATGGGTGCCAATAAGAGTATTTTGCTGTTTTTAGCGACTTTTTTTACAGCGTCGAGAACATCTGTAACCCGGTGTTTTTTTACTTCTAGTTGAGAGACAGGTGAGTAAGTTCTTCCAATTCTTGCAAATAACAATTTCAGATAATCAAAGATTTCAGTCGAAGTTCCTACTGTAGATCTTGGATTGCTCGTGTTTACTTTTTGTTCAATGGCTATGGCAGGCGCAATGCCTTTAATGGAAGCGACTTTGGGTTTGTTGAGTTTTCCTAAAAATTGCCTCGCATAGGAGGAAAGACTTTCCACATAACGACGTTGTCCTTCCGCATACAAGGTGTCAAAAGCCAAACTGGATTTTCCAGAACCGGAAAGCCCTGTGATGACAACCAATTTGTTTCTTGGAATCGCAACATCAATATTTTTAAGGTTGTGGAGCTGCGCCCCCTTAATGAGTATAAAATCTTTTGGGTTGTGCGTAGCATTTTTTTGAGTCATAAACAAAAGGCAATAGGTTGTAAAAATAACCTTTTTGAAGCGCTCTGTAAAAGGAACACGAAATTATTTAACACGATTTTTTTGTTAAAAACCAATAGTTTTTAGATATTTGTTTCCACATATTTTATTCATCCATCTCAAACTACTGCCTATTCAATAACATTACTTGAACAAATACACTAGAATTACCTACAAAAGTGTTTTAAATGAATGTTATGCAGTTACAGAATACATCCGATGGCGATTTGGTCACTCGGTACTTACAGGGAGATGAAAAATCTTTGGAACTTCTTATTTCAAGGCACAAGCAAAAAATATTTGGCTTTGTCTATTCCAAAGTTTTTAACAAACAACTTGCCGAAGATATTTTTCAAGATACCTTTATCAAAGTCATCCGCACGCTTAAAAAAGGGAATTACAGAGAGGATGGTAAATTTTTACCTTGGGTTCTTCGAATAGCCCACAATTTGGTGATAGATCATTTTAGAAAAATAAAACGAATCCCTAGGTTTGAAAGAACAGATGCCTTTGACATCTTTACTGTTTTGGGCGACGACAGCGCTAATATTGAAGCGACCCTGATTCAAACTGAATTGCATCAACAGCTTACTGAAATGATCAAAGAGTTGCCTCAAGAACAAAAAGAGGTGTTGGTTTTTCGTATTTACAACGAGTTGAGCTTTAAAGAAATTTCCGAGAAAACAGGTGTAAGTATCAATACTGTTTTAGGTAGAATGCGCTATGCACTGATCAATCTGCGAAAGTTGGTCTCTCAAAAAGCGCTTGTTTTGACCAATTGATACTAAAATGAATTTTTTGTCGTTTTTATTCAAAACCAATTGATCTAAAATATGACAAAAAACTACATTTCAAAAAAATCAAAAATCATTCTTGAGCCTTCATCAAAAACCATTCAATTTCTACTGAGCTATTCCAAAGCTTTAAGAATCATCAAAACAGATAGATTTCCAGTAGAGTTTTTTAAGAACTGATCCATTAAAAGCTTCCATTTGGAAGTTTTTTTTACACAAGGTTTAGATTTGCAATTCCCCAAAGGGGATGCCAAAATAAAACTCCAAGACTTTGGCTTTGAAGAAAAAATCATATTTGGCTTGAATGAGGTCGTTTTCTGACATTTCAAGACGTGTTTTTGCTTGTTGAAAATCAAAAGAATTCAAGAGTCCTACTTCAAACTTATTTTGAGAGTATCGAAAGGCTTCTTTTCGAGCAATTCCTGTTTTCAAAGCGGCTTTGTATGCTGCCAAAGCCCCTTTGAGGTCATTGTGTGCCTGATTGACCTTGTCTTTGAGGTCCACCTTGCTTTGTTTCAAAGCCAGTTGTGCTTTTTTGTGATTGATCTCTGCCCGCCTGACATCGTTGCTGTTTGCAAACCTATTGAAAATGGGAATGCTCAAATTCAAACCAAAAGCATGCCCCTTGTTGTCTGCTATTTGAGTTTCGAAATTTGGTAGTGTCAAAAGTTTTGAGAAGTAATAGTTGGTGTTAAAACCATAGGAACCTGAGAGTGTCGGTTGGTAATTCCCTTTCGCGATTTTTACATTTGTCTCTGAGATTTCAACATTCAATGCTGATGCTTTGATGTCATTTCTGTTTTGAACGGCTTTGTCATAAATGGTTTCTGAATTGTAATCTAAAATACCCGCTTCCACCAATAAGTCTTTTTGGTCCGCAATTTCAAAGGCATCGGCATCTTTGATTAATAGTAGGTTTGCCAAGGTCAACTTGGCTATTTTTAATGTGTTTTGAGCATTGACAATTTGTTGTTCCTGACTTGCGATGCTGGCTTCAATCTCCAGTAAGTCTCCTTTGGGTTTGGAACCTAGATTTACTAACTCTTGTGTTTGTTTGCGTTCTTTTATGTTGAGTTGGGCTTGCTTTTTCAAAGTAACTAAGGACTCTTTGCTAAATAAAATTTGCAGGTAAGCATTCACTACTCGTAGCGATATGTTGTCTTTCATGTCTTCCAATTGGTACTGATTTGCCAAGATGGCAAGATTTGCTTTGTGCAATCGATTGCTGTTTTTAAGACCATCGTAAAGTGTGATGCCAGCTGAAAGTCCAAAAATTGACGTTTGTGTAGTAGCAGTTAAATTGGTGTTGGTTACAGGATTGGTGTTGAGTCCGATGTTCCATGAGTGCCGCATATTGACATTGAGGTTGGGTAAAAAGTTTCCTTTGGCACCTCTGAGGTTTACTTCAGCAGTTTTTACATCCATTTCCGATTGTTTGACTGCGATGTTGTTTTCGATTGCGTACTGCACACAGTCTCGTAAAGTCCATTTTTTTGTTTGTGCAGAAAGTCTCAAACAACTGACCAAAAGAACAAGATATAGGTAGGTTTTCATAGGTTTATGTTTAATTTTCTCGCGTTTTTATTTTCTTCTTTTGGCTTCTTTTTTCTTGTCTTCCTTCGAGGCCTTGTTCCACACTTTTACCAAGTCGTTTTTACCAAGTCCTTCGAGCACTTCCACATCGATGCCGTCAGAAAGACCCAATTTCAAATCAATGCGTTCGAACGTGTTTTTTTCTTTTAGAATTTCGACATAGGGTTTTTCGGATTTTCGATCGTACTGGACCAGCGATTCTTTGATGGCCAAGACATCGTCTTTTTTACTCAGAATCAATTCTGCATTGGCGCTATAGCCCGCCCTGACATAGCTTTCGTCATTGAGTTGCATTGCGGCTTTTATTTTAAACAAAACGGCTCCTTGCTCTTCTTTTCCTTTGGGTGCGACAAAATTCAAGGTCGCTTTGTATGAAATGCCTTCCAAGGCAGCGATGGTTACTTCCAAAACAGTTCCTTCTTTTAGTTTCCCCACTTCCGCTTCGTCTACTTTTCCTTCAAAAATCATTTTGTTCAAATCCGCGATGGCGGCGATGGTCGTACCGGCATTGAAATTGTTGCTTTCAATGACTTGGTCTCCTTCCTTGACAGGGATTTCAAGAATGGTGCCGGAGACAGTCGCGCGTATGTTGGTATTGGCAGACAAGGATCCTTTGGCAGAGCCGACTTTGATGATCTGGTAGTCGTTTTCTGCATTTTCTACATCCTGTTTTGCTTGGTCATAGCGCAATTGAAAATTGTTGAATTCTTGGTCTGAAATGACACCTCTTTCAAACATGGTCTTGTTTCGTTTGTATTCCAAGGCGTTGTTGTTCAAATTTAGTGTTGCATTTTTTAGGCGTCCTTTCGCACTGTTAAGCGCTTGTTCGTTGGGAACAATTTTTATTTTGGCAATCAAATCTCCTGTTTTTGCAAAATCTCCTTCTGAAACATAAATCCGATCGATGATTCCCGAAATTTGAGGTTTTATTTCCACTTCATCTTCAGGAAGCACTTTTCCCGTTGCAACAGATTTATTGATTATCGTGGTTCTAAAGGGTGTTTTTGTCTTGAATTCAAGAGCCGACTCACTGTTTTTCTTTCCAAAATAGATCAACACCCACACCAATAACAAGAAGGTGATTGACAATAAGAGTTTTTTTACAATTTTTTTCATAAATCTGATTTTTAATTGAAGTGTTTGTGTGTTGTTGTTTTTATTCTTCGTTTAATGCTGCGATGGGTTTGATTCGTGTGGCCCTGTTTGCTGGGATCAAGCCGATTAAGGATCCCAAAACCACCAAGATCAATACAGCTGTTAAGACAATTGGAATGGACACTGAGGGATTGACTAGAACCGCGTCATCTCCTTGCCCCCAAAATTTATCTACCAACATCAAGACAAGCCCCCCACCGATGATTCCAAAAACCCCTGCCAAGACAGCCAAAACAACAGCCTCCAAAACGATTTGTTTTTTGATGGAATTTGGCGTTGCGCCCAGGGCTCTTCGAACGCCAATTTCTTTGGTTCTTTCTTTGACGGTAATCAACAAGATATTGCCAATTGCAAAGACACCTGCAATCAGTGTTGCGATCCCGACAAACCAGGTGAGAAATTGCATTCCAGTTAAGAACCCCGTCACCTTTGCGAATCGTTCTCCTAAATTGAAACTTCCAAAAGCTCGTTCGTCTTTGGGATGAATTTTATGAATGTTTTTAAGTAGGAGCTTGCTGTCTTTTTCTATTTGTTTGATGTCGGCATCTTTCTTTCCTGTAATCATCATCCATCCGAGCTTGTTGCCCGTGTTGAATACCTGCTGAAAAGTTGTAAATGGGATGTGAACATTAGAGTCCATGTCTACACTGCTGCTTTCAAAAACCCCTACAACTTTGAAATTGATGTTGTTGATCTGTAAAAATGCTCCAATCGGAATGCTTTCTTTTTCAAAAAGCTGCTTGTAAGCTTCTTCTGAAATCACCACGGTTTTTCGTTTTTCTTGAATGTCTGCCTTGTTGATAAAGCGCCCGTAGATCAAATCCTTCTTTTGTACTTTGTCCAACAAGGGATAATCTCCGTTGATGTTAAAAGTTGCCGACAAAAAGCCGTTGGTCAAAGTTCCATTGCGTTGGTTTCTCGGGACGACAAATTCGATGCCCTCCACTTCCCTGCGTATTTGTGCGACATCATCCATTTTTAATTGAACCTTTTTGCCCTCTTGAAATCCTTTGAAAGGCTTGCTCGTTTTTTGTCCCCAAACAAAGACAGAATTGGTGGCGAAATTTCCGAAAATTCGGTTAAAGGAATTTTCCATTCCTCGTGCACTGCCCAACAGAGTCACCAACAAAAACACCCCCCATGTCACTCCGATAATGGTGATGACGGTTCGCAACTTGTTTTTGCGAATACTTTCAGCAATCTCCTGCCAAGTATCGCTCTCAAATAGAAAGATCAAGTGTGAAGGCAGGTATTTTGACATTCGTTTATTCATTGCGCAAAGCTATGATGGGTTTTATTTTGGCCGCTTTTTGTGCGGGGACATACCCTGCAACGGCACCTGAGAGAATCAAAACAAGTGTAGCACCAATAACAATGCCAGGGTCGACACTGGGATCAGTGATGAAATAATCGGTCAAACGATCTCCAATCAATTGCAGAGCACTCATGCCGAGAAACATGCCCACATAACCTGCAAATATTGTGATGAGAATCGATTCTAAAAGAATCATCCCAACGATGGATTTGGGTTCGGCTCCCAAAACTTTCCGGATGCCGAGTTCTTTCGTTCGCTCTTTTACGATGTACACCAAAATATTGCTGATGCCAACCACTCCTGCGATCAAAGTACCAAAACCGATAAACAGAATTAAAACCCCCAAGACAAACAACATTTGATTTGTTTTTTTCATTGAATCAGCAGTGTTTCGAATTCGGATGGCTCTTTGGTCTTTGGGAGCCACTGAAAAACGTTCTTTGAGCTCTTTTTCCAACAAAACACTAAAAGCGATGGCCTGCTCAAAATTCATTTTGGGCTTGTATGTCAAATTGATCTCGTTGACATAATTGTTGTCTGAAAAGGTGCTTTGTGCTGTTGAGACAGGCATGTAAATGACACGTTCTTCATTGTCTCCTCCGCTGTCTTCAAAAACACCAACAACCTTAAAGGAAACACCTTGCAAGCTCAAGTATTTGCCAATGGGGTTTTTGTTTTCAAACAGGTCTTTTGCTACCAATCGACCAATGACCACGTATTTGAGTTTGAATTGAAGGTCTGCCACATTCAAAAATCGCCCAAAAGTAACATTGGTGTTTTCTAAGTATTGGTGGTCTGGATGGACGCCTCTGACCTTGTAACTGTCTTTGTTTCCTTTGTAAGCAGCAGTAAATCTTTTAAAGATTCGTGCAGTGATGAATTCTATTTTTTCTTGGTAATGAGATTTTACATGTTTGTAATCTTTGTTCGAGAAATTGATTTTTTTGTCTGTTTGGTTGCCTTTGTAGGGCAGGGATGTTTTTCCCGATCGAATGTAAATCAAATTGGTCGCTTCGTCCAAAAAATAACTTTCAAAAGTGTTTTTAAGTCCATTGGCCATGCCAAATAGCAAGGTAAATATCAAAATGGCAAAAGCAATGGTAAACCCAGAAAGCATGCTTCGCAATTTGTTTTTGCGAATGCTTTGAAAGATTTCGTTCCAGAGGTCTTTTTCGAACATTAACTTTGTGAATATTTAGAAAGTAGTAACTTTTTTAAAATACGAAAATACGTATTTTAAGGTACAGTTTTTTTGTGAATTATTGTTAAATGTTGAATTTCTTTTTGTAATTTCTTGACATGGGAATGTATTTTTAAAAAACGGTTGCTGGAAGTTCAAAATTTCTCTTTCCTTGCCCTTGTTTTAGAAAATAACTTTACTTTTGTTTTCTTAAATCAAACAATGTAAACTACATTTCTATTATGAGCGTTTTAGTAAATAAGGATTCAAAAATTATTGTACAGGGTTTTACCGGAAGTGAAGGTACTTTTCACGCAGGACAAATGATTGATTACGGAACCAATGTGGTTGGAGGCGTCACACCTGGAAAAGGAGGACAAGAGCATTTGGGAAAACCGGTTTTCAACACTGTTGTTGAGGCTGTTGAAACAGTGGCCGCTGACACCACACTTATTTTTGTGCCGCCTGCTTTTGCTGCAGATGCCATTATGGAAGCTGCGGATGCAGGAATCAAAGTGATCATTTGCATTACGGAAGGAATCCCTACCGCTGATATGGTCAAAGTAAAAGCCTATTTGAAAGGAAAGAAATGTCGTTTGGTTGGACCAAATTGCCCAGGAGTAATCACTCCTGAAGAGGCAAAAGTAGGCATCATGCCTGGATTCATCTTTAAAAAAGGAAATGTAGGAATTGTGTCCAAATCAGGGACCTTGACTTATGAAGCTGCCGATCAGGTGGTCAAACAAGGTTTTGGAATCACCACTGCCATTGGCATTGGAGGAGATCCAATTATTGGAACCTCTACCAAAGAAGCGGTGGAATTGTTGATGAATGACGACGAAACAGAAGCCATTGTAATGATTGGTGAAATCGGAGGGCAATTGGAAGCCGACGCAGCGAAATGGATCAAAGCGGATGGCAACAGAAAACCAGTAGTTGGTTTTATCGCTGGACAGACTGCTCCAGCAGGAAGAACCATGGGACACGCAGGAGCCATTGTTGGTGGTGCAGATGACACAGCACAGGCGAAAATGGCCATTCTAAGAGCAAATGGAATTCACGTTGTGGACTCTCCAGCTAAAATTGGAGAAATGGTTGCAAACGTTTTGAATTAACCAACTTTATTTTTAAAGTTACCTTATAAACAACATATGAAACTTCTTGAAAACAAAACAGTCCTGATCACAGGAGCTACGCGAGGAATTGGAAAAGGAATTGCTGAAACATTTGCCAGGCAAGGTGCGCATGTCGCATTTACCTTTAGTTCTTCTGTAGAAGCTGCAACTGCACTCGAAAAAGAATTGGCAGCCAACGGTGTAAAAGCCAAAGGATACCAGTCCAATGCAGCGGACTTTGCTGCCGCCCAAGAATTGGCAGCAGCCGTACTGGAAGAATTTGGAAGCATCGATGTTTTGATTAACAATGCAGGGATCACCAAAGACAACTTGTTGATGCGCATTAGCGAAGAAGATTTTGACAAGGTCATCGAAATCAATTTGAAATCTGTTTTCAACTTGACCAAAGCCGTCATTCGTCCCATGATGAAACAACGTTCAGGTTCCATCATCAATATGAGCTCCGTAGTTGGAGTACAAGGAAATGCTGGACAAACCAACTACGCCGCTTCCAAAGCAGGCATGTTGGGTTTTACCAAATCCGTCGCTTTGGAATTGGGTTCTCGAAACATTCGTTGCAATGCCATAGCACCTGGATTTATCGAAACAGAAATGACAGCCAAATTGGATGAGAAAGTTGTAGATGGATGGAGGCAAGCCATTCCCTTGAAACGCGGAGGGGTTCCAGAGGACGTCGCCAATGCTTGTGTTTTTCTAGCTTCGGATATGTCTGCTTACATTACTGGACAAACATTGAATGTAGACGGCGGTATGATTACGGCCTAATTTGTAAATTGCAATAGCAAATAAAAAAATGAACAATTCAATAGGTATTTTAAAGTTTCAACCTGTTTTTCAGTATAGAATCTGGGGGGGAGAGAAGTTAAAAAACGTATTGCAAAAAGAGTATACAGAAACTCATATTGGAGAGAGCTGGGAAATTTCTGGCGTCAAAGGAGATGAGACCGCTGTTTTAGAAGGGCCACTCAAAGGAGCGATCCTTCCCGATTTAATAGCGCGTTACAAATCCGACCTCGTTGGGGAGACCTGTTACAAGGAATGCGGAAATGAATTTCCAATCCTGATCAAGTTTATCGATGCAGACGCACCGCTATCCGTTCAAGTACATCCTAATGATGCCTTGGCTAAGGAAAGACACAATAGTTTGGGTAAAAACGAAATGTGGTACATCATGGATGCCGACAAAGATGCCTGTCTGTTGATTGGATTTACCGAAGACTTGAATAAAGTGAATTTTGAAGCGCACGTCAACCGTGGCGACCTCCTGCCCTTACTCAATAAAATCAAGGTAAAAAAAGGAGAATTGTACTACCTTCCTGCAGGTCGTGTACATGCAATTGGAAAAGGAGTACTTCTCGCTGAAATCCAGCAGACTTCTGATGTTACCTACCGCGTATTCGACTACAATCGTGTGGATAAAAAAACTGGTAAGCAAAGAGAATTACACGTTCAAGAGTCCATGGATGCCATCGATTTTTCAGCTGTAAAAAAGTATCAAACCGCTTACGAAAGAACGCCGAATCAATCCAATCCGATGATTGACACACCTTTTTTCAAAACCAATTACATCAGTAGCACTGAAGCGTTGACCTTGACCTATAGCTTTGGGAATTCCTTTAAAATCTTTATCTGTACCGACGGACTAGCACTTTTGAAGACCCATCATCAAGAACTAACTATCAAAAAAGGAGAAACGGTCCTGTTGCCTGCCAACGAAGAACAACTAACGGTCGTTCCTCAAGGAACGGTAGAACTTTTAGAAGTAGCATACTCATAAAATCAAAAAAAAACCATAAAATGCCTGCATTAAAAATCCACAGTTTTGAAGAATACAAAGCCTATGAAGGCAAAGATTTGGGTACTTCAGACTATTTGAAAATTACCCAAGACCAAATTGATAAATTTGCAGATGCCACCCTAGACCACCAATGGATTCACACCAACCAAGAAAAGGCAAAAAAAGAAAGTCCTTTTAAGAACACCATCGCACATGGTTACCTTACCTTGTCTGTTTTGCCTTATTTGTGGGGTCAAGTTGTGGAAGTGAAAAACAACAAAATGATGGTCAATTATGGGATTGAGAATTTGAAATTCATCACACCTGTTTTGGTAGACAGTGAACTTCGATTGAAAGCATCTTTAAAATCACTGGTGAATTTAAGAGGTACTTCCAAAGCGGTTTTAGACATCTCGATCGAAATCAAGGGGCAAAAAAGACCAGCGCTGCAGGCAGAAATTATTTTTCTCTACCATTTTGTCAACTAACGATTTTTCCCTCCTCAAAGAGGTAGTACTCAAAAACATCAAAGCCTTTAAAGTTTCTGACTTTTGCCCTGAGGGCGGCTGGCCAAAATTTGACGATCTGGAAGTTTTGGTTTTTGACCAATTTGTTGATGGAGTGACGACCACCTACGATGTCGAATTGCTGTATGCTTGTGAAGCTGCAGCTTGCTGTTTTATTCCCGGGAGTGATGTCCACTCCCGCTTGCGTAAAAAGATCAAAATAGGAAAAACTTCTTTTGAAGTACTGCCCTAATCTCAACTACAATTTGTAGCTTTACTAAAAATTTAAAACAACGAACTTATGAGTAATAATAATCAATTAGAATTTGGATTCCCCAAAGGAGGCGTTTTTGTGATTGCACTGATCGTCCTTGCTGTAATTTTCTTTTCAAAAGCAACCATAACCATCGGTTCTGGAGAAGCAGGTGTTTTGTACAAAACTTTTGATGGAGGTGTCGTTACAGACGAGCCCGCTTTGGGAGAAGGATTTCACTTTGTAGCACCTTGGAACAAAGTGATTGTATACGAAGTCCGTCAACAAGAGTTGTTGGAAAAAATGAAGGTATTGTCCTCCAACGGTTTGGACATTCTCTTGGAAGTCACCGCATGGTACAAACCACAAACGGACCAATTAGGATTTTTACACCAAAAGAAAGGACAGAATTACTTGGAAAGAGTGATCAAACCTTCCATCCGTTCTGCAGCTAGAAGTGTGGTCGGACGTTACACACCGGAACAAATATATTCCAGCAAAAGAGATGCCATTCAAAAAGAAATTTTTGAAGAAACAAAAATGATTTTAGACAATCAATACGTACAATTGAATGATGTATTGGTGAGAGACGTTACTTTGCCACCAACCATCAAAACGGCCATCGAAAACAAACTCAAGCAAGAACAAGAATTTTTGGAGTATGAGTTTACGATTCAAAAAGCTCAAAAAGAAGCTGAACGTCAAAAAATTGATGCGGAAGGAAAGGCAGCTGCCAACAGGATCCTCAACCAATCTTTGACAACCAATATCTTAAAAGAGAAAGGAATTCAAGCAACAGTAGAATTGGCCAAATCATCCAATTCCAAAGTCATCGTTATCGGTTCTGGAAAAGAGGGCATGCCCATTATTTTAGGCAATAATTAATTCAAGGAACGATTTGGTGTTGGGTTTGCAATGGCTTTAGCTGCAGCAAATGCCGAGCTAAAACAACCCTGTAACAGATACCCACCGGTAACGGTGTCCCAATCAAACATTTCCCCAACACAATAGATGTTGGGGATTTTTTTTAGGGAAAAATCCGATGACAATTCTTCGCTGTCAATTCCTCCAACTGTGGAAATTGCCTCTTCCACGCTTCGCAAACCTTGTACAGGGACCGTCAATTTTTTAAGTACCTTGGCAAACAATAGTGCATTCAAATAGGTCTCTTTGTCGGTGTGTGCTTTTGCAAAATCTATTTGGGTTTTGGTCAATTTAAATAAGTAAGCGTAATTTTTTGGAAGTGTCTTTGGTGTTACTTTTTGCAGCAATTGCAACTCCGTATTGAACGGTTTGAGGTCCACTTCTACAGACACTTGTTGGCATTGCTTCAGAGCATTTCTCACAATTTTAGAAATTGGATATACCGCATTGCCCTCCAGACCATAAGAACTTACGACTGCTTCTCCTTTCACCGTAGTACCCTGACAGGAAATGCGAATGTTTTTCAATGGCTTTCCGACATGGTTTTTTAAAAAATCTATGGGAAACTCACAGTTGAGACCACAATTGGAAGGTTCAAAAGGCCGCGTTTGCAGGCCCTTTTTTTCAAAGGTATTTAGCCAATCGCCTTTGGAGCCTGTCACTGACCAAGAGGCGCCTCCCAAAGCAAAAATACAGTTGTCATAAGCGCATTCAACGAGAACTCCCTTGTGCAAAAAACGGATTTTTTTGGATGTAAAATCCACAAATTCATGTTCGTAATGCACCTGCGCGTGTTGCACACAAAGGCGGTCTTTTAAGGCGTTCAATACCTGAATCGGTTTGATGCCTTTTTCGGGAAATACACGCCCACTACTCCCCACATATGTAGGGATTCCAAGGTCTTTTAACCAAGAACGTGTTTGCGAGCTGTCAAAATTTTTCAAAGCGTTTCCAAAGAGAGAATTTGGACTGTAATTAGCGCTCAACTCAGCTCCTGTTAGGTGGTTGGTTAAGTTGAAGCCACCCTTTCCTGCTACCAGAAATTTACGCCCCAGCGTTTTTCCCTTTTCAAATAGCTGCACTTCGTGCGTTTTGCTCAATTCTATGGCAGCGAGCATTCCGGCAGGGCCTCCTCCTACAATTATAATTTTTTTTTGAGGTTTTTTTACTGACATCTAAAGGGTATTCCGTGAGGGGTTCAAATTACATTGACCTCCATTTCCAAGGAAATGGCAAAACGTTGTAAGACAGTCGCTTGGATTTTTTGTGCCAAGGCTATCACTTCCTTGCCCGTAGCTGATCCGTAATTGACCAATACCAAGGCTTGTTTTTCGTGTACGCCTACTGCTCCAAACCGTTTACCTTTGAATCCACATTGTTCGATCAACCAACCGGCAGGAATTTTATAGCGGTCATCAGTAAGAACATAATATGGCAAGTTCTTGAACTTTTTTTGAACTGTCGTAAAAAGGGTTTTTCCAACCACGGGATTTTTAAAAAAACTACCACTGTTTCCAATGTCCTTTGGATTGGGAAGCTTGCCATTTCTAATTTTGATAACGGCTGCACTGATGTCTTTCGGTGTGGGTTCAAAAATGTGTTTCAACGCTAACTCTTCTTGAATGGCTCCGTAGGAGTCCTCAATCTGATGTGCATTGGTAGAGAGTTGAAAGGTCACACTCGTCAAGATGTATTGGCCTTTGAGCTTGTTCTTAAAGACGGAGTCGCGGTAGCCAAAATGGCAGTCTTTGTTTTGAAAAATTTGAAGTTTTCCAGTGGCGATTTCAAGAGCTTCTACTTCAGTGATGCGGTCTTTGACTTCCACCCCATAAGCGCCGATGTTTTGGATAGGAGAGGTGCCGACATTTCCAGGAATCAGGGACAAGTTTTCTAGGCCTCCATAGTTTTTTTCAAGGCACCACAGCACAAATTCATGCCAGTTTTCTCCCGCTTGTACTTTGACCTTTGCATGTGTTTTGTTTGATGAGACCAGTTCTTTTCCCTTGGTGTTTAGGTGAACGACTAAGGTGTCGAGATCTTGGGTCAACAAGAGGTTGCTCCCTCCACTCAACACAAACAGCTCTTTTTCGAGGGCCACAATTTCTTGCAGCTCTTTGACTTTAGAAATCGATACATAGCGCTTCGCAATGGCATCTACTCCAAACGTATTGAAATTTTTTAGCGAAACAGAATGTGTTGGCTTCATAACCGATGCGTGTGTTTTTAGGAGGAAGGCACGCTTTCAAGCGTCTTGTTGGGAAAAAGGTGGGTGTAGGTTGCCAATCCCTTTTTTAAAATAACAACGGACCTCAAAAGGTCTTTTTGTTGCAAGACATAGGCGATTCGAATCTGTGATTTCCCATGGCTTTCTGTTGAGTAAAAACCACTTGCAGGTGCCACCATTACAGTTTCCTGTTGGTCTTGAAAGTCTTCTAACAACCATTGAGCAAAATGATCAGTGTCTTTGACAGGCAATTCCACAATGCAGTAAAAAGCACCTTTGGGTTTGAACACCGTCACACCATCGATTCCTTTCAAGGCTTTCACCAAGATGTTTCTTCTCTTGGCGTATTCAGCGACCACTTCCGTAAAATAACTTTTGGGCGTTTGCAAAGCAGCTTCTGCAGCAATTTGAGCATAGGTGGGAGGACTCAACCGAGATTGGGCCATTTTCATGATGGCAGAAAGAAAGTCTTTGTTTTTAGAAATGATACACCCAATACGCGCACCACACATACTGTAACGTTTCGATATGGAATCAATCATGATGGAGTGTTGTTCCATGTCGTTTTCACTCATGATGGAATGGTGTGTTTCTCCGTCGTAAACAAATTCTCGGTAAACTTCGTCTGCAATCAAAAACAAATTGTATTTGAGTGCCAACTCTTTTAGTTGTAGAATTTCCTCTTTGGTGTAGACCACACCAGTCGGATTTCCGGGATTACAAATCAAAATGGCCTTGGTTTTTTGGTTGATCACCTTTTCAAATTCTGAAATTTTGGGCAAGGAAAATTGATTCTCCATACTCGTGTGAATCGGAATTACATTGACGCCTTCTGCGATCGCAAAACTGGTATAATTGGCATAAAAAGGTTCCGGGATGATGATTTCATCGTGTGGATCCGTGATGCAAGCAATGGCAAATAAGAGGGCTTCTGAGGCACCGGTGGTGACAATGATATCATCCGAGCTTATGTGTATGTCGTTTTCAGCGTAGTACTGCGCTAATTTTTTTCGGTAGGTTTCGGAGCCGTTGGAGGTGGAATAACTCAGTATGCTGACATCGTTGTTTTTGACAGCATCTAAAGCTACCTGTGGTGTTTTGATGTCGGGTTGTCCGATGTTTAAATAGTATATGTGAACTCCTTTTTTAAGGGCAGCTTCGGCATAAGGAACTAATTTTCGAATAGGTGATGCTGGTGTTAATTTTCCTTTGCGTGAGATCGTTGGCATAAGTTGTGTTGGTTATTGCTTTGTAAGTTAGGAGTTTTCAATCGAAAGAAGCAATCTTCATCATAAAAGTTGGATTTTTTATCCGAAATCAAGCAAATTTAAGATTTTATCTGCAAAAGGCCTTATTTTCTTTAAAAAAGGAAATGGAGGATTTTGTAATCTGATATGGAAAACAGGAACGAATGTTTCTAGTAGTTCTTTGTTTTTTACTTACTTTTCTCGAAGGATGCCAACAGTTCCCTACATTCTTTTTTGTAGGAATTTACTCTTAGAGAAGGAATTTTTACTGGAAAATTCAGGATTTCTTCAGCCAGTATTTTTTGTTGTTTCTTGTTGTTTGTTATTTGCAACAGCTGCAGCAAATTCATTTTGGGGGCATACCGAAAGGGCTCCAAACCGATGTTGAATCTGAAAATTTCTTCAGCACGTTTGTAATTTCCGTTGTCCATGTGTTTGAAAGCGAGTTCTTCACCGATACTTGGAATGACACATTTTGAAAATCCTTTTTCCATCAGCAAAAGTCCTTCTTTGCTGTGTCCCAATTTGGCCAAAGATTTCCCAAGGTAATAGGTTGCCGTGCTGTTGTTTTCCAAGTAGGTATATGTCTTCTTTATTTCTTCTGCCCCCAAGCGTTTTTTTCTGTCGAGATGTTTTTTTAAACGACTTCTAGATTCTATTTTTTTGCAACTAAAATAGCAGCCCAAAAGAGTGCTAGCCAAAAGAACCGAAATACACAAAAAGTTGAGATTTGGGAGTTTTAATGACGGAGTTTCTTTGGAGCTTACAAGGAGCGCAGCAGCAAACAAACCCATGTTGAACAATTCGGGGCTTGTCAAGGGGCTTGAAAAGAGCGTCAATACAGCGATATTGATGGAAAAACACATTCCAAAACGCGTTTCTTTGCAAAGCGGGGTTTTGAAAAAAAGTCCCACAAAAAGGAGGAGCATCAGTAGCAAGCCGATGCCTCCCAATTCAAATAGCATCAATAGGTAATCGTTGAAAGGGTTGCTGGTATAATTGGCAATCTTTACTTCTTTCCAAGGTCTTTTTTGAGAAGTGAAATAATTTGATTTTGCTGTGTTGTAAGCACGTGGAAACGAAAACAAGCCCTCGCCTGTAAGTGGTTTATTTGAAAGTTCGCACAGGGCTATTTTGGCAATAAAAGTCCTTCCATCTACCGAGTCAGGATTGAGTTGGTATAAAAACTTGGCACTTCCCATGACCGTTAGAATGCTGAAAATCCCAAAGAGTATTTTTGTTTTGCGGTTGTATTTTTTTAAAATCGTTCTTGTTTTTTTGGAACTGATCCACCAAAAAATTGCCGAACAGACAAGTGCCAGCCATGCAGCTCTTGACGCGGTAGCGATGAGCAGCACTCCAAGAAACAAACCCAAGAAAATTTGCATTGCAATCCACTGCTTGTTTTTGGGTTTGATCAAATGAGACAAGGCAAAGTTGGAAAGCATACCAAGGCCGAGGTAGGCTCCTAGAAAGTTGGGACTAAAAAAAGTTCCCGTCATTGAAAAATAAGGATTTCTTGAGTTTGTGAGTTCCAAATGTTGTGCGAAGGCAATACCGCCTTCTACAAGAGCGATAAAGAGAGTTCCAGCTAAAAAAAACAGTAACCAAAAGCGCCTGTTGCTAAATAGCAGCCAGCGAAATAAGTAAAAACAGAAAAAAACACCGACAAACACCCACAAGCGGATGTAGCTAGGCGCTGTCTCCGAAAGGAAGACGTAGTTCAATATACAGTAAATAAACAAGAGCCCCACGACCACATCAAAGTGTTGCAAACGTATTTTTGGGAGGGGGTGTAAAAGGACTTTTGTCAGTAGCCATAGAGACAAAACAAGTACCCAATACATCTCAGAATTGATTAAAAAATAATAAGTGTACAAGGGCGTTGCTATGAACAACAATGCAAATAAAGTGTCAATAGGATTGTTTTTTATGTGAAGCAATGCAGTTGTTTTCGAATCAAGGTACTCGTTTTTTTTTAATCCACATTAGATTTAAGGAGTTTAAAAACAGAGAGTTGTGAGGGTGTTCCTTTTTTTGGTTGTGGTAAAATTTCCCTATTTTCGGAGTTGTTTATGTTTAGAACTCTTTTTAAATTGAAGAAAATTTTTTGCTGATTTTTTGGATTCCAACCCATTCAAATCCTGTACATTCTTTCTCCCACATACAATTTTGGCAAAACTGACGGTTTTAGTTTGCCCCAGTTTCTAAAATTGGAAATAATTTAGCAGCCTTTTGAGAGCTTGTGTCGCTTCCGAGAGTCGTGTTGATTGATAAATCAGAAACAATTAATAAGATACAATGAGAAAGCTCTTTCTTCCTGCAATCATTTTTTTTACTTTATGGTTCCTGTCGAGTTGTTTCTCCGATGACAGGAAGGATGCATTGGATCGTTCAATGACCTTGTCAGGAGAGAATAAAAAGGAGATCCAAAAGGTGCTCAACCACTACAAAGCACCGAAGGACAGGTTGAAACTGCAAGCTGCAAAATACTTGATTTCAAACATGAAAGGTCATTCCTATTGGGAGTTTGGAGACACCTATAAGAAGGCCTTTGACAAAGCAAGAAAGACCAGAAAGCATTTAAAAGAGACACAAGTAAATGGTACTTGGAGTCAAATCGGAAGAGGGGTAAATGCTGTCTTTAGAAAGGCCATTGATTCCATAGAAAAATCAATTGGTTTTAAGGCATCTCCTAAAAAAATATTCGATGTTCAGATGTTAACAGCGGATTTCTTGATTGAGAATATTGAGGTTGCCTTTGCGGCACATTCAAAAAAACCACATCAATACCGTGAAAGCTTTGATGAGTTTTTGAAATATGTACTTCCGTACCGAGTGATTGATGAACCCATAGAAAAACATAAAAGAAAAGAACTCTTCGAAAAGTACAAATGGGCATTGGACTCCTTAAAAATTCACCCGATGGACACGGTTGTTTCACAAATTTACAATAGTTTGGAATTGTATGGAGGTGTTTGGGGGAAAAAGTACAAATACCCTGGAGTTCCTTCTCTGTCCGAAATGGAAGCCACTCGTTTTGGAGATTGCGGCTACATCACTGCATATTTTATCAATGTGTTGCGGTCTGTAGGAATTCCTTCGGGGACAGATTACTGTTCGCGTTGGGGAGTCAATGGAGTTCAAGGGGTTCATACTTGGGCTTTTTATATAAATGGAAAAAAGAAAGAGGCAGTAAATGTTGGAATGCCGGATTTTAAAAAAACAAACGCTTTGTATGTACATGCAGGAATTCCAAAAGTATTTAGAAAAAACTTTGACAAATCATTTAAGAAAGATGTTACAAAGGAGTACAGAAAGACGTATGATTTTGAAATTGAAAATTTATGGGGACGGGCTAATTTGCTTCCCGAAAATGTGTTTTTAGGCGTGTTCAATCAAAATGGAACTTGGGACAAAGTGATTCAATCCATCGCGGTAGATGAGAATCGGATTCGCTTCAAACAGATAGGGAGCAACCTTTTGTATGTCGTCTTTTCTGAGGGTTTTTTTCAAAGAAAATTGTTAAATTATCCTTTCGAATTGACTAAGAATGGAAGGCTCAGATTTTTAAATAAAAACAATCAGACCCTAGATGCTGCCTTTTTGACGAGGAAATACCCTCCTTTTACAGTGAGAAATGAAAAGCGAAAAATTCAAAGAATACAATCAATAAACAACTGTGTCTTGCAAGGGTCAACTTTTGAAGCGCCTACAGAATTTCAGGACTTGTTCACCATTGCTAATTTTTATAGCACCCTCAAACAAACCTTCCGTATTTCAAACTCCAAACCCTTTTCAAATTATAGATTGAAAGGTCCTAAAGGAGAAATAGTTCATTTGGCTGAATTTCATCTTTTGGACAAAAATTCAAACGAAATAAAGCAATGGAAATCCATCGAACTGATGGCTGCTGAAAAACAAACAAGCCCAAAGAATATAATCGATCACAAGCCATTGACTAGTAGGGTTTTGAAAGACATGACCTTGACTTATTCATTTGATACACCTATCTGTATTTCTGGATTTACAATTCAAGCACAAAATGATGGTAACCATATAAATAAAGGAGATCTATACGAGCTCTTTTATTGGAACAAAGATTGGATTTCATTGGGAGAGAAACGCGCAAAAGACACCGTTTTGACATATTATGAAATCCCTAAAAACACCCTGTATTGGTTGCAAAATAATTCAAGAGGAAAAGAAGAATTTGTATTTACTTTTGACGACAAAGGAAACCAAGTTTGGACGGGTGTGTCAGGCTATGAATTTGTTAATTTAGATTCGATTTTACTTGCTCAAAACCAATAAAAAAGTCTTTGTCAAATACCCACAATTAGAAAAGAGATTTTTTGCCTAAAATCTTCTTCTTCAAGTCAAAATTTTTGTGTTCATTTTAAATCACATACAGAGTTCCTTAATTGAGTCGGTCTTCACAATTTAGTACGTTCTTTTTTTTGAATTCAAGGGGTTTCTGAACTCACGAAAAACTTATTTTCTATCGAAGAGTTTGTGGGGTTTGTCAATTCAATGAACACTATTATCCGTGTATTTAACATATTGAAGATTCAATAGACAAGATAGGTTTGCTCTAGGTGCGAATTGGCACAACAATTGACCTATAAGCGTGGAAAGTCCAGTGGTAATGTACCCCAATCCCTGTTTTTCAGTCGTTTGTGGGGGGTTGCTTGTTTGGTTTTCGAAAAAAGCATGCACTAAAATGTCAAGTTGGCAGTAAATAAACCCTATGAGTGATTCAAAAATAATTAAAATAGACAGTTTGTCGCTTCAAAACATGATGGATGAAGATTCCGAATTGATTCCATTGATGACCGTCGAAGACGAAGAAGAAATCAACAAAGAAGAAGTCCCAGAGGTCCTTCCTATTTTACCTTTGCGCAATACGGTCTTGTTTCCGGGAGTGGTCATTCCCATTACAGCGGGTAGAGATCAGTCCATTCAGTTGATCAAAGAAGTCAACAAAGGTGACAAAATATTGGGCGTCGTTTCTCAAATAGACCCAGAGGTGGAAACGCCCACTGCAAAAGACATACACAAGACGGGAGTGGTAGCCCAGATTTTGCGTGTTTTGAAAATGCCTGATGGCAATACCACCGTGATCATTCAAGGGAAAAAGCGTTTTCAAATCAAAGAAGTGATACAAGAAACACCTTATCTAAAAGCGACCACTGAAGAGTTTTTAGAAGATCGTTTTCTAGAAGACACAGAAGAATTTAAGGAAATTATTGCTTCCGTAACTGAATCGGCATTGGAAGTGATCAAAGAAAATCCAAATCTTCCTTCGGAAGCTGCTTTTGCCATCAAAAACATCCAAAGTCAGTCTTTTTTAGTGAATTTTATTTCCTCAAACATGAACCTAAGTGTTCATAAAAAGCAACGACTTTTGCAAAAAAGCAGTTTGAAAGAACGTGCGATTTTGACTTTGAAAGAGCTGAACAAAGAATTGCAACGCTTGGCTTTGCGCAATGACATTCAGTCCAAAACACGCGTGGATATGGACCAACAACAACGCGAGTACTACCTTACCCAACAGCTAAAAACCATTCAGGAAGAGTTGGGGGGCGCTTCACACGATGAGGAACTGAACGAGTTGAAAACCAAAGCCAAAGGCAAGAAATGGAACAAAGAAGTCCAAGAGCGCTTTGACAAAGAAATTGGACGTTTGCAGCGGATGAGCCCACAAATGCCTGATTATTCTGTACAAAGAAACTATTTGGAATTGCTATTGGAACTTCCTTGGAACGAATACTCTGATGACAAATTCGATTTGAAAAATGCCCAAAAAATATTGGACAGGGATCATTTTGGATTGGAAGAAGTCAAAAAGAGAATCATCGAACATTTGGCTGTGTTGAAGCTGAAAGGAGATATGAAATCTCCAATCATTTGTTTGTACGGCCCTCCTGGAGTAGGAAAAACTTCATTGGGAAAATCTGTTGCGGAATCATTGGGACGCAAGTATATCCGAATGTCCTTAGGGGGATTGCGTGATGAATCCGAAATCAGAGGCCATCGCAAGACTTATGTTGGCGCCATGCCAGGACGAGTAATTCAAAACCTCAAAAAAGCACATACGTCCAATCCAGTATTTGTATTGGATGAAATAGATAAATTGGTATCCAATCAAAACGGTGACCCTTCTGCAGCCATGTTGGAAGTATTGGATCCGGAACAAAACACCACATTTTACGACAACTATTTGGAAGTCGGTTACGACCTCTCTAAAATTCTATTCATCGCGACGGCAAACAACATCAGCCAAGTGCCGTGGGCGCTTAGAGACAGAATGGAATTGATCAATGTATCGGGCTATACAGTGGAAGAAAAAGTAGAAATTGCTAAAAAACACCTCTTGCCAAAACAGTTGACAGCTCATGGCTTGGCACCAAAGCATCTAAAGCTAGGGAAAGCACAGTTGGAAAAAATCGTCACTGGTTACACCCGAGAGTCGGGTGTGCGTGGTTTGGAAAAACAAATCGCCAAGGTCGTTCGAAATACAGCCAAATCCATTGCGATGGAAGAAGCTTACCATGTCAAATTGACCAACGACGACATTGTTATTATTTTGGGAGCGTCTCGTTTGGAAAGAGACAAATACGAAAGTAACAAAGTAGCAGGTGTTGTGACCGGATTGGCTTGGACAAGTGTCGGAGGTGACATCTTGTTTATTGAATCCATTTTGTCCAAAGGCAAAGGCGAACTCTCCATCACAGGAAACCTTGGAAAGGTCATGAAAGAATCGGCGACCATTGCTTTGGAATACATCAAAGCAAATGTCGGTGTATTTGGAATTGACCAAAAGATTTTGGACGACTACAAAATACACATTCACGTACCCGAAGGAGCCACTCCCAAAGACGGCCCAAGTGCGGGAATTACGATGCTCACCTCTTTGGTCTCAGTTTTGACACAAAGAAAAGTAAAATCTAATTTGGCCATGACTGGCGAAATCACGTTGCGCGGAAAGGTCTTGCCAGTAGGGGGGATCAAAGAAAAAATATTGGCTGCCAAAAGAGCCAATATCAAAGAGATTATTCTTTGTGTCGCCAACAAAAAAGATATCGATGAAATCAAAGACTCCTATTTGAAAGGTTTGAAATTCCACTATGTGGATGAAATGCGTGAAGTACTCGAAATTGCCTTGCTAAAACAAAAAGTTAAAAACGCCAAGAAATTGGTTTAAATTTAAGTTTTTAAAATCCAACCTGTGTGGGTATTGAACTCAAAAAGACGGCTTGAAAGGCCGTCTTTTTTTTCAAAGAGATGACATCAAAACCTATAATTTTTGTAACTTGGTTGGTGAACATGATTAAAACAATACTTTTCCTTTTTAGTTTTTTTGTGTGTGCTTTTTCCTACGCACAACAAGAGGAAGCATGGATTTATTTGTCTGAAAAAACAAATGTGGACACCTATTTTAACAATCCCTTGACCATGCTTTCTCAAAGAGCTTTGGACCGAAGGATCCGGCAAGGAATTGCTTTGGATGATCGTGATATTCCGTTGGATGCTGGGACTGTTTCTGCAATCTCCAATACGGTAGGGGTGACTGTAATGGCAAAATCCAAGTGGTTGAACGCACTTCACGTCCGAGGGACTAAAACAGCGATCGACTCACTTTCAAACTTCTCGGGTGTGGCTTCCATAACATATGGAGACAACAGACACAACAAGTCCAAAATTACGCTCAAAGAAAAAAGACAAAAATTAGAGAACATCAAAGATGCGGTTCTTTTGGACTACGGACCTGCTGCCAACCAGATAGAAATGCTACACGGAGATGATTTACACACGATGGGTTTTCAAGGGGGAGGTTTGCAAATTGCGATTTTAGACGCTGGTTTCAAAGGTGTTGAAACTTTTGCTGCCTTTTCAAAATTACACGACAACAACCTTGACAATGGTGAGATTTTGGGCGGCTATGACTATGTAAATCGATCTCCTGATTTTTATCAAGAAACGGGGAGTGAACACGGTCTTTCGGTCTTGTCAACCATTGCTGCTGACATTGAAGGGCAGTTTCTTGGAACTGCTCCCAAAGCACAATTTTACTTGTTTGTCACTGAAGATCCACCCAACGAAACTCCTCTCGAAGAAAGTTTGTGGGTGGAAGCTGCTGAAAAGTCAGACAGTCTTGGAGTCGATGTGATCAACACCTCCTTGGGGTATACTACGTTTGACGAATCGAGATACGATTACACATATTCGGATATGGATGGTGCAACGACCTTTATTTCAAGAGGAGCGGAAGTCGCAGTTGCCAAAGGGATCTTTGTGGTTGTTTCTGCAGGAAATTCGGGAAATTCTCCTTGGAAATACATCAGTGCGCCCGCAGATGCTCCGTCTGTTCTCACTGTAGGAGCTGTGGATGCTCAGGAAGAAAGTGCTTTTTTTAGTTCCTACGGACCTACTGCTGACGGACGTGTCAAGCCAGATGTCTTGGCACAAGGACTGTATGCCTCTGTAATCAATTCCTCTGGAAATATAAGCCCTTCCAATGGAACTTCTTTTTCTGCTCCCATCATCACCGGTTTGGTGACTTGCTTGTGGCAGGTTTGTCCAACCTTAACGGTTTCAGAACTCAGGCAAGTCATTAAAGAATCTGCAGATTTGTATGCAATGCCCTCTGCGCATAGAGGCTATGGAATTCCCAATTTTGAAGCAGCCTACAATACCTTGATAATTGAAAAAATAAACAAAGCAGAATGGGAGCTTTCTTCAAATTTCGGCAAAGAGTTTTTAAATTTCAAATTGTCCGATGAGGTACGTCAGCTTTCCGCTCGAGTGTTGGCTATTTCTGGCAAAGTGATGCAACAAACAACAGTATTTAAAGAAAATCCTTCCCTAGCTATTTTTGATCTAAGTCCAGGCTTGTATCTGTTGGAATTGAAATTGGATGGTCGGAAGAAAGTCTTTAAGTTTGTAAAGACAAATTGAACAGATTTTTTCTAGTCCTTTAAGAACAATAACCACAATGAATTCCACACGAATCACCCAATTATTTGACATAAAATACCCAATTGTTCAAGGAGGAATGGTTTGGGTGAGTGGCTACAAACTAGCAGCAGCTGTAAGCAATGCAGGTGGTTTGGGCTTGATAGGTGCTGGATCCATGTATCCCGACGTTTTGAGGACTCACATCCAAAAATGTAAAAAAGCCACTTCCAAACCATTTGGAGTTAACGTTCCCATGCTGTACCCCAACATTGATGAAATCATCGCAATTCTCATTGAAGAAGAGGTAAAAATTGTCTTTACATCTGCGGGCAACCCCGCTTTGTGGACTTCGCATTTGAAAAAACATGGAATAACGGTCGTACATGTGGTTAGCAGTATCAAATTTGCTATGAAAGCCCAGGCTGCAGGTGTAGATGCTGTGGTCGCTGAAGGATTTGAGGCGGGTGGACACAATGGAAGAGAAGAGAGCACCACATTCACCTTAATTCCAATGGTCAAGGAGCAGTTGCAAATCCCTTTGATCGCCGCCGGAGGAATTGCCACAGGCAGGGGGATGTTGGCTGCACTGGTTTTGGGTGCAGATGGAGTGCAGGTTGGCAGTCGCTTTGCTGCGAGTTTGGAATCTTCTGCTCACATCGACTTTAAAAAGAAAGTCGTCGATGTTTCAGAAGGAGATACAGTGTTGACACTCAAAGAGATCGCTCCTGTTCGGATGATTAAAAACGAATTTTACACCCAAATTGAAAAACTCCATCAAGAACACAAAAGTGTGGAGGATTTAAAAAAACTACTTGGCAAACGCCGCTTGAAACGAGGGATGTTTGAAGGAGATTTGGTCGATGGGATGCTAGAGATTGGTCAGGTAGCAGGTTTGATTCACGAAATTCAATCTGCCAAAGAGATTGTCGACGAGATGGTCAAAGAGTACAAGGAGGCACTCCAAGAAAAATTTTAAACTGTCTCAGGGTTGGGTCTTAACTGTCCATGCTAAAGGTTTTTGAGTAAAATTTCACAAATTTCTTTTCCTTTTGTAAGAATCATGACGTGCGATCCGTTTCTTACAATTTCACAATTTTTGATGCAGTGCAACGGGAAGATCGGGTCTTTGTTTCCGTGGATGTGAAGGGTATTGCTCAAACTTTCTCTCTGAGACCAGCACAGTGCATTGTGGATTGCCCATTTCAAATAGGTTGGATTTCTAAAAGAGAGGTAGGTTCTGTATGCCATGATTTTCTTGTCGGCTTTTGGTCCAAAGAGACGCGAAAGTATTTCTTCAATTTGAAACAGAAACCTGCTTGGAAACAACTGGTAAATTTTGGTAACTCGGATACAGTTCAAAAAGAAAGACAATTCTCCTTTGTTTTTAATACTCGAAACGAGTACAATTTTTTCACATTCGATTTGTTTGCTCATTTCTTGGACCAAGACACCTCCAAAGGAAACACCCAATAAAATAGGCTTTGCATGCTGTATCTTTTTGCACATGCGTCCAGCGTAGGACTCCAAGCTTTCGTTTTTATCAGTGGGCAATACCCATTCTAAAAAATGCAATTCAAAACACTCCTTAGGAAGTTCAATTCGGTCAAATATTTTCGAATTTGCTGCGGTGCCTGGAAGTAAATAAATGTGTTTTTTCATTTTTCGGAAAATTCTTCAATTAAGAAGTGCCAAGAAATTGCTTTTTGCATTTTCAAAACACTAGCGAAGATACATTCTTTTTTTACGGGCTCTTGTATTCGTTGGAATTAAGTTAGAGAAGCAAATCAGGACCAATCAAAGCGTACTAGGCCATCTTCGTCAATTTCAGTCAGTACAATACGGTGGATGGTGTTTGCCAAGCTAGGGTTCCAAGGTGTTTTTACCTTTACGTAGTTTTCTGTAAACCCTTGGGCATAACCATCTTTGTTTTCGTTTTCAAACAAAACGCTTTGTTCTGTTTGCAATTGACTTTCGTAAAAAGCCCTTCTTTTTTTGACAGACAATCCACGAAGCATTTTGCTTCTTTTTTGCCGTGTTTTTAAAGGAACAACACCTGACATGTCTACAGCTTCTGTGTTGGGTCTTTCTGAATAGGTAAAGACGTGAAGGTAGGAGATGTCCATTTCATTGAGGTAGTTGTAGGTTTCCAAAAAAAGTTCGTCTGTTTCCCCTGGAAATCCGACAATCACATCTACACCGATGCAGGCATTGGGCATTTTCTTTTTGATTGCAGTTACCCGGTCGGTATAAGTTTGTTGTAGATAGCGACGTTTCATGAGCTTTAACAAGGCATCGCTACCACTTTGTAGCGGAATGTGAAAATGAGGAACAAACGACTTTGACTGGGCTACAAATTCGATGGTTTTATTTTGTAACAAGTTGGGTTCTATGGAAGAAATTCTAAGACGGTGAATGCCTTTTACCATATCCAAAGCTTGAACGAGTTCGTGAAAAGTATGTTCGTGTTTTTTATTCCCAAATTCTCCTTTTCCATAATCTCCAATATTGACGCCAGTCAAAACAATTTCTTTGATGCCTCTTTCGGAGATCTCACGTGCATTTTTCAAGACGTTTTCCAAAGTGTCACTTCTTGAAATCCCTCTTGCCAAGGGGATGGTACAGTAAGTGCATTTGTAATCACAACCGTCTTGCACCTTTAGAAAGGCACGCGTGCGGTCCCCGACAGCATAGGAGCCCACATAAAAGTCCGCTTCTGAAATCTCACAGGAATGTACTTCGCCCATGTCATTTTTGGACAAATCGTTGAGGTAGTCAGTTACTTTGAATTTTTCCGTAGCACCCAAAACGAGGTCTACGCCATCAACAGCTGCCAATTCTTCGGGTTTCAATTGCGCGTAACAACCAACAGCAATCAAATACGCCTTGTCGTTTTTCTTTAAGGCATTTTTTACGATGGTTTTAAAGCGTTTGTCTGCATTATCTGTCACCGAACAGGTGTTGATGACATAAATATCAGCAGCATCTTCAAAGCCTACACGTTCGAAACCTTCGTTTTGAAAGGTCCGTGCAATGGTGGAAGTCTCGGAGAAATTGAGTTTGCACCCCAAGGTGTAAAATGCTACTTTTTTATGTGCATCCATTCTTGTACTTTTATATCCGACAAAAATAAGTTTTTAAACTGAAAAGCGGCACTTGTTTAAAATGAATTCTCTTCAAAATCGATTTTCATTCCAAACCCTTGTGCAGCTATAATATTGGTAAAACGGAACACAATGGTTTGGACAGTGAAGTGGTTTTTTAGGATTGGGATAATGACCATCGCTTTGTTGCTGCAATTTTCTTGTGCGCAAACGGATAAACAGACAAACGCTCACCTTGTTTTTCGATACAACGAACACGCAAACATCCAGACATTAGATCCGGCTTTTGCTAAAGATCTCAGAACCATTTGGGCGACCAACCAGTTGTTCAACGGTTTGGTGCAATTAGACGACCACTTAGAAGTGTTGCCAGACATTGCATCGTCTTGGGAAATATCGGATACAGGCAAGACCTATGCTTTTCATTTGCGGACAGATGTGCAATTTCACAGGCATCCTCTTTTTGGTCCCAATCATACGCGAAAGGTGGTGGCGAGTGATTTTGTATACAGTTTGAATCGTTTGCAGGATCCCCGAGTTGCGTCTCCGGGAAAGTGGGTTTTGGAGCATGTGCAAAAGTACAGTGCTGTCAATGACAGTACTTTTGTCATTCAATTGAAACAGCCATTTCCGCCTTTTTTGAGCTTGCTGAGTATGAAGTATTGCTCGGTAGTTCCCAAAGAAGCTGTTTCGTATTTTGGAACGTCTTTTCGTTCACATCCTATTGGTACTGGGCCTTTTCAATTTCAGTTGTGGGTTGAAAACACCAAATTGGTTTTTCGAAAAAATAATGCCTACCATGAGCGTGGTGTTTTAGGGCAACGCTTGCCTTATTTAGAAGCTGTTGCCATCACCTTTTTACCGGACAAACAAAGTGAATTTTTGCAATTTGTACAAGGAAACCTCGATTTTTTAAACAGCATCGACGCCTCGTACAAGGACGAACTTTTGACAGAAAAAGGCGAGTTGACAGCTGGCTACCAAGACCGCATAGACATGCGGTCGGGGCCCTATTTAAACACGGAGTATTTGGGTGTGTATTTGGACGCTGAAAATCCTGCTGCCCAATCACTCAAAATACGCCAGGCAATCAATTACGGTTTTGATCGTGAAAAAATGATTTTGTACCTGCGAAATGGCATAGGGACTCCCGCTGTAAATGGATTTATTCCCAAAGGAATGCCTTCGTTTGACCAGATGAACGGATATACATACCAACCTGAAAAAGCCAAAGATTTGCTGCGTTCGTATTCCGAAGAAACAGGAGATTTGAATCCGTCGATAGTCATCAGTACAAACAGTCAGTATTTGGATTTGTGTGAGTACATTCAGCGAGAATTGGGAAAATTAGGATTGAAAGTTTCGGTAGACGTCATGCCCCCATCCACATTGCGACAGTCAAAAGTTCAAGGGAAGCTCAACCTTTTTCGAGGCAGTTGGGTTGCGGACTATCCAGATGCTGAAAATTACCTTTTTATTTTTCACAGTAAAAATTTCTCGCCCGACGGTCCCAATTACACCCACTTCAGCAATCCTGAATTTGACCAGCTTTATGAAACAGCTATCAAAACCACAGACCGCAAGATTCGAGAAGAATTGTACCAGAAGATGGATCGTTTACTAATGCAAACTGCACCAGTGATTCCGCTTTATTACGACCAAGTTGTTCGTTTTACCCAAAAAAACATACAACACTTGGGTATCAATCCTGTCAACCAGCTGCACTTAAAACAAGTGCGAAAGAAACCAATGCAAAGCGTTGAAAAAAAGCCATAAAAAAAGCTTGTCTGTTAAGACAAGCTATCAATTTTTTCTAGGGAGTAGTAATATTAAATCACTTTAACGTTTACTGCATTCATTCCTTTTCTTCCTTCTTGCAATTCAAATTCTACGACGTCTCCTTCACGGATTTCATCGATTGTTCCTGAAATGTGCACGAAATGCTCGTCGTTAGACCCTTCTTCCGTAATGAAACCAAAACCTTTGGTTTCATTGAAAAACTTTACTGTACCTTTGCTCATTGGTTGATAAATTAATTAAATATTGAAAACAAATTTAGTGTTATAATATTAATTTTTCATAATTTTTGATGTTTAATTTTAAAAAACACAAAATAATAAAGCCCACGAATCTTCTTTAACAAGTTTCATTATCAAGACTTTTTGGGATTTTATTTTGTTAATTTTAGCTTCTGTTTCTTTGTCCCCATTTGTTTTTCGGTTTTCCTTGATTTGAATTCCTTCTCTGACTGTTTCCAGAGTTTTGTTTTGGTTTTGCTGTAATGCCGACAGTTTCGTCTACATAAGCATGTTCTTGAATGACCGGAACTTTTTGACGAATCAATTTTTCGATAGAGATCAAATACGCTCTTTCTACGGAATCACAAAAAGAAAGTGCAATTCCACTTGCTTTTGCTCTTCCCGTTCTTCCGATGCGATGCACATAGGTTTCAGGAATGTTTGGAAGGTCGTAGTTGACCACCAAAGCGAGGTCGGACACATCGATTCCACGTGCAGCAATATCTGTTGCTATCAAGATGTTCAACGAACCGTCTTTAAAATCTCCCAATGCGCGTTGTCTGTTATTTTGGGACTTGTTTCCGTGGATAGCAGCTGCTTTGATTCCTGCTTTTTCCAAGGTACGAACGACCTTGTCAGCACCGTGTTTGGTTCTTGAAAAAACCAATGTCGAAGCGCCTTCATTTTCGTGGATTAAGTCAATCAACAATTTTGTTTTGTCGTTTTTTTTCACAAAATAAATAGCTTGTGATACTTTTTCTGCGGTGGCTTGTTCGGGTTTTACGCTTACTTCCGCTTGGTTGTGCAGAATAGTCTGAGACAGTTCTAAAATGTTTTTTGGCATTGTCGCTGAAAAAAACAGAGATTGTCTTTTATTAGGGAGTTTGGCGAGCAGTTTTTTAATGTCATGGATAAATCCCATGTCCAACATTTGATCTGCCTCGTCCAATACAAAATAGTCAACGTCTTTCAAGCTGATGTATCCTTGCTGCATCAAATCCAACAAACGGCCGGGAGTTGCTACTAAAATATCAACACCTCTTTTCAATTTTTCAGTTTGTTTACCCTGTTTGACACCTCCATAAATAACTGTGTTTTTAAGGTGTGTATTTTGTCCGTATTCAGTAAAATTGTCGTCTATCTGAATGGCGAGTTCTCGGGTAGGAGTGACCACCAAGGCTTTGATTTTTCGAGGGCCGCTTTTTGTGCTGGCATCCGCGTACAAATGTTGAAGAATCGGAATGGCAAAGGCGGCGGTTTTTCCGGTACCTGTTTGTGCACATCCCAAAAGATCCCTTCCCGATAACAACAGGGGAATGGCTTTTTCTTGAATGGGTGTGGGTTGTGTATATCCCTTTGTTTCTAAAGCTTTTAGAATGGCTGGGGCAATAGATAGTTCTTTAAATGTCATAGGTGTAATATAAGCGGCAAAGGTAGGGGATTCCATTGAAACTACTCCCTCTTTGTATTGAAAAGAAATATAGAGGGTAGAGATTGTGAAAATTGTTGGCAATGTGCGATTTCTTTTTGTGTATCTTTGAATTGAAGTTTATAAAATTGATTCAAAAGCAAGATATTTTACTTGCACCAAGCACAGAAAATCATGAAAGTAATCGCTTTGATTCCTGCACGTTATGAGGCAGCAAGATTTCCCGGTAAACTATTGAAAGATTTAGGTGGAAAGGCAGTCGTAGTAAGGACCTACGAGGCCACAACAAAAACCAACTTGTTCGACGAAGTATACGTGGTTACGGACAGTCTTGAAATCAAAAAAGCTATAGAAGCAGCTGGAGGGAATGTTTTGATGAGTTTGAAAGAGCACGCATGTGGCTCAGACCGCATTGCTGAGGCAGCCAAAGATTTGGATGCAGATGTGGTCATCAATGTTCAAGGCGACGAACCCTTTACTCGAAAAGAACCTTTGGAGGATTTGATTACAGTCTTTAAAAACGATCCTGAACAGCAAATCGACGTTGCTTCTTTGGTACATCCTTTAAAGGATTGGGAAGAAATAGAAAATCCCAACAACGTCAAAGTTGTGATGGACGTAGACCACTGTGTGTTGTACTTTTCTCGTGCTCCCATTCCTTATCCGATGCACAAAAGCGCGGCCATTAGCTATTACAAACACATTGGAATTTATGCCTTTCGAAAATCAGCTTTGAAAGACTTTGCAGAATTGCCGATGCAGCAAAATGAAAAGGCAGAAAAATTAGAAGGCATTCGATTTCTCGAACACGGTAAAAAAATAAAAATGGTAGAAACTCCTTATCAAGTTGTTGGGATAGACACTCCAGAAGATTTGATACGCGCCAATCAACTATGGAAATAAATACCAAAAAAATAAAAGTCATTGCTTTTGATGCAGACGACACCTTGTGGACCAACGAACCGTATTTTAGAGAGGCGGAACAACAAGTTGCCCAGCTGTTGACAGACTACGAAACGGCAAACAAAATCCACCAAGAGTTGTACAAAATCGAAATTGACAATTTGGGCTATTACGGCTATGGTGTCAAGGGGTTTATCTTGTCCATGATTGAATTGGCTTTGGATATTTCCAACGAACAGATTTCGCCCTTAGTTCTCAGTAAAATATTAGAAATAGGGAAGGAAATGCTAGGCAAACCCATCGAATTGTTAGAAGGCGTCAAAGAAGTTTTAGACTTTTTACACGGCGATTTTAAACTGATTGTCGCTACCAAAGGAGATCTGTTGGATCAAGAGCGAAAACTCGAAAAATCAGGACTCTTGGATTACTTTCACCACGTGGAGGTGATGAGCGATAAAAAAGAAGCCGATTACATGAAAATTATCAAACATTTGGAGATTGAGCCTTCCGAATTGTTAATGGTGGGCAACTCCTTGCGTTCCGATGTGCTCCCCTTGTTGGCCATTGGAGCTGCTGCCGTTCACGTGCCTTATCACACCACTTGGATGCACGAGCAAGTGTCAGAGGCGGAAGATCCAAAAGAGTTTTACAAAACACTTCACCAACTTGTCGAGTTAAAGAATTATTTTTCGTAGAGGTGAGTTTTCTAAAAGGTTTTTTAGGGTTTGGATACAAAGCCCTAAAAGAGAGTGTTTTTTATTGAAGGAAATAATGTAAGTTTGCAACGAATTTAAACAAAATAAAATGGCATCGATTAAAAATTTAAAAAAAGACATACACAACACATTAGGAGACCTTATTGAGGCCTGTTATGTATGGGAGTTTACCACAGCAGACGCAGATACAAGCAAGTCAAAAGCAATCGTTCAAGAGGCGATCGCTGCCTTTGATGCCTTGATGGATAAAATCCATGAAAAAGAAGTGGAAAATTCAAAAGCACACTACCAATCCATTCATGCAGATTTGGAAGTTGCAGCCAACTCGCTGGTTGAAAAAATAAATGCACTTTGAGAAAAGGCATACAAATGTTAAAATGATGGGCAAACGTGTGTTTGCCCATTTTTTTTGCTATTTTTGAGAGTAGCATCCCTAAAACCCTTTTATTTATGCCTAGAGCTATTTTTAAGTACACAAAAACCGTTTTAAAGAAAGTCAGTTTCAATGCGGAACTGTTTTACAAAGAATTGGAAAAAGCAGTAGAAAAACTATTGCCTCACGAATTGACTGAATTGGAACTTTGGCTGATAGAATTCACCCAAAATAAGCCGGAATTGCAGTCTTACGTTTTAGTTGCAAACGATTACAAATAACCTCAATCCATCGCTTCCAAAGAGGAAGCGATGGATTTTTATGTCTTTTTTTGTTGAAGAGGGCTGATGATTTTGACATCATTAAATGAAATTGCTCCTCTTACCAAACCGTCTATTGATTTTTTAAGGGCCTCAATAAGTTGCATTTTCAACTGTGACTTGTGGTAAATCATGCTGATTTCCCTCGCAGGTGCTGGCTTTTCAAATTCGCGCAGCAATGCCTGGTCCTCTTTGCTAAGATCTAAGGTGTGCAAATAGGGGAGCAGTGTCATTCCTAGATTTTCTTTTGACAATTTGATCAATGTGTCAAAACTGCCACTTTCCAATCGAAAGGCTTGAAGGCTTTTGTCGGCAAAACTGCCGCAAAGATTTAGAATGCTCTCTTTGAAACAATGTCCATCTTTGAGCAACAACAATTCGTTAATTTCCAAAGCGTCTACTGTCAACAATTTAGTTGAAGAAAGCCTATGCCATTCCGGAACAAAACCCACAAAAGGTTCGTAGTACAAAGGTTTTTCTATGATGTCTTCATTTTCCAAGGGAGTGGCTGCAATCGCCACATCGATGTGACCATCGTTTAGTTTTTTGATGCAGTCTTCGGTGTGTAATTCCTCAATTTTAAGCTGAACTTCGGGGTGTTTTTTAGTGAAAGTTTTTAAAAAGATAGGTAGCAAAGTCGGCATGACTGTTGGAATGATTGCTATTTTAAACTCGCCTCCCACAAAACCTTTTTGTTGGTCTACGATGTCTTCGATGCGAAAGCTCTCTGTTACGATAATTTTTGCTTGAACAATGATTTTTTCGCCTATTTCGGTCAGGGAAATCGGTTTTTTAGAACGGTTGAATATTTGCACCTCAAGCGCCTCTTCCAATTTTTGGATCTGCATGCTCAAGGTCGGTTGTGTCACAGCACAATGTGCTGCAGCTTTGGTGAAGTTTTGGTGCTCGGCAACAGCCAAAATGTATTTCAATTGCGTGATTGTCATTGCATCATTTTTGATGATAAAAATAACAAAAACTATTGAATTAATTTATGTGAAAAAACAAAGAAATGTAAGTTGTAAAGACGGATTCTAAATTTAGGACTGCCAAAATTCCCGCTCTTTGTTCAGGGCGTCTTCTTGTTTTTTGTAATCTTCCACAGAAATTACTTTTAGGAAAGAAGGGTGTTGTTCGATGGCGTATTGAATTTTTTCTACGATCTCGTCAAAAGAATCCTTCTCGTAGTCAATGTCCAACGGCTTTTTGATGACCATAGTTTGCAAGACCCCACGTTTCTTGATCAACAAGCCTTTCTTGTCGAAAGACCTTCGAAAACCGTCTATAACGATAGGGATCACAATCGGTTTGTAGGTTTTGATAATGTGTGCTGTTCCTCTTCGAATCGGGTTGAAAGGTTTGGTGGTTCCTTGAGGGAAAGTGATGACCCATCCGTCGTTCAAGGCAGTGCCGATGTTTCCGATATCAGACATTTTTACTTGCCTATTGACGTTTTTACCATCGCTTCTCCATGTACGTTGAATGGAAACCGAACCCATATAGGCAAATATTTTAGGTAGGATACCCGCTTTCATCGTCTCGAGAGCAGCGATGTAATAGATGTTTAATTTTGGATTCCAGATGTATCCGATATTTTTTAGATTGTCGACACGTCCTTTTAAGGCAGCATTAAAGACGTGGAACATGGCGGCAACATCTGCGAAATAAGTTTGGTGATTGGAAACAAAAAGAACATTTACATCAGGCAAATCTCGAATGATTTCTGAACCTTCGATATGCAATTTATTAAATTTGTTGTAACGCCTGTGGGAGATGATGCCTAAAATTCTGATGAGCCATTTTTTGACAATTAAGATATGACCAAAAGGATTTTTTTTCAAAAGTTGCATTCAGAACTTGTTTATAAAGGAATCGCAAATCTACAAAAACTATTCATTTTTTAAAGTGTTTTTAGCAGTTCTTTGATTTCACTTAGAATCATGGCAGTAGCCCCCCATACTTTGTGCTTTCCAAAATTGAAATGAGGAAAACCACCGGACTCACGCTGAGCAGTGTTGTCACTTGTGGGGATGTGAAATTTTGCAGATATCAAGTCTTTGCAAGGAACTTCGATCAACTGAGCGACTTCTCGATTGGGAATAAAGAGGGGGCGTTCTTTTACAATTCCCACAAACGGAGTGACTTTAAAATTGCTTGGGGGTATGTATACGGCAGTCAATTCTTTGAACAGTTTTATTTGTGACATTGGCACCCCCACTTCTTCAAAGCATTCGCGTATTGCAGTCTGTTCCAAGTGGAGGTCACTGGGGTCGTGTTTTCCTCCTGGAAAACTTATTTCAGCTGAATGAGTACCCTGGTAAGCAGCTCTTTCAGTCAAAAGAAAGTGTGTTTCTCCTTTTTTGTTTGGGTAAAATAATGCCAATACGGCTGCCTTTTTATAGCTCTTGTTCTCGACCATCAGCCTTACCGCGTTTTCCCTCAATTTTGGCGCCAACTTCGAATGTGCACGTTCTCCTTCTAAAGGCGTTTCTTTGATGGCTGTTTCCTTCTGTAAAAAAAAGTCAAAATTCATACTTAGGGGGCAAATGGGGATTCTGTAAAAGTATTGTTTTCCATCCAATATTTTTTTTGGAACACCTAATAAAAGTGCCTCAAATAACAAACGGTTGTCGTGTATTGGTACTCCCCATTCCGTGTCGTGGTAGTTTTCTTCCATTGGGTTGTTGAATCCCCAGGCACATGCGTTTTCTGTGTTTTTTTTGTAGTGTTGAATCCATAACCGCTTTTTTAGATGTAAACAACTTACCAGTTGCAACCGTTTTTAAATTACAAAAAAAATGCCCGTTTTTTAAAAACGGGCATTGATTTGAAGGCTTGTATTTATTTTGTCAACCACTCTTTGGCATTTACAAAAGCTTCCAGCCAAGGGGAAACTTCGTCTTTTCTGCCTGTTGGGTAGTTTGCCCAATTCCATTGGAAAATAGAACGCTCGATATGTGGCATCATTACCAGATGACGTCCGTCTTTGGAAGCCATCATGGCAGTGTTGTAATCCGATCCGTTTGGATTGGCTGGGTAGCCTTCGTAACCGTATGTACCGACAATTTGGTATTGGTCTTCTTCGTAGGGCAATTGGAATTTTCCTTCTCCATGTGAAATCCAAACCCCCAGTGTGTTTCCGACCAAGGATTGCAGCATGATGGAATTGTTTTCTTGAATTTTTACAGAGGTAAAGCTGCTTTCATGTTTGTGAGATTCGTTGTGAACCATTTTTGGCATTGCTTCATGTTTCGGATAGAGCAAGCCCAATTCAACAAATAATTGACATCCGTTGCAAATTCCCAAAGACAAGGTGTCTTCTCTTTTAAAGAAATTCTCTAGGGCTGTTTTTGCTTTTTCATTGTACAAAAAGGCCCCTGCCCATCCTTTGGCAGAACCGAGGACATCGGAGTTGGAAAAACCACCAACAGCACCGATGAATTGAATGTCTTCCAAGTTTTCACGTCCCGAGATCAGATCGGTCATGTGCACGTCTTTTACGTCAAAACCTGCCAAGTACATCGCATTGGCCATTTCTCTTTCGGAGTTGGATCCTTTTTCGCGAAGGATGGCGGCTTTTGGTCTTGGTTTGGACGGGTCTATTTGTGGAAGTTTTCCTGTGAAATTTGTCGGGAATACAAAATCAAGTGCTTGGTCTTTGTAATTGTTAAATCGAGTGGTTGCCAAGCCGTTAGCGGTTTGTTTGTCGTCCAACAAGAAAGATGTGCCAAACCAAATATCACGAAGGTAGTCTACATTAAACACTTCGGTCTGTCCTCCATTTTGAAGCGTCACTTCGTTGCTGCGAACGGCCTTTCCGATTGCTGTAAAGGCGACACCATTGGCCTTTAAAATTTCTTCAATTTCTGCATCTGCCGATTGGATGATGACCCCGCTGTTTTCTGCAAACAAGGCTTTGATGCTGTCTTTTTCATTCAGCGCAGTGATGTCTATTTGTGCTCCCATATTTTTTTGAGCAAAACACATTTCCAAAATAGTGGTGATCATTCCCCCTGCGGAGATGTCATGTCCTGCTAAAATGCGTCCTTCTTGAATCAACTGTTGCAAGGTGTTGAAAGCCTTTTTAAACTTTACCACATCTTTGATGTCTGGACTCTCGTTTCCAATTCCTGAAGTCGCTTGAGCAAATGAGGAACCTCCAAGTTGGAAGGCATCGTTGGAAAAATCAATGTGGTAGATTTTGTTGTGTGCATTTTTCTGAAATACAGGCTCCACCACTTTACTGATGTCGCTGCAATGCCCTGCTGCTGATATGATCACGGTACCCGGAGCAATCACGTCTTCGTTTGGGTATTTTTGCTTCATCGAAAGGGAGTCTTTTCCCGTAGGGATGTTGATGCCCAAATCGATGGCAAAGTTGGATACTGCTTCGACAGCATTGTACAAGCGCGCATCTTCTCCTTTGTTTTTACAAGGCCACATCCAGTTTGCAGAAAGGGATACAGATTCCAGTTGGTTTTCCAAAGGAGCCCATACCAGGTTGGTCAAAGATTCTGCAATGGCATTGCGAGAACCTGCGGCTTCGTCGATTAAACTCGCAACGGGCGCATGCCCAATGCTGGTAGCGACGCCTTCTTTTCCATTGAAGTCCAAGGCCATGACAGCAACGTCGTTCAAAGGCAATTGCAAAGGGCCTGCACATTGTTGTTTGGCTACTTTACCACCGACACAGCGGTCTACTTTGTTGGTCAACCAATCTTTGCATGCCACCGCTTCTAATTGCAAGACATTTTCCAAATATTCGTGTACCAATTCCTGTGTGTAGTTCAATGCTTTGTAGTTTCTGACAACTGTTTTGTCTGTCAAAACTGTTTTTGGAGAGCTTCCAAACATGTCGTTCATCGCTAAGTCCATCGGCTTTTCGCCAGTTGTACGAGATTGAAAGGTGAATTGGTCATCAGAAGTTACTTCTCCTACTGAATACATTGGGGAGCGTTCTCTGTCAGCGACTCGTTTCAAATAGGCCACATCTTTTTCATGAATGACCAATCCCATTCGTTCTTGAGATTCGTTTCCAATAATTTCTTTTGCGGATAGGGTAGGATCTCCGACTGGCAACTTATCCAAGTCGATGTTTCCTCCGGTATCTTCTACCAATTCGGACAGGCAGTTCAAATGTCCACCAGCACCATGGTCGTGAATGGAGACAATAGGGTTGAGTTCACTTTCTACCATTCCACGTATGGCGTTGGCAGCACGTTTTTGCATTTCTGGATTGGAGCGTTGCACGGCATTCAGTTCTATTTGACTGTCCATGCCTCCGGTGTCTGCAGAAGAAACGGCAGCACCCCCCATTCCAATTCGGTAGTTGTCTCCACCGAGAATGACAATTTTGTCGCCCTCTTGGGGACAATCTTTTATAGCTTGTTCTGCTTTTCCGTAACCAATCCCTCCGGCTTGCATGATCACTTTGTCAAAGCCTAATTTTCGCGCTTCTGAGCTTGTCAAGTTTTCGGTACTTTCGTCGTGTTCAAAGGTCAATAAAGAACCTGAGATCAAGGGTTGCCCAAATTTGTTTCCAAAATCGGAAGCTCCGTTGGAAGCTTTGACGAGTATGTCCATCGGTGTTTGGTACAACCAATCGCGTTCGTCCATGGTTTCCCATGGCCTGTTTTTTGAAAGGCGGGAGTATGAGGTCATGTAGACGGCTGTTCCTGCCAAAGGCAAAGAACCTTTCCCTCCTGCCAAACGGTCTCTGATTTCTCCTCCCGAACCAGTGGCAGCCCCGTTGAAAGGTTCAACAGTCGTCGGAAAGTTGTGGGTTTCTGCTTTGAGAGAAATGACGGAATTGAAATCTTTGTTTTCGTAGTAATCGGGTTTGTCTGCTGATTTTGGGGCAAACTGGGTTACTTTGGGACCTTTGACAAAAGCCACATTGTCTTTGTAGGCAGAAACAATCCCGTTGGGATGGGTTTCTGAGGTCTTTCGGATCATTTTAAACAAGGAGTTTTCTTTTTCTTCTCCATTGATGACAAAAGTTCCGTTAAATATTTTATGGCGGCAGTGTTCTGAGTTGATTTGTGAAAAACCAAATACTTCCGCGTCTGTCAGTTTTCGATCGATTTTAGTGGACATGCCTTCCAAGTAGGCGACTTCTTCGTCGCTTAAAGAGAGTCCTTCTTGCCGGTTGAAAAAAGCAATGTCTTCAATTTCTAAAACAGCTTTTGGTTGAGCGTTGATCGTAAATATTTTTTGATCCAATCCTGTATAAAGCACTTGCAACATGGGGTCGAATGCAGTGTCTTTGCTGTCTACTTTTGTGAATTCTTCAATTCTTGAAATCCCATTAATACTCATGTTTTGAGTGATTTCAACTGCGTTGGTGCTCCATGGAGTAATCATTTCTTTGCGAGGTCCAATAAAAAATCCTTCGAGCGAAGTTTCTTCAATTTGTGCTGCATTCCCAAACAGCCAAAGGAGTTTTTGAATGTTTTCTGATGAAATTTCTTTGGATTCGACTGCAAAAACGGTTGCGTTTTTTTGAAAAAATAGAAGCATCTATATGTTTTTTGAACGGTTGAGTATGGGTTGTTAAATCGAAAACGCAAAATTAATAAAAATAGTTGAAGAACAGTTGTTTTATTCTACTTATGAGGGCTTTTGTCTTTTCAAGGGAAAGGGGATTGCAACTGAGGTTTGGGTGCTTTATTTTACAGGAGCCGAGGTGTTTTTACTTGTTTTTTGGAAGGGCGACTGTTTTTTTTGTCAAATAAAACTGTTTGGTCAGAAGGGCAAACAAACACAGAAAGAGTAGCATTCCAAAAAGTGCGTAAAAAGGAGTCAGTTTTGCTTGGATCCATTTTCCGAAGGGAAGCCCTAAAAAACCTTCGTAGAGGAGCACCACATGTAAGACATAGACAAACAAGGTGTTTTGTCCTATGGCATAAAACAACTGGGCATTCCATCCCACTCCTTTTGCGAGGAGCAAGGCGAGGGGAACAAAGAACAACAGGTAGCGATAGGCAATAGGTATCGGTTGTTTCCAAAGGAGTAATAGCAAGACCCAGCAGCCTATGGAAGCAAACAAACCAGTATTTTTAGGAAGAGAAAAGGATATTGATCTGTGTATTTTTTTTAGGCTTGTCTCGAGAAGCAGCACCGTTGAGATGACCAAAAACACTTGGCCTACTCGGTTCATTTCATAGACGTATTGAACGGCTTCCAATCCGATCAATGTGGTAAACGGTTGTAAAAAAACCATGAGATTGTAATTGAATGAAATCAAAATTGCCCCGGTAGCGGCCAAGATTAATGCAAAGAGTAGATGGCTGATTTGCTTTTCATACCTATGAATAACACTGCCTAAAAAACCACCCATACAAACAAATCCAGCCCAAGGAAACAATGGAAAAACAGACCTGTTTCGGCTGAGGTCTCTACTGCTGATCAAAATGTTTTCTACAAATTTAGGAACGGCTGTATATTCTAGATTTAGCAGGGTAGGTGTGCCTAAAAACAGAGCGAGTCCCAACACAAATAAAAGAATTTCCAATGGGATTTTTAGAAAGTATGTTTTGAACAAGTAGATGCAAACGATGAGGATTAAAGAACTTCCGATGCATTGCAACACATGAAAAATTGCAAACAAATCTGTAAACAAGGGAATTCCTGAAAAAAAGACCTTGTACAGTTTTAGTTGTAACAAATAGCCAAGTAATACAAGAAGGGCCCCTCTTTTGACACCTTTTTTCAAACGCTTGTTTTGAAAGCCTTTGTTTTTGTCTTTGAGCAACAAATAGGTAAAAATCAAACCAGAGATGGTGAAAAATACAGGGGCTGTGAGGCCTCTAGAAAATTTCCATAACGTGTAGATTGGATTGTTGTCATCTCGGTACGCTGGCAAAAGACTGTGGGTGATAAAATGACCTTCCAACATCAACAAAATGGCAATCGACCTCAAGGAGTCGATAAAGGTCAGTCGTGTTGATTTTTTTGTGTGTGAAGTCATTTTAAAATTAAAAACACAGTGCGTTTGAATGTCTTTAGGATTTTGGTTTTCTGATTTTCATATTCAGTGCTTCTACGCCCAACGAAAATGCAATTGCAAAATACAAATACCCTTTTGGGATGGCTCCAATCTGTTGCTCGAATATTTTGGTGTGTGCTAGGTGAGCGGCTTCGGTGATCAACATAAACCCGATGAGGATTAAGAACGAAAGTGCCAACATTTGAATTGTTGGGTGGGTGTTGACAAATTTTCCTACCGGTGCGGCAAATACCATCATGATGATCATGGAAACGATGACTGCAGTGATCATGATTACCAAGGCGCCGTCAATGCCATTGGTCATTCCGACAGCAGTCAAAACCGAATCAAAGGAAAATACGATGTCAATCATTACAATTTGTAAAATTATTTTGGAAAAAGAAGCAGTTGTTTTTGGTTTTTTAGCGGAATCTTCTGCACTTCCTTCAACTTTGTGATGGATTTCACGAGTACTCTTGTAGAGTAAAAACAAACCACCACCAAAAAGGATGATGCTTTGCCCTGTGATGTCTGTTGAGATCCAGCCGTTGTTGATGTGCAATAGAATTGCATTCATCGAAATCAAATAAGAAATCCCCATTAACAAGAAAATGCGAAACACCATGGCGAGTAAAAGGCCTAATTGACTGGCTTTTTTCTGTTGGTTTTGAGGGAGTTTTGAGGTGGCAATAGAAATAAAAATGATGTTGTCAATTCCCAGGACAATTTCTAGAAAAGTCAGGGTGAGCAATGCTACCAAAGTGTCTGTTTGAGCAAAAATTTCCATGGTTTATTCTTTAAGAAGCTCTTTGTTTGAGCGTTTGTAAACGGTTCCTTTTTGTTCAAAATTGGAGTAGCCAATTTTAGCGACAAAATCGTAGCGGTTTTTTTCGATGTTGGTGATTTTTACATGAATGCTACTTTTGTCCAAGGTGGTTTTGGGGTGCAACATTTTCAAGGTGTACTTGAAGTTGTTTTGCCATTCGATTTGAAGTGTGTCTGTGCGGTCTTCATAGATTTCTATCTGCAGACTGTCCTTTCTGATAAGAATTGATTTGGAATAGCCATTTCCTTCCGGAATTTCAAAAGTTCCTTTCCGAAACTGAAAAGCATCTTTGGAAACAGGGTTTTTTTTACAGGATAAAAAAAACAGGCTTCCGATACCCAAACATACAAACAAAGCTTTTTTGGTCATGTGGGTAAAAATAAGCAAAAACTGAGTAAAGAGTTTTGTTTGAGCAAACAAAAAATCACAGTCAAAAAAGGAGGGTTTTGCAAAACACTTTTCCTTTCAAAATTTTGAATCCGTCAATACCAACATCCATATATGGTGATGCGTCTTAAATTCCCGTGTAATTGCTCGGAGTGATTGCTTTGAGTTCTGTTTTGATAGCAGCTGCTACTTCTAAGGTGTCAATAAAGTTTGCAATAGACTTCTGGTTGATTTTCTCGTTGGTTCTTGTCAGTCCTTTGAGGGCTTCGTAAGGGTTTGGGTAGGCCTCTCTTCTCAAAATGGTTTGAATGGCTTCTGCAACTACTGCCCAGTTGTTTTCCAAGTCGTTTTCAAAGGCTTCTTTGTTGAGCAGCAATTTGTTCAATCCTTTGAGGGTGGATGCAAATCCGATCAAGGTGTGTGCAATCGGCACACCGACATTGCGCAGTACAGTAGAATCTGTCAAATCCCGTTGCAAACGAGACAAGGGAAGTTTTGCTGCCAAATGCTCAAACAATGCGTTGGCGAGGCCCATGTTTCCTTCAGAGTTTTCAAAATCAATCGGGTTGACTTTGTGCGGCATGGCAGAAGAACCCACTTCTCCCGCTTTTATTTTTTGTTTGAAGTAATTGCTTGAAATATAGGTCCAGATGTCTCTGTCCAAATCGACAATGATGGTGTTGATGCGTTTCAAAGCGTCAAAAATCCCTGCCAAATGATCGTAGTGTTCGATTTGAGTGGTTGGGAAGGAATGGTGCAATTCGAGGATGTTTTCAACAAAATGTGTTCCAAAAGCTTTCCAATCAATGTTGGGATATGCAACTTTGTGTGCGTTGTAATTTCCTGTAGCGCCACCAAATTTGGCTGCATGTGGGGTGTTTTGTAAATGCTGTACTTGTTGGTTGATCCGTTCTACAAAAACAAACAATTCTTTTCCCAAGCGTGTAGGAGAGGCAGGTTGTCCATGGGTACGAGCCAACATAGGAACGCCTTCCCATTCTTCAGAGAGGTCTGCCAACCTCGCTGTAAGCTGGTCTAGATTTGGGTAGTACACTTCTTCCAAAGAGTCTTTGATCGAGAGCGGGATGGCGGTATTGTTGATGTCTTGAGAGGTCAAGCCAAAATGAATGAATTCTTTGTAGGCATTCAAGTTCAAAGCGTCAAATTTCTCTTTGATAAAGTATTCTACTGCTTTGACATCGTGGTTGGTGACACTTTCAATCTCTTTTATTTTTGTGGCATCTGTATCTGAAAACGAGTGGTAGATCTCTCTAAGAGTCGGAAACAAAGTAGTGTCAAAATCCGCCAATTGAGGCAAAGGGATTTCGCAGAGCGCAATAAAGTATTCGATTTCTACCTTTACGCGGTATTTGATCAAAGCTGCTTCCGAATAGTAGGCAGCCAACGATTCAACTTTTCCTCGGTATCTTCCATCAATTGGTGAGATGGCATTCAAACTTGATAATGACATTGTTTTGAATTGAAATGAAGTGCAAAAATACACAAATCTAAAGAAATAAAAGCGTCTCTATGGAGAAAGTTGAGACAAGAGTAGTAGTTGATGGCTTTGTTTTTAGGAATTTAAAAAAAGCCCCTGCTTTCAATTGTCAATTTGATGTTTATCAAGTTTTTTTCAACAATTTGATAGTCAAATGTTGTTGAAAATTATTTAGTATCCCCTTTTGAGATTCTATCTAAAATAGTATTTTAGCAACACTTCAAGGACTCAAATTATTAGATGGCACAAGAAACTACTTATACAGAAGACAATATCCGATCACTGGATTGGAAAGAACATATCAGGATGCGACCTGGAATGTACATTGGAAAATTGGGAGATGGGACTTCTCAAGACGATGGAATTTACATTCTAATCAAAGAGGTTTTGGACAACTCCATCGATGAGTTTGTCATGAATGCCGGTAAGACCATTGAAGTTTCCATCAAAGAGCAAACGGTGACGATTCGGGATTACGGCCGTGGGATTCCCTTGGGAAAAGTAGTGGATGTGGTTTCCAAAATGAATACCGGAGGAAAATACGATTCCAAAGCTTTTAAAAAATCTGTGGGGCTAAACGGCGTTGGAACCAAGGCAGTCAACGCTTTGTCATCATCCTTCAGAGTGCAGTCCATTAGAGACGGAAAAACAGTTGCTGCAGATTTTGAAAAAGGGGTTTTACAAGAACAAACAGCCCCTGAAGATTCTAGTCAGCGCAGGGGGACTCGGGTTTCCTTTACACCAGATTCCAATATTTTCAACAACTACAAGTTCCGAAGTGAATACGTGGTCAAAATGATCAAAAATTACGTGTATTTGAACACGGGCTTGACAATCGTTTTCAACGGTGAAAAATATTTTTCAGAAAATGGATTGAAAGATTTGTTGGAAGAAACCATCTCTGAAGAGGACATGTCTTACCCAATCATTCACTTGAAATCAGTCGATATTGAATTGGCGATGACCCACAGCAAGACACAGTACAGCGAGGAATACCACTCTTTTGTCAATGGCCAGCATACCACTCAAGGTGGAACCCATCTAGTGGCATTTCGCGAAGCTGTCGTTAAGACCATTCGTGAGTTTTACGGAAAAACCTTTGAAGCTTCTGACATCCGAAAATCCATCGTTTCCGCCATCAGTATCAAAGTGATGGAACCCGTCTTTGAGAGCCAAACCAAAACCAAATTGGGGTCCACAGATATGGGAGGAGGATTGCCAACGGTTCGAACGTTCATCAACGACTTTATCAAAACCAACCTGGACAATTACCTTCATAAAAATCCAGATACAGCTGAGCAAATACAACGAAAAATACTCCAAGCGGAAAGGGAACGAAAAGAGCTTTCAGGTGTGCGGAAATTGGCTAGAGAACGCGCCAAAAAAGCAAATCTTCACAATAAAAAATTAAGAGATTGCCGGGTACACCTTGGAGATTTGAAAAAAGACAACCGACTCGACACCACCCTTTTTATCACGGAGGGAGATTCAGCGAGTGGGTCCATCACGAAGTCTAGGAATGTAAACACCCAAGCCGTTTTTAGTCTGAAAGGAAAGCCCTTGAATTCCTACGGTATGAACAAAAAAGTGGTTTATGAAAACGAAGAATTCAACCTGTTACAAGCGGCTTTGAACATCGAAGAAAGTTTGGGAGACCTGAGGTACAACAACATTGTCATCGCCACGGATGCCGATGTCGATGGGATGCACATTCGTTTGTTGTTGATCACCTTCTTTTTGCAGTTTTTTCCTGAAGTCATCAAAGAAGGGCATTTGTACATCTTGGAAACGCCCCTGTTCCGTGTGCGAAACAAAAAAGAAACCATTTATTGCTATTCTGATAAAGAGCGCCAAATAGCACTTAAAAAGCTCAGCGGAAAACCAGAGATCACTCGTTTTAAAGGGCTTGGTGAAATCTCTCCCAATGAGTTTGTCCATTTTATCGGGGACAACATTCGTTTGGATCCGGTCCTGTTGGACAAGGAAATGTCCATAGAAAAACTATTGGAATTTTATATGGGTAAAAACACTCCTGACCGTCAGAAATTTATCATTGAAAATTTAAAAGTAGAATTGGATGCCGTGGATTGATCTTTCGCTTCATTCACACGAACAAGTAAAGTACATACAACGAAAATAAAATTTGTGAAAACGCAGTTTTAAACACAGGCAAACAGCACAAAAGCATTGTGACTTTAGAATCTGTAGATACCCATTAGCAACATGCAAGAAGAAATCGATTCAGAAGCAAACGAGTTTGAAGAAAATCAAACAGGTGAGACCCTTACCAAAGTAACGGGTATGTACAAGGAATGGTTCTTGGACTATGCCTCCTATGTTATTTTAGAAAGAGCCGTTCCCGCTTTGGACGACGGTTTCAAGCCTGTTCAGCGCCGGATTATGCAATCCATGAAGGATTTGGACGATGGGCGCTACAACAAGGTTGCCAACTTGGTTGGACATACCATGCAGTACCATCCTCACGGAGATGCTTCCATTGCAGATGCGATGGTACAACTGGGGCAAAAGGAATTGTTGATTGACATGCAAGGAAACTGGGGAAACATCCTTACTGGAGACCGGGCAGCAGCCTCCCGATACATTGAAGCACGTCTTTCCAAATTTGCATCTGAGGTTATTTTCAATCCCAAAACAACCCATTGGCAAGCTTCCTATGATGGAAGGCGCAAAGAACCGATTCATTTGCCCGTAAAATTCCCTTTGTTATTGGCACAGGGAGCAGAAGGGATCGCCGTAGGGCTTTCGACCAAAGTATTGCCTCACAATTTTATAGAATTGATTGAAGCTTCTGTCAAATACCTCAAGGGACGCAACTTTAAAATTGTTCCCGATTTTCTTACGGGAGGTATTGCAGATTTCACCAATTACAACGATGGTAAGAGAGGCGGAAAGGTACGTGTACGCGCTCGAATCAACCAATTGGATAAGAAAACCTTGGTCATCAATGAGATTCCCTATGGTACCACCACTTCGTCTTTGATCGATTCCATTCTAAAAGCAAATGACAAAGGAAAAATAAAAATCAAAAAGATAGAGGACAATACAGCCGCTGAAGTAGAAATTCTCATCCACCTGCCGCCAAATGTATCTCCGGACACAACCATTGACGCCTTGTATGCGTTTACCAATTGCGAGAGCTCGATTTCGCCATTAAGTTGCATTATTGAAAAGCACAAACCTATTTTTATAGGTGTCTCTGAGTTGTTGAAAATTTCTACAGACCATACCGTTCACTTGCTAAAGCGGGAATTGGAGATTCAGCTCTCTGAATTGCAGGAGCAATGGCATTTTGCTTCTTTGGAACGCATCTTTATTGAAAATAGAATATACCGTGATATTGAGCAAGAAGAAACATGGGAAGGTGTTCTCAAAGCAATTGACAGTGGATTGGCGCCTTTTACAAAAAACCTCAAACGCAACGTGACTGAGGAGGATATTTTGCGTTTGACAGAAATTCGCATCAAAAGAATCTCAAAGTTTGATACAGACAAAGCCCTAAAATTACTTGAAGCTTTGGAAGGAAAAATTGCGGAGGTTCAAAACCATCTTAATCATTTGATCGATTACAGCATCGCCTATTTTCAGAAGTTAAAGAGCAACTATGGCAAAGGCAGAGAACGCAAGACTGAAATTCGAGTTTTTGATGACATTGTGGCCACCAAAGTCGTCATGCGAAACACCAAACTTTACGTAAACAAAGAAGAAGGGTTTGTCGGAACCTCACTAAAAAGGGATACTTATGTAACGGATTGTGCCGATATAGACGATGTCATTGTTTTTAGAAAAGACGGTAGCCTTTTAGTGACTAAGGTTGCTTCCAAAACTTTTGTAGGAAAAGACATCATCCACATTGCAATTTTCAAAAAAGGAGACAAGCGCACCGTGTACAACATGATGTATCGCGACGGAAAATCGGGACCGAGTTATATGAAACGCTTTACAGTGACCGGAGTCACACGTGACAAAGAGTATGTGTTGACAGCTGGAAACAAAGGATCCGTAGTTCACTATTTTACGGCCAATCCAAACGGAGAAGCAGAAATGGTGACTGTAAACCTAAGAGCTGTGGGCAGTGTTAAAAAATTAAAATGGGACATAGATTTTTCTGAATTGTTGATCAAAGGACGAGGTTCCAAAGGCAATTTGGTTAGTAAATTCCCCATTAAAAAAATCGAATTCAAATCTGCGGGTGTCTCTACTTTAAAACCTCGAAAAATATGGTTTGACGATGCTGTTCAACGCTTGAATGTAGACCAAAGAGGAGAATTGCTAGGTGAGTTTACAGCAGAAGACATGTTGTTAATCGCCACCCAGTCAGGAATGATCAAAACCATGACACCTGCTTTGAACTGTCATTTTGAAGACGACATGATTCTACTGGAAAAATGGGATCCGATCAAACCCATTTCTGCAATTTATTTTGAAGGAGAAAAAGCAAAGTATTACGTAAAACGCTTTGTCATTGATGCCCCAGAAAAGGAAGAGCGTTTTATTTCGGAACACCCAAAATCCCAATTGCAAATTGTCGTATCGGATTATCGACCCAATGTAGAAGTTGTTTTTTCCAAACGAAGCTTGGAAAATAAGGTCTTGGATTTGGAAGAGTTCATCGCTGTAAAAGGAATCAAGGCGATCGGAAATCAATTTACTGAGGAAAAAATAAAACAGGTGAATCTTTTGGAGCCCCATCCCTATACTCCGCCAGTGTTGGAGGCGATTGAAGTGGAAGAAGAACATTTTTTAGACAAAGAGGATTCACAAACAACCTTGTTTTGATAAAATTCTAAGAACGGTAAAAGTATTGGATCCCTCATTTCTATAAAGAAGGACATAGTTTTTGGTTTCTTTTGAGCCTGCCATTCAATAAAAAACCGATACGATCCTATAGATACTTGTTTTTATGTATCCCACCGACATTCAATTTGTTGTAAAAAAATTTGAAGACTTTACTTTACATGAATTGTATGCTGTTCTTAGGCTGCGCTCTGAAGTGTTTGTCCTAGAGCAAACATTTATTTACCAAGACATGGATGCCAAAGATCAAGAAGCAATGCACATTCTTGGCTTAAAAGATCAGGAACTCGTTGCCTATTCTCGGATTTCCAACCGAGGAAACTATTTTAAGGAGGCGGTCATTGGAAGAGTTGTTGTGTCTAAAAAGGAACGAAAACAAACGTATGGCCACGACTTGGTGAATTATTCAATTGCTGCAATTGAAAGCCATTTCAACTATAGAATCGTTAAAATATCTGCGCAATTGCATCTGCAAAAATTTTATGAGTCTCATGGTTTTACCGCGGATGGAAGTTCTTACTTAGAAGATGGCACTCTACATATCGGGATGCTTAAAAGTTGAGTAAACCTTGTTGAAGTGCCAGCGATTTATTTTTTTGTATGGCTGTTGATGACGGATTTTCTACCAATGGTTTTGGTGATTACATCTTTTTCCAAGTCCCATCCCCGCGCAGGCGAGTATTCCCTTCCATAAAAAATAATTTGCAAATGCAGCTTGTTCCAAGTTTCTTTGGGGAAGAGACGTTTGGCATCTCTTTCGGTTTGCACCACATTCTTACCGTTGGAGAGGTTCCATCGATACATCAGCCTGTGTATGTGTGTGTCCACTGCAAATGCAGGGATGCCAAAAGCTTGGCTCATCACCACACTTGCTGTTTTGTGTCCTACGGCTGGCAAAGCTTCCAAAGCATCAAAATCAGCAGGGACTTTACCTCCGTGTTTTTCAAGAATAATTTTTGACAAGCCATAAATTCCTTTGGACTTCATGGGGGAGAGACCCACTGGCCTGATGATGGCTCGAATTTCTTCCACAGTCAATCTTACCATGTCGTTTGGGTTGTCGGCTTTGGCAAAGAGAAGTGGTGTGATGGTGTTTACACGCGCATCGGTGCTTTGTGCAGATAGCAATACGGCAATCAACAAGGTATACGGATCTTTGTGGTCTAAGGGTATGGGTGTTTCGGGATATAGTTTTTCCAGAGTATCGATGACAAATTTCACTTTTTCTTGCTTGTTCATTCCGGCTATTTTAGGAGCTTAAAAATACGACTATTTTTGTGTTTCACAGGGTTGAAATTATGAAAGCGTTTTTCTTTTTTTAAAATTTCCTTCAAACAGTTTCAATTGTAGATTTTACTCTTTAACTTCCCTTTTTTAAATTTAACAATATGACTACTTTACAAAGTGGAGACAAAGCTCCAAATTTTAGTGCCTTGGACAACAAAGGAAATACCGTTTCTTTGTCAGATTATCAAGGAAAAAAACTCGTCTTGTTTTTCTATCCCAAAGCCAATACACCTGGCTGTACGATGGAAGCTTGTGACTTGCGAGACAATTACCAATCCTTTTTGACCAAAGGGTATGCTGTCTTGGGAGCCAGTGCGGACAGTGCTAAAAAACAACAAAATTGGATTGATAAGTACGAATTTCCTTTCCCATTGTTGGCAGATGAAGACAAAAGTGTTATTCAGGCTTTTGGCGTATGGGGCCCAAAAAAGTTTATGGGAAGAGAATACGAGGGCATTCACAGAACCACTTTTGTCATTGACGAACAAGGGATCATTGAAAATGTCATCAGTAAGGTGAAAACGAAAGAACACAGTTCACAGATTTTTTCGGAGTAATTTTTAACAAGTTTTTTTTGAGGAATGCAAGGATGATTTTGCTGTGTGGTCACACAGTGAAGTCATTTTTTTTTTGGAATCTGATGAGGGGGCACAGGTCTAAAAACGCATTCGTAATTTTGCACTCAACACGCGGCTGCTCATAAAGTTGGGAACCCCATAAGTTTGTTTGGTATATACATCTCTTACCCAGGTATTGGTATTGCTGTTTCGAATGTCAAAAATATTGAAAATTTCTAGTCCGAGATCCAATTCTTGGAATTGACTTAAAAAACCGGTTTTGTACGTTTTTTTATGTCCTACAAAGACGTATGAAAAACCAACATCAGCTCTTTTGTATCCGGGCAATCTTCCTTGATATGCATAAGGGTCGTTGTAGGAGGGGCTTCCCCCGGGCAATCCAGAGTTGTAGACAAGGTTGAGGTACACTTTTAAATCCGGCATGCTCGGCACGTAATCTTGGAATAAAATCCCGAGTTTGAAACGTTGGTCTGTAGGTCTTGAAATGTCGCCTTGACCTTGGATGTTTTCAGTGGTTTTTAACAGGCCCATACTCACCCAGCTCTCATTTCCAGGGACAAATTCCCCGTTTAGTCGAAGGTCAATTCCAACTGCTGATGCGGTGGCATTGTTGTCTGCTCGGTAACGGATCCGGACGTTGTCTACGGTATAAGTGTTTACATCTTTTAAGGATTTTGAATAGATTTCTGTGGTCATTTTAAAAGGGCGATTCCACATTTGAAAACTGTAGTCGTTGGCCAGCACGAGGTGAAATGATTGTTGAGCTTTGACATCTTTTACGATTTCACCCTCGTAGTTTTTCAATTCTTTGTAGGAGGGGGGTTGGTGGTACAAACCTCCAGAAAAACGAAACAACACATCCTTTTCCCAATTGGGTTTGATGCTGATTTGGCCTCGAGGACTCAATGTACTTTGGGTTTTTGAAGTCACAGCTCCTGATGTTACATTCCAAAATTGAGTTCGGATTCCAAAATTGGTCCATACTTGGTGTGTTCTCCATTCCGATTTTTTGCTCCATTGTAGGAAGCCGCTAAAGCGTTGTATGTTCACGTTGTTGTTGCCACGAATGGATTGGTACGGCTCAATTGGTCCTGTAAAGGTTTCGGCGGGTTGGTTTTTTGAAATGCCAGAGTTCAAAGGTCTGATGGAGAACCCCGTTGAGTCAATCAACTCCCATTCATTGATGCTTTCAAGAATGTTTTCTCTTTGCAATTTCATTCCCAATTCGTAACGTACATCTCCTTCTTTGGACGCAATTCTGAGTTGGATGTTTTGGATCAAAGCGTCCAATTCGTTTCGAGAGTGGTTTATTTGCCCCCCAATTCCTTCGCTGAATTCTGTTTCTCCAAAATTTGGAGAGTCTTCATCGGTATTTGTTTTGTTCAAAGAATAAGCACCGATGATGTCAAAAAACTCTTCTTCTTGGGTGTTGTAAGTGGAGGTTGTTAGTGAAAGAGAAAGATTTTCAGAATGTTTGTAGGTGGCATTGATGGCTCCAAAAAGGGTATTGAATTTGTCGTTTTCATTTCCTTGGTAAAAGACCACCAGTTCGATGGGTTGGTCCAGTGTGCCAAACTGGGTTCTTCGTGTCAAGGGTTTGTAATTGTAGTTGTTGCTTGAGAAATTCCCCAAAAAGTCAAGGTTCAATTTGTTTGAAACTTTGTAAGACACAAAGGTTTGAAAATCCACAAACATGGGTTTGTAGTTGGTTTTAGTATCTTTTGTATTGACCAATAAATGATTGTTTCGGTAGCGAAAGCTTGAAATCGCTGAGAGCCTTTTTTTTAGAAAGCGCCCTTCAAAAGTGGCACTTCCTCCCAGCAGATTAAGGTTGATGTTTGTTTGTGTTTTTGTGGGTTTTCGATAACTGATGTCCAAAACAGAGGAAAGTTTGTCTCCGTATTTTGCTTGAAAGCCACCTGCAGAAAAATCGATGTTTTGTATCATTTCGGGATTGACAAAACTCAAGCCTTCTTGCTGTCCTGAGCGAACCAGAAAAGGCCTGTAAATTTCAATGCCATTTACATAGACAAGGTTTTCGTCAAAATTACCTCCTCTTACATTGTATTGAGTGCTCAGTTCGTTGTTGTTGTTGACCCCTGCAAAAGTCATTAATAGATTTTCTACACCCGGATTGATACCCGGAATTTTTTTGACAATGGATTTGTTGATGGACATCAATCCTTGCACGGTTTTTCGCTTGTCTTGAATGGTTACTTCGTCAATTTCTTCAGTTTTGAAGGTGAGTATGGGTGAATAACGAAAAGTCTTATTTTTGGGGATTTTTACACCTTTGTACAAGGTGTTGTGAGCGATGTGTTTGAATATAAGGACCAGTTCTTTTTTTGCGGGAATGGTCAGGAAATATTGGCCTTTTTTGTCGGTAGTGGTTCCGTTGATGCTGTCAAAGTTTACAGCAACTCCTTCAATCGGGATTCTTTTGCTGTTTTTGACCGTCCCTTTTACAAAGGCTGTTTGAGCCAATAACAATTGGGTTGCAAACAGCAAGAGAAATAAAAGAGGTTTTTTAAAAATGAATTTGGATGTCAAACTATTTATTTAATGCGAAATTCGGATGTAAATGTACGAGTATTTCCTACATTATCGACAGCAAACAGAGTAAAAGTATGTTTGCCTTTTTTTAATTTTTTATCATGAAAATTATAAGTCAATTTGTTTGTTTTTACATTGCGCTCTAGCAAAATCCACTTTTCGTCAATTTCTCCCCTGTAGGTTTTGATTCCCGACAAGGCGTCTTTCAGATAAATGCTAAAAAAATGATAACCGGTCAAGTTTTGTCCTTTGTAAAAACTACAGTTGGAAATCTCTGGACTTTCTTCGTCGTACGAGAGCGTGTGTCTTCCAAGGTTTTTGGTAGATGTTTTAAAAACACTGTCTATTTTGCTTGTTGGGCAATAGCTTGTTTTTCCTTTTTGGTTGATCCGCGAAATGTATCCTTTTTCGTGTTGTCCTTTAGAAAGGCTAGAAACGTCAAAACTCAAGTCGTAACTTTTGTTGAGAGGCACTTCTGTAGTGTGAAGGTAGGCAATGCTGTCTTCAACTCGAAAGTCAAAATAAAAATCTTCGTAAAAGGCGTTTTTAGGAAATTCAATTTTGATTCCCGAATTTTCAAAAGACTGCGCTTCGTTGTGTTTGATAAAATAATTTGTCTTCAGCTGTTCCTTATTGGGAATGGGTGTCTTTTTAACGCCCACAACAGGAATGGTAAGGGTGGCAGTATTTTGTTTGAAGTCACTGACTTTGATAACTACTTGGTAGTCTAATTTTTCTTTTACTTGGAGCCTGCCTTTTTCTGCGGTTTCTTTGTAAATACTGAGTTTGTTTTCAGGATGTATGTAGGTTTTTTGGTATTTTTTTTTGTTTGCAGCGTATTGTGCGAAATCGATCAAGAGGTTGAGGTATTTGGATTCTCCAAATGAAAAGCTTTCCAATTTGTGTTCGTAGGTGGTTTTTCCATTGACTTTCATATTGATCTTGTATACCCCATTTTTGTTCAAAGATCCGTCTTGTCGGTCGTAGGTATGTACTCCAAATCCAATGCTTCCATACCCTTTGACAGGTTCGGCAAGGTAGTTGCCATCTTCAAACTGTTTGAGACTTAGTGGGACGGGGCGGTTGCTGCCGTTTACATGAGCGGAATCTTGTAAGGCATAGGCTTGAGCTGCCAATATTTTCGGTTTGACAACGTCCTTGGGAAGCAAACCAAAATGCATGGGGTTGATGACCTTTTCTGTTTGACTGTCACGTATTTCGAAGTGCAAGTGTGGAGCAATAAATCCACCCGTACTCCCAGAATAAGCAATGACTTCTTCCTGAGTAACAAGCAGTTCTCCTTTTTTTGGAAACAGTTGAATTTCTGTTTTTTCAAGTTCGTACTGTTTTGCTTTGGTGTAAGCTTCAATTTTTTTGTTGAATTCTTTTAGATGGGCATAGACGGTGGTGAAGCCATTTGGGTGGGTGATGTAAAGGGCTTTTCCATAGCCCCAATTTGAGATTTTTATTCGCGAGACATAGCCTTCTGCGGCGGCAAGAACCTTGAGTCCTTCTCTTTGTTGTGTTTTTAAGTCAATTCCTGAATGAAAGTGGGAAGACCGAAGTTCGCCAAAAGTCCCTGCCAAAATCATGGGGGTATTCAAAGGGTTTCTAAAATAATTTTGCGGGTATTTTTGTTGACTTGACAAAGCAGCGAAGTTCAACAAGAAGAAGTAAATAAGGGCGTTGTTTGTTTTCAAGGCAATTCAATTGATTAGCTAAAATACTAATTTATATCAGGAATTCGGAAGGCTTTTGTTTTTTCCAATTGCACAAGCTAAGTTCTTCTAAAAAATGAGATCGCTTAAATTGGGACTTGTATTGCCGAACGTTTGCGAATGCCAAAAAAAACTTCAGCAATATAAGTGGAAAATGTTGTATTTTAACTTTGGAATGTTAACTTTGTAATGATATAGTTTTGAAATTGAAAACCGAATGGCTGCTATTTTAGAAACGGTTGGTTCTTTAGAGGTCAAATTGAAAAAAATCCTTGAGAGATATCAATTTTTAAAAGAAGAAAACGACATTTTATTGGCCAACATCGACAGGTTGCAACAGGTAGCCTCTCAATACGAAGAAGAACTATTGGCAGAACGTGAAAAGTACAAGATGTTAAAGATTGCCAAAACTATAGAAGGTAGTAGAGAAGATCGTAAAGAAACAAAACACAAGATAAATACGTTGGTTCGAGAGATTGACAAATGCATTGTCAAATTGAGCCTTTGAATTCTTTACACAGATGGAAGAATCGATCAAAATCAAAGTAGCAATTGCTGGAAGAACCTATCCGCTATATGTGGCCAATGCCACTGAGGAAGAGGGGACTAGAAAAGCTGCTGAGAAAATAAACAATTTGATATCCAAATTTGAGCAAAACTACGCAGTAAGCGACAAGCAAGATGTTTTGGCAATGTGCGCATTGCAGTTTGCATCAAAATTGGAAGTGACTTCTATCAACGAAAATGAAAATATACAGACGGCTGAAACAAAATTAAATCAGTTGCATCAGCTTTTAGATGCTTATTTGAACTAGTTTTTCCGTCTATTATTGAACATACTGCCTACATTAATTATTGTTTGATAAACTCAACGCGATTCCATTAAAAAGGATGAGTCATAGTTGTCAAAGCATGCCGGTTTTAGTCGGATCCTTGAGCAACTAGTTAGTCCTAAACTTGTTATTTGGGAGTTTATATAAACCAATTGGTGTAGGTTTTTTTATACACATAAATTAGATACACATGGAAACAATCACAATAAATAGTTTGGCAATAGGTGCTGCAATAGGACTGGTTCTTGGTTTTGTCATCACCAAGATTATCAACAAAAGCAAAGGTTCGAGTATCGTAAAAGATGCAGAAAGAACTGCTAAAAATCGAGTCAGAGCTGCACACAAAGAAGCCGAGTCAATAAAAAAAGACAAAATACTTCAAGCCAAAGAACGGTTTATCGAACTAAAGTCAGAACACGAAAAAGTAATTCAGAACAGAGAGAAAAAAGTTGTTGACATTGAAAAAAGATTGAAAGAGAAAGAATCTCAATTGGCTTCCGAGTTGGATAAAAACAAAAGGTTGAATAAAAACATAGTCGCCAAAGAGGAGACATACAACCACAAAATTGAAATTTTCGATAAAAAACAATTGGAAGTAGAAAAAATTCACAAAAGACAAGTTGAACAGTTGGAAGTGATGTCCGGACTTTCTGCAGAAGATGCGAAAGAAGAATTGATCAGTTCCTTAAAACAAGAGGCAAAATCAGATGCCATGTCGTATATCCAAGACATCATGGAAGAAGCCAAGCTTACAGCGGAACAAGATGCGCGCAAAGTAATCTTAAACACCATACAACGCGTAGGAGTAGAGCAATCTATCGAAAATTGCGTCTCTGTGTTCAATTTGGAATCGGATGATGTCAAAGGACGTATCATCGGACGTGAAGGTCGTAACATCCGTGCCATTGAAGCGGCTACAGGAGTTGAGATCATTGTTGACGACACCCCGGAAGCAATCATTCTTTCTTGTTTTGACCCGGTCCGAAGAGAAGTTGCGAGGTTGTCTTTGCACAATCTGGTGACTGACGGAAGGATACACCCCGCACGAATCGAAGAAGTTGTCAAGAAAACAGAAAAACAAATCCATCAAGAAATTGTAGAAGTCGGAAAACGCACGGTCATCGATTTGGGCATCCACGGCTTGCATCCAGAACTGATCAAAACGGTGGGTAGAATGAAATTCCGTTCTTCTTATGGACAAAACTTATTGCAGCACTCTCGAGAAGTGGCCAATTTGTGTGCTTTGATGGCTGCTGAAATGGGCTTGAACGCCAAGGTTGCGAAACGCGCAGGACTTTTGCACGATATAGGGAAAGTGCCAGACACAGAATCTGAATTGCCACATGCTTTGCTGGGAATGCAATGGGCAGAAAAATACGGAGAAAAACCGGATGTTTGCAACGCCATTGGAGCCCACCACGACGAGATAGAAATGAAAACTTTGTACGCTCCCATTGTACAGGTTTGTGATGCCATTTCAGGCGCAAGACCTGGAGCAAGAAGGCAAGTATTGGACTCCTACATCCAGCGTTTGAAAGATTTGGAAGATTTGGCTTTTGGCTTCAACGGTGTCCAAAAAGCTTATGCCATTCAAGCGGGTCGAGAATTGCGCGTCTTGGTAGAAAGCTCCAAAGTAAACGATGACAAAGCAGCTGAATTGTCATTTAGTATCTCGCAAAAAATTCAAAACGACATGACCTATCCCGGACAGGTAAAAGTGACAGTTATTCGCGAGACGAGAGCTGTGAATGTCGCAAAATAAACTATTTTTTGGAGCTGCTTATCACTGCAGCAATCCAACAAAAGGATTTGAAATAAAAAAGCCCGCAACAGCAATGTTGTGGGCTTTTGTTTTGAAGGAATTGCAAAACTCATATTGTAATCCTTCTCTTCAATCGCTTTTCGTACTTTCTCTTGATTGCCGTAAGGCGTTTCATCAAGTCCATGATCTTGTCGTCATTCGATTTTTTGTAAAATACATTGAGCGCCAGGATCAATTCCTTTGCTTTGAGCGATGCCCAAATTCTTTGATCTCTTGTTTTGTAGCTCGGAACGTTTCTTTCAAATTCCAAGGCTTGTTCGATTGTTTCCATAAGTATTCTTGATTTTAATTGTTATTTTAAATTTTGTACGGTAGACTTGTTTGGTTCAAATACATGTTTTTTAACAGATCCATTTTGTTGAAAAACAATTTGTTTCCGTGGTAATTCTTATCACAGGAAACCGATAAAAATTCCCCCTGGGCGTGCAGGCTAAATATGTCCGTTTTGAACACGGACAACTGGTAATAGGGAATCGACCACGCAAGATTCTGAAGCCCTTTGTTCAGATGCACTAAGATTCCGTTTGGCCTCAATTCAATGCTCAAATAATTGATGTCAGAAATGGAGTTTTTATATTGGTAAAAGCCAGGACTTGTCTTGACAAGAACCATACGCTGGGACCCAATTCCTTTGAGTTGTAGGCGTTTCCAAAAACCGAAGGATTTTCCGAGCAAACCATCGATGGTTTCTTCTTTCTCTTTATTGTAATATGTAATGTCTAACATCATACGCAAGTCAAAAATATAAAATTTGTTTAACAAAACGAAGAAAAAGTTAAACAACTTTAAAAAATCTTAATTTTTTTGAGTTCCGTTCAAGTAAAAAAGAAGAGGATAATGGTGTTGATTTTTTGCAAATTAGGTAGGTTCCCCTTTCGAAATGTGTATTTTTGTCGTTTTAGCAAGTACTATGGAAAATGATTTTAAAATGGTGGCCGTTACCATGTTCGGTTTGGAAGAGGTCTTGGCCAAAGAACTGACAGATTTAGGAGCTCGAGAAGTTCTTGTTGGCATTCGGAATGTCAGTTTCAAAGGCGACAAAGGCTTCATGTACAAAGCCAATATCTCTTTGCGGACCGCAATTCGTATTTTAAAGCCCATCCGTAGGTTTCGTGTGCGCAATGAAGACGATTTGTACAACAGCCTTCAAAAAATCAACTGGGAACGCTTTTTGGATGTGGACGGAACTTTTGCAATTGGCTCCGTGGTAAACTCTTCCTTTTTCACCACCAATTCCCATTACATCTCATTGAAATCAAAAGATGCGATTGCCGACTATTACCGTCACAAATACAGCAAACGCCCAAATATAGATCTCAAATATCCAGACCTAAAAATCCACATCCACATCAAGGACGATTTTTGTACAGTATCCTTAGACAGTTCTGGAGAGTCCCTTCACAAGCGAGGGTATCGAAGTTCTACAAATATTGCGCCCATCAATGAAGTTTTGGCCGCAGGATTGGTCTTGTTGTCAGGATATACTGGAGAACAAAACTTCATCGATCCCATGTGTGGTTCGGGGACCATCTTGATTGAAGCAACGATGATTGCATGTCGCATCCCTGCCAATATCAACCGCAAGCATTTTGCCTTTGAAAATTGGCCCGATTTTGACGAAGATTTGTTTTTTGTTATTCAAGAGGCTCTGCTCAAGAAAATAAGCAGTTCTCATTTTAAAATCATGGGCTTTGACAAAGCACCTTCTGCCGTTCAAAAAGCAAAGGAAAACATTGAAAATGCCAATTTGTCTGAATTTGTAGGCGTACACCATATCAATTTTTTCAACTCTCGCAAAGAGGTTTTTGGAGCGACTACGATTCTATTCAATCCTCCTTATGGCGAACGGTTGGAATTGGCAGACGTGGAAGGCTTTTACAAAAACATTGGAGACACATTGAAAAATGGCTACCCAGATTCGACAGTTTGGTTTATCACCTCAGACTTGCAAGCATTGAAACACGTCGGATTGAGAACCTCCAAAAGAATTCCCATGAAGAACGGAGATTTGGATTGCCGCTTTGTGCGTTATGATATGTATGAAGGATCTCGGAAAGCAAAGAAAACCGAATGGGGAACCACGGAAGCATAAGTCACTACTAGGGGCTCGAGCTTCCTGTTTCCAGTTGAATGCCCCCTTTTTTACCGAGCTATTCCAGTTGGAAAAGTCATCAGATTCTTCTTATATTTGAATGTTTAACCGCCTGTCCAAAAACCCGAACTCTTTGATTCCTTTCGAGTCCTTTTTCATCAATGTCATTCTCCCCATTCCCTTGCAGCGGTTGTTTACCTATCGCATCACGGAAGCAGAAGCACAGTTTTTAAAAAAAGGCATGCGGGTGGCTGTTCCTTTTGGGAAAAAGAAGATTTACACTGCCTTGGTTTTTGAAATTCACCAAGAGGCCCCCGTGGCTTATGAAGCCAAGCCGATTCATCAAATTTTAGACGACATACCCGTAGTCAACGAGTTGCAATTGCAGCATTGGGAATGGATTGCATCCTACTACATGTCCTCTTTGGGTGAAGTTTACCGGGCGGCATTGCCTTCTGCTTTTTTGTTAGAAAGCGAAACGATCGTCTTAAAAAACCCAGCTTTCTCCAATCAGGAATTGTTGACGGACGAGGAATTTCTGGTGTTCGAAGCTTTACAGCAGCAAGCGCAACTTTCTGTTTTGGAAATTCAGGGCATCTTGTCCAAAAAAAGTATATTTCCATTGTTAAACGGTTTGATTGGCAAAGAAGCAATCTTCTTAAAAGAAGAAATCTACGAACAGTACAAACCCAAATGGGTCAAATACATACGCCTTAACGAAGTTTACCGTGCAGTCGAAGCCATGCAAACGCTATTGGAACAAGTGAGCAAGGCAAAAAAACAACACCAAGCCTTGTTGACCTATTTCTCCTTGGAAGCGCAAACAGGAAAGCCCATTCAAGCCAAAACTTTACAAGAAGTTGCTCAAGTATCTGCGGCCATTCTTAAAAGTTTGGTTGACAAAGAGATTTTGGAATTCTATGAAATTCAAACCGACCGCATTCATTTTGACAAAGCAGCAGAAGGACTCCATTCTTTGAATGCCTTTCAAGAGCAAGCTTTTCAAGAAATCAAATCCGCTTTTCAACACAAAGCAGTGACGTTGCTTCATGGGGTTACAAGCAGCGGAAAAACAGCAGTCTACGCACATTTGATACAAGAACAATTGGCCCAGGGAAAACAAGTCTTGTTTCTTTTGCCAGAAATTGCCTTGACCACTCAAATCATCCAACGCTTGCAAACCTATTTTGGCGGCAAGATCTCCGTTTTTCATTCCAAGTATTCCATGAACGAACGGGTTGAAGTGTGGAACAATGTCTTGCATGCCAAACCCAAAGCGCAAATTGTATTAGGAGCGCGGTCTTCCTTGTTTTTGCCCTTTTCCAATTTGGGTTTGGTCATCGTTGATGAGGAACACGAAACCTCTTACAAACAGTTCGATCCCGCGCCTCGATACCACGCAAGAGATGCCGCCATTCTATTGGCACAATTGCACCAAGCAAAAACACTGTTGGGTTCCGCAACGCCTAGTTTGGAAAGTTTTTACAATGCGGAACAATCAAAATACGGCTTGGTCAATTTGGACAGGCGCTATGGGGAAGTGCAGCTCCCAGAGGTCGCTTTGGTAGACATCAAAGAGAAGCACAGAAAAAAAAGAATGAAGGGGCATTTTTCTGATGTTTTGATTGCACAGATTACAGAAGCTATTGAAAACAAAGAACAAGTCATCTTGTTTCAAAACCGAAGGGGCTATTCGCCTGTTGTAGAATGTGAGACCTGTGCTGTGTCTCCCCAATGCCCGAATTGCGATGTCAGCCTGACGTTTCACAAACACAGAAAGGAGTTGCGATGTCATTATTGCAATTACCGACAGGCCATGCCGCTGCATTGCGGTGCTTGTGGTTCTGAAAAACTATCGACCCTTGGTTTTGGGACCGAACAAATTGAATTGGAGTTGCACACACTCTTTCCAGAGGCCAAAGTAGGTCGAATGGATTTGGATACCACACGTGGAAAATACGGATACCAAAAGATCATTGGCGCCTTTCAAGCCCATGAAATAGACATTCTCGTAGGCACACAAATGTTGTCCAAAGGCTTGGATTTTGGCAATGTCACCTTGGTGGGAGTGATGAATGCAGACACGATGTTGAACTTTCCCGATTTCAGAGCCCACGAACGGACCTATCAGATGTTGGTTCAGGTAGCAGGTCGATCAGGAAGGTCAAAAAAAAGAGGAAAAGTACTCATTCAAACATTCAACCCCTACCATCAGATCTTGCAACAGGTTACGACCAATGATTACAAAGCCATGTACAAAGAACAATTGGAAGACCGTTGGCAATTTCATTACCCACCTTATTACAGGGCTTTGAGAATTACCTTGAGACACCGAGATTTGATTCGTTTGGAAGCAGCGACAGAATGGTTTGCGACTTCTTTGAGAAATGCTTTTCACGACAATGTATTGGGGCCGAATACCCCCAATGTCTCCCGTGTTCGAAACCTATACATCAAACACCTTTTGCTTAAAATTCCTCCCAACCAATCTTTGGTGTCAACCAAAAAGCACCTTGAAAAAATTAAAAGTACTTTTGAGGCTATCGGAAATTACCGTGCTGTTCGTTTGGGAATAGATGTGGACGCCTATTGAAAGTAGGTCTTATTCTACTTTGATAAAGTCAATCTCTAGTTTGAAATTTTCATTCCTTTTGTTGCCGGTCAAAAAGCCAATCTGCTCCAAAGCACCTCCCTGAAAGTTTGGAAGGTCCAATTTTCTTCCTCGAAAAGTTGCGTACATCTGAGCAAAGGGAATTTCGACAAGTTGCCAACTTCCGGTGGTCTGTATATAATGCACATAAGAATGCGGATGGGAAACGTCCGATTTGGCTCGAAACTGGTAGCGTTTGCCATCTCCTTTTATGCGAAGGAGGTATTTTTTATAAGGAGCTGTGTTGGTTTTTTGAAAGCGGTATTGTACGGACGAGAAACCGCCATTGTTTTCTGTAGAAATTGTTCCTGTAAAAACACCGTGTCCCAATGTGCTCAAGTAAAAATCACCATCAGATCTTCCACCCATCACCACATCGTCTACGGTCTTCCATTGGGAAAGGTCGCTGTTTTTGTCAAAATCAAATAGTGTCAGTTGGGTCATAAGCGCAAAGAAGAGGGGTAGAAGTGTTTTGTAGATAAGCATCCGGGGTTATTTTTCGTAGATTTCGTTGTACAAATCGCCGTAAATTTCTCGAATAATTTTGCGTTTCATTTTGAGTGTAGGGGTAAGGTGTCCACCGTCAATGCTCCATTCTTCAGGAGTCAATTTGAACTTTTTGATTTGTTCCCACTTCCCAAATCGGGCATTGCACAAGTCCACTTCTTCCTGAATTCTTGCGAGTACTTGTTCGTTTCCACAGAGAGTTGACTGGGTGTCAGCCAATGTGATGTTTTTGCGTTGTGCCCATTCTCGGACAAATTCAAAATTGGGTTGGATCAAGGCTGCGGGCATTTTTTCGCCCTCTCCGACAACCATGATTTGTTCTATAAAACGAGATTGTTTTAGTTCGTTTTCTAAAAGGGCGGGCGCTACGTATTTTCCACCAGAAGTTTTGAACATTTCTTTTTTCCGATCGGTAATTTTTAGAAAGCCATCTGAGTCGATTTCACCAATGTCTCCTGTATGAAAATAGCCGTTTGACATCACAGCTGCTGTCTTTTCAGGATCTTTGTAATAGCCCAGCATCACGTTGGGTCCTTTGACTAAGATTTCCCCGTCAGCCGCAATTTTTACGTCCACATTGCCGATGATACGGCCCACAGTACCGATTTGAATTCCGCTGTCATACGGGCAGTTTACCGACACGACAGGAGATGTTTCGGTCAGTCCATAACCTTCTAAGATAGGCATCCCGGCAGCTGAAAACACACGAATCAAACGCGATTGCAAAGCTGCCGATCCAGAAACCAGTGTTTTGATGTTGCCACCCAAAGCCTCTTTCCATTTGCTAAAAATAAGCTTGCGAGCAATCTTCAACTGAAATTCATACCACCAGCCATTGGCTCCGTAGGGTTCAAACTTCAATCCCAAATCCACTGCCCAAAAGAACAAGACTTTTTTAAGCCCCGTTAATTCGGCTCCTTTGGCGACAATTTTGTCGTATACTTTTTCGTATAATCGGGGAACTGCCGTCATGATGTCGGGTTTTAGTTCTTTCAGATTGTCGCTGATGGTCTCAGGAGATTGAGCAAAATAGATCTCGATGCCACAGTATTGGTAGAGGTACAAGATGATTCTTTCAAACACATGGCAGATGGGTAAAAAACTCAAAGCTTTGGAATCCCCGTGTTTCAAGGGAACTCTCGGCGTGCTGTCCAAAGTATTGGATACCAAGTTGTTGTGTGACAACATGACTCCCTTTGGTTTTCCCGTAGTTCCTGAGGTGTATATCAGTGTTGCCAAGTCCTGCGGTTGCACGTTTTTTTTACGAGTATCCAAGGTCTTTTGGTTGCTGTTGTCGCTTCCCAATTCCAACAATTCAGACCAGTTTTTTTCACCTTCAATGGCGTCAAAAGTATAGACTTCTTTGAGTTGGGTATCCCCTTTGATTTGATTTAATTTCTCAAGGATGGAAGTGTCCGACACAAAACAATAGGTCGCTTCTGAATGCTTTAATATATAAGCGTAGTCTTCCTTAGAGATGGTTGGGTAAATCGGTACGTTTTGTGCACCAACTTGAAGGATCCCCATGTCCATGACATTCCATTCCGTTCGGTTGGTGGTAGAGATGATTGCTATTTTGTCGTTGGCTTGGACGCCTAGTCGCAACAAGGCACGGCTTATTTTGTTGTATTGCTCAATGTATTCTTGTGTGGAAATACTCACCCATTCATCTCCGTATTTGGTGGTAAATGCTTTTTGCAGATTGAATTTTTCTAGCTGGTAGGGAGGAAAGTCAAAAATACGTGTGATTGTATTCATAAGTAGGATGGCGTTTGGTTGTAAGCATTGCAAAATAAGACTTTTAAAAGGATTCGACAACTGTCATTGGATTTTGCTCGAAAAAAGAAACACAGAAAGAAAGGATGCAGTGATTTAATAATCCCTGACCACGGATAAAAATGCTTTGGCACCTGTCGCGAGATTCCATTCGTTGGAAGAAAGCACATTGCCTTTGTCGTCAAAAATCACAAATGCTGCCGTATTTGGACCGGAAGATCCTTGGTTCAAAGCTTTGAACGAAAGCTTGTTCAAACCTACTTGCAAAGGCAAGGTAAACTTTTGATAGCTTTCTGTCAGTTCTATGTTGCGCACCACTTGTGCATCGTTGAGGTAAATGGTTACCAAATCACCATCGGCATAGGCAAAGTCCCGGCAGAAAATTGTGATTTGTTTGGACTGACTGCTGAATCCTCCCAGGTCTTGGTCGACTTTTGCAAAGGGTTTGTTCAGTTCGTCCATTTCTGCTTTCAAACGTTCTTTGTGTACTTGTGCTGGTGTCAGGATGCCTTTGTACTTCAAATCCTCTTGTTCTTGTTTTTGAAGTTGTTTTTGTTGGTTTTTTTGCAAGGCATTTTCAAAACCTTCTGCGGTGTTTTTGGGATTGATGTATTCAAATTGAGGAAGTACATTTGCATTGTTGGGTGCGATGCCAAGGTTTGAAAGTCCGGGGTCAATAGTTTTTGGAAGGTCCACTTGAGCGAACAAAAGAGACTTGCAAAAAAGCGCAAGTACAAGTAAAATTTGAAAGATTGGAATCCCAGATTGCAACATGAAAGGTCATTGAGTTACAAACTTACAGATTTAAAGGAAATTTTCGGTTCCTAAAATCAAAATATTTGCGGGGCTTACCATTTTAGTATCCGAAAATAGTTGTGTAAGTTTGTCTGATTAAAAATCAGATTCAGATGAAGGTATGTATCGCTGAAAAACCAAGTGTTGCAAGAGAAATTGCTGTCATTCTGGGTGCCAACCAAAGGCATGACGGTTACTTTGAAGGGGGTGGGTACCAAGTAACATGGACTTTTGGCCATCTGTGCACTCTTTTTACTCCCGACGATTACAAGCCGCATTGGAAGCGTTGGGATTTGAATACCTTGCCCATGTTGCCCGAAAAATTTGACATCAAACTGACCTCAAATTCGGGAGTTCAAAAGCAATTCAACACCATTAAAAAACTTTTCGACGCTGCTGATTTGGTCATCAACTGTGGGGATGCAGGACAAGAAGGAGAATTGATCCAACGATGGGTGTTGAAACAAGCCAATTACACAGGGCCTGTCTCTCGTTTATGGATTTCTTCCTTGACATCGGAAGCCATCAAAGCTGGTTTTAAAAACCTCAAAGATGCCAAGGACTATGACAATTTGTTTTATGCTGGAAGCTCGAGAGCAATAGGCGATTGGCTTTTGGGCATGAACGCCACGCGTTTGTACACCTTGCGATACGGCGCTCAAAAACAAGTACTTTCTGTAGGACGCGTTCAAACCCCTACATTGGCGATGTTGGTCAACCGCCACAAAGAAATTGTCAATTTCAAACCCCAACCGTATTGGGAATTGCAAACCCTGTACCGCGGAACAACTTTCAACAATGAGCAGGGACGCTTTCTAAAAAAAGAAGCCGGACAAAATTCTTTGGAAGCAATTCAAGACCAGCCTTTTGAAATTGTCGCTGTCCAAAAAAAGAAAGGCAAAGAATACGCACCCAAATTGTTTGACCTCACAGGACTTCAAGTACATTGCAACACCAAATTTGGTTATACGGCAGACCAGACATTGAAAATCGTTCAAAAACTATACGAACAAAAATTGGTGACCTATCCGCGAGTAGACACCACCTTTTTGCCCAACGACCTCTATCCCAAAATCCATGGAATACTGAGCCGATTGACAAAATACGCTTCTCTGACGACTCCTTTGTTGGGGCAAAAAATAAAAAAATCAACCAAAGTATTTGACGATAAAAAAGTAACGGATCACCACGCAATCATTCCCACCGGGATTGAAGCAACTCTTGGAGAGTTTGATCAACATGTATACGACAGCATCAGCAGGCGTTTTATCGCCGTTTTTTATCCCGAATGCCAGGTGTCCAATACTACTGTTCAAGGCGAGGTCGCAAAAATCAATTTCAAAGCAACTGGAAAAGAGATTTTAGACGCAGGTTGGCGGGTTGTCTTTGCAAAATCAAAAACACCTAGCACTCAGGATGTCGAAGAAAAAACAATGCCGACTTTTGTCAAAGGAGAATCGGGAACCCACAAACCTTCGTTTTTGGAAAAAGAAACCAAGGCTCCTAAGAATTTCACGGAAGCCACCTTGCTCCGTTCCATGGAAACTGCCGGCAAAGATGTGGAAGAAGATGAGTTGAGAGACCTGATGAAAGCCAATGGAATCGGAAGGCCTTCGACACGTGCCAATATCATAGAAACCTTGTTTCGGCGTCAGTACGTGGTCCGCAAGAAAAAATTGATTATGCCCACACACATGGGAATCCAACTGATTGATACCATTCAAAACAAACTGTTGAAATCGGCAACATTGACTGGGCAGTGGGAGAAACAGTTGAAAGAGATCGAACAAGGGGAATACAGCGCAACTGAATTTATCGGCAACATGAAAAAAATGGTCGACGATTTGGTCGTGGAAGTGCGCATGGAAAAAAACATCCGACGTTTCTCCAACGAACCCATTGCAGCGACCCCGCCCAAAAAACAACAAAAAACAAGTGCCTTGGCATCGTTAAAATGTCCCAAATGTTCGAAAGGAACCCTGCTCAAAGGAACTACCGCCTATGGCTGTTCTGAGTACAAGTCGGGTTGTAGTTTTCGCATGCCATTTGAATTTATGGAAAAAAAGATATCAGTCAATCAATTCAAACGCTTGGTAAACAAAGGAGCTACGGTACTTTTAAAAGGGTTTCAAAAAGACGGTGAGAAATGCAGTGGAACGGTTCGGTTCAACACGTCATTTGACTTGGAGTTTTTGCTTCATAAAGAAAATACCACAACCAAAAACACAGCGACCCTGTCCTGTCCCAAATGCAAGACAGGAACGGTCTTAAAAGGGAGTTCCGCCTACGGCTGTTCCGAACATGCTGCGGGTTGTGATTTTCGCGTTTCTTTTGAGGTGATTCGCAGCAAGGCGATGGGAAAACCCCTCGACAAAGATTTGGTGGCCGATATTTTAAAAACATCCTAACTACTTATGGAAATGGATGTTTTCTCTACACCTCTAAAAAAACAACTTTTGATCATCGGCGCAGTATGGCCAGAGCCGAACTCTACTGCTGCGGGAACACGGATGTTGCAACTCATTCAGCTGTTTCTTGCTTCCCAGTACCGAATCACTTTTGCGAGTGCTTCGGCAGAGAGCTCGCATCGGTTTCCTCTTGAAGATCTTGGGGTCACACTTCAAAACATCGAATTGAATCACACGAGCTTTGACGTTTTTGTTGAAAAGCTCAAACCAGACACGGTTCTTTTTGACCGTTTTTCCATGGAAGAACAGTTTGGATGGCGCGTTGCAAAAAAATGCCCTGAGGCACTTCGGATTTTGGACACGGAAGATTTGCACTGTTTGAGAAGCGCGCGACAACAGGCTGTAAAGACTCAAAAAACATTTGAATTGACAGATCTGCACTCCGACATTGCGTTTCGAGAAATTGCGAGCATCTACCGATGTGATCTCAGTCTGATGATTTCTTCTTTTGAAATGGAGCTGTTGGAAAACCATTTCAAGGTTTCCAAAGCGCTCTTGCATTATCTGCCTTTTTTGGTGGATCGCTTGTCCGAGGCCGAACAGGATTCTTTGCCTTCCTTTTCAGAACGGCAGCACTTTGTCACAATAGGCAATTTTAGACACGCGCCCAATTGGGACAGTGTGTTGTACCTCAAACAAACGATATGGCCCTTGTTGCGAAAGGAGCTTCCGCAAGCGGAAATGCACGTATACGGTTCCTATCCTCCCGAAAAAGCGCTGCAGCTACAGCAACCAAAAGAAGGCTTTTATGTCAAAGGATGGGCAAAAGATGCCAAGCAAGTACTCCGAAATTCAAAAGTTTGTTTGGCTCCTTTGCGATTTGGAGCCGGTTTGAAAGGCAAGTTTATGGAAGCCATGTGCTGTGGGACACCTAGTGTGACCACTGCGGTTGGAGCAGAAGGCATGTGCGGTTCCAACCCATGGGGTGGAGAAATAGCAGACACACCAACAGCACTGGTTTCAGCTGCTATAGCCTTGTATACGAATTCCAAAATTTGGCAACAAGCCCAAGAAAATGGATTTAAAATTTTGAACAAATGTTTTGAGAGGAGTTCTTTTGAAAGTTCTTTCGCAGAGCGAATCTCAGCTCTTGAAGAAAATTTGCACAGCCACAGAAAGCAAAACTTTTATGGAGCGCTTTTGCAACACCATTCCATGAGAAGTACAGAGTATCTGTCGCGGTGGATAGCGGAAAAAAACAAGTGACCCTATTCGGTAAAAATTTTTACCAGCCACAGCATCAAGTACAAACCGATACCAGCTCCTAAAAACAACAGTGCCAAAAGAAAGAGCAAACGCACTTGTTTTTCTGTCAATCCTATTTTGCTGGCTAGCCAAGCTGAAACACCTAAAATCATTGCAATTTGTTTGAAATGTATTGATAAAGTTACTAAATTAACTCGGTTTAAAAAAGAAATCCAACGTTTACTCGTGGTGGTAAGGTTCGTTTTTAAGGATGCTAAAACCTCGGTACAACTGTTCGACCACAAACAAGCGAATCATCTGGTGGGAAAATGTCATTTTTGAAAAGGAAACTTTTCCCAACGCTTTTTGGTAGACGGCTTCTGAAAACCCATAAGGACCCCCAATCACAAAAACAACTTGTTTGCAACCCGAGTTCATCTTTTTCTGAAGAAAGTCGGCAAATTGCACAGAACGGAATTCTTTGCCTTTTTCGTCGAGAAGGAATAGATGGTCTGTCGCTTGTAATTTTTTTAAAATCAAGAGCCCTTCTTTTTCCTTCTGTTGATGTTCCGAAAGGTTTTTTGCTTTTTTGAGGTCGGGAATGATTTCAAGTTCAAAAGGAACGTAGTGTTTCAATCGGTTTTGATAGCTGTCAATCAACGTGTTTAGGTGTGGGTCATCGGTTTTTCCAATGGCCAAAAGTTTTATTCTCATAAAGACAAAGGTACAAAGAACCTCGAGAATTAAATACAGGAGCTTTTTATAGATTGAAGATAAAAATGTATTTTTGTATCGCCAAAAAAGAACGTCAATGATCAGCAATACACAGTTTGAAAAAGAGTTGGAAATCATCGTAGCCAATGCGCTGCGAGAGGATGTAGGTGATGGAGACCACAGTTCCCTCGCCTGCATTCCTGAAGATGCCCAAGGAAAAGCACAACTTTTAGTTAAAGATACGGGCATCATTGCCGGTATTGCTTTTGCAGAACGCGTGTTCCAAGCTGTCGATTCCAATTTGGTAGTGCATTGTTTGATGGAGGAGGGGACCCTTGTCAAGCCGGGGGATGTTGTTTTGACAGTGTCGGGGAGTACCCAAGCCATTTTAAAGGCAGAGCGTTTGGTGTTGAACGCTGTACAACGTATGAGTGCTATTGCAACCAAGACCCACTCTTATGTGGCCCTGCTCGAAGGAACCCAAACAAAAATTCTGGACACACGCAAGACGACTCCCGGAATCCGTGCACTTGAAAAATGGGCTGTAAAAATAGGTGGTGGGGCAAACCATCGTTTTGCCTTGTACGATGCGATCATGCTCAAAGACAACCACATTGATTTTGCTGGAGGCATCTCTCAAGCCATTCAGAAAACACAGGCCTATTTGTCTGCAACAGACAAAGATCTTAAGGTCATTGTAGAAGCGCGCAACTTGGAGGAGGTACGTGAGATTTTGCGTTCTGACGGGGTACACCGCATCTTGATAGACAATTTTAATTACGAAGACACGCGAAAAGCTGTTGCCATGATCAACGGCAAGTGTCAAACGGAGTCTTCTGGAAACATCAACGAAGATACCTTGCGAAATTACGCCGAATGTGGAGTAGATTTTATTTCCTCCGGCGCCTTGACCCATTCGATTTACAACATGGATTTGAGTTTAAAAGCCTGCTAGCTTTTACTGAAATGCACACCTTTTTTATATGGAAGTTTATCCAATTGATGAATAGTTGGTATCTTTACACCATTCACAACAAGGACTTTTTTATTCGGTAAAAATACGAACAGACAAAAGCGACATGAACCACACCAAGGATTCCCTTTCAGACAAACTGACAGCGCTCGGCAAAAAGATTAAAATTCCAGGTTTGGAAGGCTTGTCTTTGTACGATTTGTTGCGGATGTACAGTATTGGAATCGTCCGAGGTGCTTTGACATCTCGTGCAGGTGGAATTTCCTACAGCTTCTTTATGGCGATGTTTCCTTTTATGCTCTTTATGTTGACCTTGATTCCTTATATCCCGATCGATGGTTTCCAAGAGAATTTTATGCTGCTGATTTCGGAAGTTTTGCCTCCCAAAACTTTTGATGCCGTAGTGCCCATTTTACAAGATATTGCCAATAACAAATACGGAGGTTTGCTCTCATTTGGTTTTTTGCTTTCCATATTTCTGATGACCAACGGTGTGAATGCTGTGTTTGGAGGATTTGAATATTCCTACCATGTCACAGAAGTAAGAGGCGTGGTAAAAGCCTATGTCATTTCTTTGGGAACCTCTCTTTTGATGTCTTTCTTCCTAATCATTACAGTGGCCATGACGGTATTGTTGCAATTTGGATTGGATTTTCTAAAGTTAAAAGGCTGGTGGAGTGATGAGTTTTTATGGTTGGAAAATGTCCGCTATGTATTTTTTGTTTTTATGATTTTTACCACCGTCTCCTTGCTTTACCACTTTGGAACCAAAGAAGGCAAGCAGATTTCTTTCTTTTCTGCAGGTGCTGTGTTGACAACCCTTTTGACAATTTCTACCTTTTATGGATTTGGCGTTTATGTAACCAGGTTTGCCAAGTACAACGAACTCTACGGTTCTATAGGAACACTGTTGGTCTTGATGTTGTTTATTTGGTTGAATTCCATCATCCTTTTGTTGGGCTTTGAACTGAATGCCAGCATGAACAAATTGAAATTAGGAACCAAGCACTAAAGCCGCGAGCGGCAATCTCAAAGTTTTTCAAATTGATTTTCATTGAGTAAATCGCAATAATTCATTCTTTTTATTGATCTTTTTTAATTTTTTTTGGAGATTTTAGACATGCATTGCTGATTTTTTAACAAAATCAAAAGATTGCTATGCTTTTTGTAAAAGTAGGTATCTGCAGATTAGATTGCTTGTTTTTGACTAACTTAGCCAACTTAAATTACAAGAAAAAACCACGACGCAAATTCCGGTTTTCAAACCTGTATTTATTCCTTGAAAGAGATTTTGAGGATTTGCATTTGCAAGTTTTGTAAATAGCTAGCCAATCGGCTGGTTTTTCTTTTTTTTTAATAACAACAACAATAAATAATTAGTTCATTTTAATAAAACCACCAAGAGATATGAAAATAGGCATATTGAAGGAAACTCAAAAAGGAGATCACCGTGTTGCCATTTCTCCGCTGATCGCAAAGCAATTGATTTCAAAAGGATTTCAAATTCTTATAGAAAAGCAAGCGGGCATCGCATCCTCCTACAAAGATTCAGATTACAGTGAGGTCGCTGTCGAAGTATTGGAAAGAGACCGCGTTTTTAAAGACGCACAAATTCTTGTCAAAATCAACCCTTTCGACGAAGACGATTTGAAACACGTAGCCTCAGGTCAAGTGTTGATGAGTCAACTTTACCACCAAGCCAGTCCAAAACTTATCGAAGCAATCGCTGCCTCAGGGGCTACCGCTTTTTCAATGGACGCCATGCCGCGAATTTCTCGTGCACAAGACATGGATGTTTTGAGTTCACAAAGCAATTTGGCAGGCTACAAAGCCGTTATCAAAGGAGCCAATGAGATGACTAAAATATTCCCGTTGATGATGACAGCTGCAGGAACCATCACACCCTCTAGAGTTTTGATTTATGGAGTAGGAGTTGCAGGTTTGCAAGCCATTGCTACTGCCAAACGGCTCGGAGCAGTCGTAGAAGCAACGGACATTAGAACAGAAACCAAAGAGCAAGCCGAGTCCTTGGGGGCTAAATTTATTGCTGTTGACAACGAAGGAGAAGCTTCTGAAGGAGGCTATGCCAAAGAAGCTTCCGACGACTATGCCAAACGCCAAAAAGAAGCGGTGGACAAGTCTTTGTTTCAAGCAGACTTGGTCATCACGACGGCAAACATTCCTGGGCGAAAAGCACCTGTTTTGATTACCAAAGAGCAAGTCGCCCAAATGAAAAATGGCGCTGTCATCATCGACTTGGCTGCAGCACAAGGCGGAAATTGTGAACTCAGCAAACTCAATGAAACCGTTGTGGTCAACGGAGTAAAAGTACTGGGGACTACAATCGCTCCCGAAAGTGTGGCTACCAATGCAAGTGAGCTCTACGCAAAAAACATGTACAACTTTATCACACACCTTACCGAAGACAACCAGTTCAAATGGGATTTGGAAGAAGAAATTACCAAAGGAACGTTGATTGTCAAAGACGGAAGTGTTTTAACCAACTAAAAAAAGAAATCTCATGAATGAATTGATCGAATTTATCAGCAACAATCTACAAATCACCTATATCTTGATATTGGCAACTTTTGTAGGAATCGAAGTGATCAAAAGCATCCCAGCAGTCTTGCACACGCCGCTTATGTCGGGTGCCAATGCTTTGAGCGGTGTGGTCATCGTAGGTGCTATTTTGGTGATGTTGAATGCAGACCCAAAAGATTATATCTCCTTGGGACTGGGCTTTGTAGCAGTCGTCTTGGGTGTCATCAATGTCGTAGGTGGTTTTGCCGTTACCGACCGAATGTTGCAAATGTTTAAAAAGAAAAAATAACGAACCATCTTTTGGGAGCGAACACGAGAAAACAAGTTGTTTTTTTGCTCCCCGAATCTTTTAAAGAATAAAATTATGGACATACTATTGAATATTATTTATCTGATTGCCACCGTTACTTTTGTGGTAGGTTTGAAAAATTTAGGGCATCCAGAGACCGCCAAAAAAGGAAATTCGACAGCTGCTTTTGGAATGGGATTGGCCATTGTTGGCGCGATCTTTTTATCCAAAGGGGAGGTCTCTCTCGTAATTTATGGACTCATTGGTTTGGCCTTGTTGGTCGGTGGAGTGATCGGTTGGCTGATAGCCATCAAAGTAGAAATGACAAAAATGCCAGAATTGGTTTCCTTGTTCAATGGTTTTGGTGGTGCCAGTGCGGCACTCATCGCTTTGGTAGAATTTGGAAACATCACAAGTGCAACAGAAGCGACTGTTTTTGCGACCATCATCTCAGGAGTGGTCATCGGAGCCATCACCTTCTCAGGAAGTTTGATCGCTTGGGGGAAATTAAACGGTTCTGTTAAAAGTGTGGTCAAAATTCCTCAATACAATTTGGTCAACAACTTGTTTTTTGTTGCCATCATCGGAGCAGCAGTTTACATGGTCGCCATGGGGATAGACACACAACCTTTTGCCTATGCACTCTTAGCAGCTGGTTTGGTATACGGAATTTTGTTTGTACTTCCCATCGGAGGTGCGGACATGCCTGTGGTCATCTCTTTGTTGAATTCTTTGACCGGGATTGCTGCCGCAATCACTGGAATTTTATACGACAACATGGTCATGTTGGTCGGAGGGATCTTGGTAGGATCTGCAGGAATCATTTTGACAGTTGCCATGTGCAAAGCCATGAACAGAACTTTGGGATCTGTAATTTTTGGTTCTTTTGGTGATGCCCCTGCTGTGGTAGGCGTAAACAAAACCTTGGGAACAATCAAAAACACCAACCCCAGTGATTCTGCAATTTTGATGAACTACGCGAGCAATGTCATCATCGTACCGGGTTATGGTTTGGCGGTCGCTCAAGCGCAACACGTCATTCACGAACTAGAAGAGCTGTTGACAGCCAAAGGCGTCAATGTTAAATACGCCATACACCCCGTAGCAGGAAGAATGCCAGGGCATATGAATGTGTTGTTGGCAGAGTCCAATGTTGATTACAGTTTGTTGGCCGAAATGGACGACATCAACCCACAATTCAACAATGCAGATGTGGTACTAGTTGTTGGTGCCAACGACGTGGTAAATCCTGCCGCACACAACGATCCCGCAAGTCCAATTTATGGAATGCCGATACTCGACGTGGAAAATGCCAAGCACATCATCGTCAACAAACGAAGTATGAATGCAGGATATGCAGGAATTGAAAACGAATTGTTTTACAATTCTAAAACGTCGATGCTCTTTGGTGATGCCAAAGCCGCCTTGACCGATTTGGTTGGTGAGTTGAAGAACATGTAGTTCTTTTTACAAACAGATACTTACAAAAAAGCTTGCCGAATTCGGCAAGCTTTTTTTGATATGGGTCAGGCGGTCAGGGATACAGTAAATATGGGTTGGAAATTTTTATTTTATTTTTTGTAACTTACAAATTGAAGAAAAGAAGGTTTGTGATTCATCAATTCGGAAATAACTTGTAAGAAGTATTTTGATGCAAATTTCAGGATTCAAAGAAGAAACACAAAGCAAGAACCTACCCTGTTACAAAAAATAAAATTTATTTTGTGATGCAGATAGAGATCATATAAGGGAAGTGCATTTAAATTTTAGTCAAAAAATCCTTCCAGTGAAAATTCAGTTTAAACTAAACTTTCACGTAAAAAAATAAGTAATGCCTTCAAAAAATTATGATGATGAATAAAATTATATATGGTTGTACACTATTTGTATGTGCTATTTTTAACCTTTCTGCTCAAACCTCTTTGACAAATTCAAATATCAAAGCAGCAGCCAGTTTATGGATTTCTGATGAAGCGCAAGCGATAGCTACTTATGGGTATATATCCGATTGGGACGTGTCCAATGTGACACATATGCAAAATATCTTTTGGTCAGCCTCCTCTTTTGACGGAGATTTGAGTTCTTGGGATGTGTCAAATGTGACAAATATGGAAAGTATGTTTGTTGGAGCCTCCTCTTTTGACGGAGATTTGAGTTCTTGGGACGTGTCCAATGTGAAAAATATGTATGGAATGTTTAGAGGAGCCTCTTCTTTTGACGGAGATTTGAGTTCTTGGGATGTGTCAAATGTTACAAATATGATACGTATGTTTTCTGGCGCCTCTTATTTTGACGGAGATTTGAGTTCTTGGGAAGTGTCCAATGTGACAAATATGCAAAGTATGTTTTTTAACGCCTCCTTTTTTGATGGAGATTTGAGTTCTTGGGACGTCTCAAATGT
>TARA_B110000967_G_scaffold62888_1_pt1 | contig 75876 bp, 65 predicted proteins | sample TARA_B110000967 | Tara Oceans TARA_B110000967 (sample SAMEA4397903) | marine metagenome | biome: Polar Biome; feature: [DCM] deep chlorophyll maximum layer (ENVO:01000326); material: water (ENVO:00002006), including particulate matter (ENVO:01000060) such as... | depth 35 m
GGTAAAATTAGAGAAGAAAGAATCAATAGAGAGGATATCGTGGAGGTTTCTAATCTTACAATTGAGGTATTAGATTAGTAATGATGAAGAAGGGAAATGAAAAAATAATAATTTGGGTATAAATTTACATATCACAATCCCTCCCAAGATCAATCAACAAAATTCCCCCTGGTTACTCTTGGAACTTGTTTAATTTTATTTATTTTAATACTATTATATAATTTAAAATTTTATGTTAAAAAAATTAATAACCCTTTTATCGTTTCTCTGTTTCATTTATTTACTTGGTGTATTAACTGGTAGGTATCGTTTGTTTCCTTACGGAATTGTTAATGAATATCTTAATGTCCACAAACAAAGTCAAACCGGACCCTATAATGATGTTTCAGATAGAATTGTCTCTAAAACTCAAGGGACAGACAATGTAAAGGTATTTATAACGTTAGGTCAATCAAACTCTTCAAATTCTGGTGAACTTTTCAAAACAGATTACGATGGTGTTTTCAATTATTATAATGGAAAAACGTATCAATACAAAGACCCAAGTTTAGGAACAACTGGTAAAGGTATGTCGGTTTGGGGTTTGATAGGGAGAGAGTTAATAGTTTCTGGGTATACTGATAAAGTAGTTTTTTTAAACTTAGGTGTAGGAGGTATTAGTCTAAAACAAGTTACTTCTGGGGATTTATATAGTTCTTTCGTTAATAGTTATAATGAACTCACAAAGATATATGGAAAAGTGGACGGAATTCTTTTCCATCAAGGAGAGAGAAACAACGAAAACGTTTCTGGACATGATGGATACTATAAAGACTTTGTAGATTTCACCGAAAGAAACAAAATTAACAATATTTTAAGTCCCCTTTATTTATGTCAAACATCCTATTGTAATAATACGATTGATAGAGAACTTCTTCAAATTCAAGATAGTCTAATCAAAAATTTAAACAATATTCTCAGAGGACCCAATACGGACTTAATTACATATTTCAATTACCGAGCTAATGATAATTGTCACTTGTCTAAAAAAGGTTTAGAGTGGTTTTCAAAAGAATTTTCAAAAAAAATAATAGAGAGTAAAGAAGAATAAACATAGATATAATGATGAGTTGATTCAAATAGAATTTGATATAACGGTTGGTAAGTTAACTCAGAAGGTTGGAGAACAATTGAGAGAAAAGTTTAATGGAATCATAACTGAAAATCAAAAGAATTTGAATTCATACAAAAAAGAAGAGGTTCTTCTTTCTGATACAAAAGGTTGGATTAATTGGGTAGAGAGAATGAATAAAGAATTAGGAAAAGTTCCAAACTATAACCTTTCAAAGAAAACCACTTTTTTGAGAGAAAATGCAGAAAGGATTAAGGTTAGGTATTATTCAACTTCAAAATCACATAAAATGGACATTTCTTTGACACTGAAGTCCACAAGCATTACGTTTGCAAGTATAAAACTTCACAAATTATTTTCACAAGGATCTATTTTTAGCTTCCTTTTTTGATCCTGCCCGTCAAAACATGCCGAAAGATTCCCTATTTTTGTCGCATGTTTGAACTGGGAAAAACCATCGTGTCCGAAGCAATTCTTGAAAAAGATTTTGTGTGCAACCTGTCCGCCTGCAAAGGGGCTTGTTGTGTAGCAGGAGATGCGGGGGCTCCTTTGGAAGAAAGAGAGTTGCAAATCTTAAAAGACATTTATCCTGAGGTAAAACCCCTTTTAAGACCGGAAGGAGTGCAAGCTATAGCAGCACAAGGATGCTATACGACCAACGCTCTTGGAGAACACGAAACACCTTTGATTGACAATGCAGATTGTGCCTACGTTATTTATGACGAAAAAAAAACTGCACTCTGTGGGATCGAAGAAGCCTACAACAGCGGTTTGATTTCCTGGAAAAAACCAGTTTCTTGTCACTTGTATCCCATCCGTGTTCGCGATTACTCGGAGTTTTCAGGAGTCAATTATGACCAATGGGAAATTTGTGATCCTGCCTGTGCCTTGGGAGAAGAACTTCAGGTGCCCGTTTATAAATTTTTAAAACAAGCATTGGTCCGAAAATTTGGAGAAGATTGGTATGCTGAACTGGAGAAAATAGGGGAGACCTATCAAAACCAATGACGCGATTTTTAGATTTTAGTTCTCAGGCGTTTTTTTGAGGGTTGAAACTCAAAATTCACGATTTCTTCCGATAGAAATTTGTTTTTTTTACCACACTTCTTTTTTGTTTTTTTTTTGACTAAAAAAGCCGGTGTTCTCTTTTAAATCCTACTTTTTTTAAGCTGTTTTGTGGTTTGCTAAATTCTTTTAAGAATGCATTAAAGCGCATACTTTCTTTTTTTTTGAAATTTACATCCTTGTTCAATACATAAGTTAAATAGCTGATTTTAAGTTTGTTGAAAAATTAAAAAAACCACCTCCAAAACATTGTTAAGAACTTCGCGCTTTTGTGGATAAGTATGGCTTTCATTTAGAAGCAATTTTTACAATCTTTGTAAGACTCAAAGTAAGAAATTAAGAACACTCCAAAATACTCTCAAAAAATGCCTCAAATAGAACCTATTTTACAGCCAAACGACAACAGATTTGTAATTTTCCCCATCCAACACCAAGACATTTGGGAGTGGTACAAAAAGCAAGAAGCGAGTATTTGGACAGCTGAAGAAATTGACCTTCACCAAGATGTCATTGATTGGGAAGGAAAATTGTCGGATGATGAGCGTTATTTCATCAAGCACATTTTGGCATTTTTTGCCGCATCTGATGGGATTGTCAATGAGAATTTGGCAGAAAATTTCGTGAGTGAAGTGCAGTATTCTGAAGCAAAATTTTTCTACGGATTTCAGATCATGATGGAAAACATTCACTCAGAAGTGTATTCTTTGCTGATTGACACTTATGTGAAAAACGAAGCCGAAAAAGACCAATTGTTTCGTGCAATTGAAGTGTTTCCTGCCATCAAGCTAAAAGCTGAATGGGCTTTGAAGTGGATTGAGTCGGATTCTTTTGCGGAAAGACTGATTGCTTTTGCTGCGGTAGAAGGCATCTTCTTTTCAGGAAGCTTTTGCTCTATCTTTTGGTTGAAAAAGAGAGGTTTGTTGCCAGGATTGGCTTTTTCTAATGAGTTGATCTCAAGAGACGAAGGCTTGCACTGTGATTTTGCAGTTCACTTGCACAACCACCACATTGTCAACAAAGTCCCAAAGAAACGCATCACGGAAATCCTTGTAGACGCTTTGAACATAGAACGCGTCTTTATCACAGAGTCTTTGCCTGTGAGTTTGATTGGAATGAATGCCAAATTGATGACGCAATATTTGGAATTTGTGACCGATAGATTGTTGACAGAATTTGGATGCGACAAAGTGTACAACGCTTCCAATCCTTTTGATTTTATGGAAATGATTTCCTTGGAAGGAAAAACCAATTTCTTTGAAAAACGCGTTTCTGAGTACCAAAAAGCTGGAGTCAAATCCGGAGGTACTGGAGCGATCAGTTTTGACGCCGATTTTTAGAAACCCTACAGTATAAAAGCCTAGCATTACAAAAGGCCGTTCATTTGTAGTCACATTCGTTTTTTAAACGAATGCGAGAACGACTTTGATTGCTAAAAAAATTAACCAACAACAAAACAAGATCAACTTATGTTTGTATTAAAAAGAGACGGAAAGAAAGAGCCCGTGATGTTTGACAAAATCACTGCGAGGGTGCGAAAAATATGTTATGGATTGAACCCGTTGGTAGATCCTGTAAAAGTAGCCATGCGAGTGATCGAAGGATTGTACGACGGAGTGACTACATCCGAACTCGACAATTTGGCTTCAGAAATTGCAGCTACCATGACCACCGCACACCCCGACTACGCAAGGTTAGCAGCTCGAATCTCCGTGTCCAACCTACACAAAAACACCAAAAAAATATTTTCCGAAGTGATGGAGGATTTGTACACCTATGTCAATCCAAGAACGGGTAAAAAAGCCCCTTTGCTTTCGGACGAGGTTTACAAAATTATCAAAGACAATGCAGACTTTTTTGATTCTACCATCATTTACAGCAGAGACTTCAACTACGATTACTTTGGTTTCAAAACCTTAGAGCGCTCTTACCTGCTCAAATTGAATGGAGAAATTGCCGAACGCCCCCAACACATGTTGATGCGGGTCGCCATCGGTATCCATATGGAGGACATGGAAGCTGCCGTAGAAACCTATGAGTTGATGAGTAAAAAGTTTTTTACACACGCCACTCCGACACTCTTCAATTCGGGAACTCCAAAACCTCAAATGTCTTCCTGTTTCTTGTTGCAAATGCAAGACGACAGCATCGACGGAATTTACGATACCTTAAAACAAACAGCCAAGATTTCACAATCTGCCGGAGGAATTGGATTGTCTGCCCACAACATTAGAGCTACGGGTTCCTACATCAGAGGAACCAACGGAACTTCCAATGGAATCATTCCGATGCTTAAAGTATACAACGACACAGCGCGGTATGTAGACCAAGGAGGAGGAAAAAGAAAGGGCTCCTTTGCCATCTACCTCGAGCCTTGGCATGCGGATGTTTTCGATTTTTTGGATTTGAGAAAAAATACAGGAAAAGAAGAAATGCGTGCGCGTGATTTGTTTTTGGCTTTGTGGATTCCAGATCTGTTCATGAAACGTGTCGAACAAAATGGTGAGTGGACTTTGATGTGTCCAAATGAGTGTCCCCACTTGTTTGACTCCTATGGAGAAGAGTTCGAACGCTTGTACGAAGGCTATGAAAAAGCCAACAAAGGTCGCAAAACGGTCAAAGCTCGTGAACTGTGGGAGAAAATATTAGAATCCCAAATTGAGACTGGAAATCCCTATATGTTGTACAAAGATGCAGCCAACAGAAAATCCAATCAGAAAAATTTAGGAACCATCCGTTCTTCAAATTTGTGTACGGAAATCATGGAATACACTGCAAAAGATGAAGTAGCGGTATGTAATTTGGCTTCCATTTCGATGCCCATGTTTATCAGTGAAGGCAAAGACGGAAAGAAATTTTTTGACCACAAAAGACTCTTCACAGTCACCAAAAAAGTCATCCGAAACTTGGACACAGTCATCGACAGAAACTACTATCCTGTGAAGGAAGCGGAAAATTCAAACCTGCGCCACAGACCTGTAGGATTGGGAATCCAAGGATTGGCAGATGCCTTTATTATGTTACGCATGCCCTTTACCTCTGACGAAGCAAAAAAACTAAACCAAGAAATCTTCGAAACCCTTTATTTCGCTGCCGTCACCTCCTCTATGGAAATTGCAAAGGCAAAGGAACCCTATTCTACTTACAAAGGATCGCCGATCTCACAAGGAGAATTCCAGTTCAATATGTGGGGAGTCAAAGAAGAAGACCTCAGTGGAAACTGGGATTGGTCAAAACTGAGAAAAGACATCAAGAAACACGGAGTCAGAAACTCTCTTTTATTGGCACCAATGCCCACCGCTTCTACTTCTCAGATTCTTGGAAACAACGAAGCGTTTGAGCCCTATACCTCCAATATCTACACAAGAAGAGTCCTGTCTGGCGAATTTATTGTCGTCAACAAACACCTCTTGGAAGACTTGGTCGCTCTCAACCTTTGGGACAACAACATGAAAGAAGACATCATGAGAGCCAACGGATCCATCCAACACATTGAGGCCATCCCTCAAGAGTTGAAAGAACTCTACAAAACAGTCTGGGAGTTGAGCATGAAAGACATCATCGACATGTCACGTCAGCGCGGTTACTTTATTGACCAATCACAATCTTTGAACTTATTCATGAACGATCCAGATTACTCCAAATTGACCTCCATGCACTTCTATGCTTGGAAATCAGGATTGAAGACAGGAATGTATTATTTGAGAACCAAGTCCGCTGTAAATGCCATCCAATTCTCGTTGTCTAATGACAAACAAGAAAAACCGGCAGCGAGTGAAGAAGGAGAAATGTCTCCAGAAGAATTCAGAGAGATGCTGACACAGTCCAAAGACAATCCAGACGATTGCTTGATGTGTGGATCTTAAACAGCTTGCAAATAAAAAAAGGAACTCATTTGAGTTCCTTTTTTTATGGGCGAAAACTACGCTCAAAAAGCCAATTGCATTCGGAATTCAAAAACCGCTAATTTTTTTTCAGATTCAAAGGTTGTCCAGACCTTATTTGCCATTACTTTGACAGCAGGATTCAAATACCAATTGAGGCCCAAGGTCAAGTCTTGCTGCTTGCCACCAGATACTGAGCCGTCATTGAAATCAGCGGCTGCATAGCGCAGGGCAAGTTCCCAAGCCCCAAGGTGGTTGCGGTCAAAATTATGTCGTGGAAGTAAGGGTTTTAGGCCAGAAAGCGAGCTTTTGTAGCTTCTTTTTTCACCAGTCAGGCAATAACTTATTTGACTGTATGCAGTACTTAGATAAACGATTTCTTCGAGAACATCGCGCTTTTGTATCCGGGTTTTTAAATACTCACTTTGAATAAAAAAAGGACCCCGGACAAATAAAAATTCAAAATTTAGCAGTTCGCTAGCTCGGACATTTACTTCCTCGGTGTCCAAGTACTTTTTTCTGCTCAGATGTGCAGTACCACTTGAGGCAACTTGGTAAGTCCCCGTTCCAGGTTTTCGATAGCTGTAACTGCCGCCCAAGTGAAGGGTAGCTTTTTTGGATCGCAAGGGCAATCCTGTAATTCTTCCAGTCACATTGAAGCCCCCATTTGCTTTGAGATCGTTGGCATTGTTTGGATGGGCATTTCTAAAGAAGCCCACTTGAGCAGACAGTTTTTCGTTAAAAAAATCGTTGTAAACCATCAAGCCGCTGTTGAAAATTGGCGCAAAGTCCACACTTGCTGTTCGTTCTAAAAACAAGAGGTGGTTGCTGCTCATGAGCACCTCTAAGCGATGTGGTTCTTTGATTTGACCTATCTTTACATTCCCCATCCAAGGCAGGTCACTAAGCTTGAGATAAACCCCTCTGAAAGCCACACGACTTCCTTCAAAAGAGACATTGATGCCAAAATCAGTATTTTGATAAAAAGTCCCTGTACTGGAAAGCCAGACCCTCCTAAATTCGGTACCGTTCCCCGAAGCCAATTTGCCTTCCTGTCGATCCAGTTCCTTGTTTTGACGAAAGAAAGCATGATCGTATTGAATGCGACCTCCCCATTTCAACCGAAAACTGTTGTCATTGTTTTGAATAGAAATATCAGGGTTCCATTCAAGGTTTTTCAAATCCTTTGTAGAGAAATCAACCCCTTGATTTTGAGCGCTTACGAAAGCGCTTATAAGAATATAAGAAATAAAAATACAGCTTTTTTTCAGATGCATAAATACAGATTTTGAGTAATACAAGATAAGAAAACCCCTTTTGGAGTTTTGTCATATAGTCTGAAAAAAAATACAAAATTTTTGACAAATAGGGGATAAAAATTTGAGAGAAAACACAAAGAGCTGTGCCAAAATAACGTTTTAGTTTGTACCTTGTAATTTTTAAAATTAAGCTAAGAAACCTATGAATTGGGAACAATTGTTGTCTTTAAAAAGGGCGGGAGATCAAGAAAAACGATGGAGAAGTCACCAAAACGAAACCCGTCTGGGTTTTGAAGTGGATTTTGACAGAATTGTATTCTCCGCTTCGTTTCGCAGCCTTCAAGACAAAACACAAGTCATTCCTGTATCCAAAACAGACTTTGTTCACACCCGTCTGACCCACAGCATGGAAGTCTCCGTGGTAGGAAGGTCTTTGGGAAGAATCGTAGGACAAAAAATCATCGAGAAATACCCAACATTAAAAGAACAAGGCTATGCATTCAACGATTTTGGAGCCATTGTCGCCGCAGCATCCTTGGCCCATGATATTGGAAATCCCCCTTTTGGACACAGTGGAGAAAAGGCGATAGGAGAATTCTTTCGCTCGGGAAAAGGGCAGGAATACAAAAAACTATTGACCCCAAAACAATGGCAAGATTTTATCGATTTTGAAGGGAACGCCAATGGTTTCAAAATCGCTACAGCGGGAAACCAAGGAACCGCTTCAGGTTTGCGTTTGTCCTACGCCACACTTGGTGCTTTTATGAAATACCCCAAAGAATCCCTTCCCAAAAAACCGACCGACCACATCGTCGATAAAAAGTACGGATTCTTTCAATCTCAAAAAGAGTTTTTTGTCGAGCTAGCTACCGAATTGGGACTCAAGCCCATGCGCACTGGAAAGGACCTTGCCTACCAGCGGCACCCCTTGTCTTTTTTGGTCGAGGCGGCTGATGATATCTGCTACACAATCATCGACTTTGAAGACGGAATCAATTTGGGATTGATCGAAGAAGAATTTGCCTTAGAATACTTGATAAAGCTCGTCAAGGATAGCATTGACATCAAGAAATACCATTCCCTGCAATACAAAAAAGACCGAGTGAGTTATTTAAGAGCTTTGGCAATAGGGACTTTGATACAAGAAGCGGCAGCCGTCTTTTTAGAAAACGAACAAGCCATCATGGATGGAACCTATGGCATCTCCTTGCTTGAAAAATGCAAATACGAAGCCCAGATCAACGACATATTACAGTTGAGCATCTCCAAAATATACAACAGCACAGAAGTGGTAGAAAAAGAAGTAGCGGGCTATAAAATTCTCGCTGACCTCTTGGAGGTGTTTGTCAAGGCGGTCAACACTACTTTTGAAGGGACCGCATCCAATTATGACGCTTTGATTTTTAAATTGTTGCCTGAAGAACTTCAAAAAACACCTGACAAACTTTACGACCGGATCCTGATGGTTTGCAGTTATATTGCGAGCATGTCTGACGGCTATGCCATTGTGTTACACAAAAAAATCAAAGGAGACTTGATTTAATACGATGCCGCTCCAATAAAAGAAGATTGGTCGCGGATTTTGATGAAAAGAATTTCAAGTGTAAAGAATGTTCAACTTTTGAGAGTCTTGTTATTTTTGTAACTTAGTTAAAACATTCCATGAAGAAAACCTTCTTATTTTTTTTAACCTTATTAGGAATCCTTGTTTGTTGTTTTTTTCTTCTTTTTTCGGAATCTTCTGTTCAGGAAAAGCGACACAAACACAAGGTATTTCTTGAAAACAGTCCGGTAAAAGCCTCTTTGCTGCTTTCCAAAGCGGAACGTAAATCGCAAGGTTTGCCTCCCAACAAATACTTTGAACGCGAGTGGGAACTGACCATGAATCCTGCGACCGGAAAACCAGAACCAGAGAAAGTACTCGCCTTGCAAAGCAAAAGACCACAGAACCTTCAAAAGAGAGTTCCTGGTGGAGCTTCCCAATGGATTGAAAGAGGGCCGAACAATGTGGGGGGAAGAACAAGAACCCTGCTGTTTGACCCCAACGATCCAACACACAAACGCGTATTTGCAGGAGGTGTGAGCGGCGGCTTGTGGGTCAACCAAGACATTACAAATCCCAATGCTTCTTGGAGTGCCATTACCAATGTGCCCAGCAACATGTCTGTGTCGTGCATTGCGGTAGACCCCAATGATTCCAATATTTTTTACTTGGGGACAGGCGAATTGTATACCTCGGGATCTGTGACAGGAAATGGGGTTTACAAATCCACAGATGCAGGAATGAGCTGGACGAATATTTTTGAAGGAAATGGAGGAAGTACGGAAACATCAGGAGATCAAAAAGTGGTTCCAGGAGCCTACTTTGTTCAAGACATTGCCGCTTGGAACAACAACGGAACTACAGAAATTTTTATAGCTGTTGGCGCCTCTTATTGGAGGTATGGGGGAGCGATTACCACCTTTTTAGGAGGCACCACAGACTACGGAGTATACAAGACCACCGATGGAGGTGTGCAATGGACCAAACCAACGGTTCCGCTAGTCAATGACAACATACAACAACCCAATGATTTTGAAATTTCTGCCGACAACAAAATTTGGTTGGCGACCACGCGTAATTATTTTGGAGATAACGGTGGTGCTATCCTCAGGTCCAGCGATGGAAATCAGTTTTTCGCGATTGCCACATTGCCAAATTTAAACCGAACAGAGATTGAAGTTTCTGCCACAGATCCCGAAAAATTGTACGTATTGGGAAGTACCAATGCGGGAGTGCCAATTATATACAAAACAACCGATGCTTTTGCATCAAGCCCAACCGAAATGCCCCTCCCAAAAGATGCGGATACTGGAATTTCCGAGAACGATTTTACCAGAGGTCAGTCCTTTTATGATTTGCTGATAGAAGCGGACCCTTCCAATGACGAAATTCTTTACGTAGGAGGCATTGATTTGTTTCGATCTGCAAACGGAGCCAGTACATGGACTCAAATTTCCAAGTGGTCCTACAACAACGATTTGGCGGATTTAAATGTGCCTCTTGTGCACGCAGACCAACACGCGATGGTCTTTCGACCCGATAACCCAAACCAAGCTGTTTTTGGAAACGATGGAGGCGTTTATTTTGCCAACGATTTGAAAATAGAAGGATCCAATACTTCCATTGTTCAGGGTGTAAATGACTATAATGTGACCCAATTTTACAGTGCTGCCATCGCTCCGACAGCAGCAGATGAATTTTTCCTAGGAGGCACTCAAGACAATGGAACCCCTTATTTTTACAATCCAAACCCCTTGGGACCCGATCAAAGCAACGATATCAGTGGAGGTGATGGCGCCACATGTTTTGTAGACCAGGTAGGAGCAGATTATTTGATTGTTTCCTATGTGTACAATGCAGACTATTCACTCTTCGACTTCAATAAACAAGGCTGGCGATCCATCATTCGGGATATTGACAATTCTGAGGGAGACTTTATCAACCAAGCCGATTTGGATTCCAACAAGGACATTCTGTACACCAATGCTTCCATCGGGTCTTCGTATCGACTCTATCGTTTTTCAGACCTGACAAACATCCCTGAGGGAGGAAGTGCCAGCAAAACAATACTAGAGAGTTCTCAACTAAACTCCTTTCCAACAGCTTTAAAAGTTTCCCCCTACACAACAGAGATGACAAAATTATTAGTTGGAACAGAAACAGGAAATCTGTTTTCCGTTCAAGCTGCAGACAGCAATCCAGTTTGGGAAGAAATTACGGGGCCTTCTTTTGTTGGGAGCATTTCTGACATCGAGTTTGGCGCCAGCGAATCCGAAATTTTAGTGACATTTCACAACTATGGAGTCGACAATATTTGGTGGAGTTTCGATGGTGGAAGCACTTGGACTTCTAAAGAAGGAGACCTTCCAGACCTTCCCGTAAAAAGTATTTTGCAAAACCCTCTCGAACCTAATGAAGTGATTGTTGGGACGGAATTGGGTGTTTGGAAAACCGAAAACTGGGAGGATTCAGTACCCAATTGGGAACATGCATACAACGGCATGTCAGACGTAAAAGTTACCGACCTGCAGTACCGAAAAGATGGACACACAGTCTTGGCAGCGACCTATGGTAGGGGCTTGTTTACCGGTGTTTTTGAAGCCAATCTCCCTCCATTGAGCATTAATGAATTTGTCAATGACACCACTACAGCTATTCCAAAAGGCTTCTCCCCCAATGGAGATGGAAGTAACGACACCTGGCTGTTGGACCGCGTAACTGAGATGTATCCGAAACATCAAATTCAAATCTTCAATCGCTCAGGGGTTTTGGTATACGATGGGAAGTTGAGTGCAAACAGTGATTGGGATGGTTTTTCCAACGTGGGCAGTGCCGAAAAGTTACCCGTAGGCACCTATTACTATCGACTCAACTTAGGAGCACCCGTAGCCCCTTTCTCCGAAAAGAGCTATCCCAAGAAAGGAGTCATATATATCAAATATTAAATTTAATTTAGATGAAAAATTTTCCCATACTCATTTTATTCTTTCTGTTTTCTGTGACGTTGTTTGCTCAAGAAACAGCGCCCAATTATTTGTTGTACCGGTACAATATGAACCTCATCAATCCTGCTTATGCAGGTGTAAATGGAGCTGGAGTATTGAACTTGGGCTTTCGAAAACAAGCGATGGACCTCGAAGACGAACCGGTCACTCAAATGGCTTCCTATTCCCAATCATTTGGCGAGAATGTTGGCTTGGGCTTGTCCTTGGTCAATGACAAAGTATTTGTGTCAAAACAAACGGATGTGGCGGTAGATTTCTCTTACAAATTGCAAATGGCTCCCACCACCAACCTTTATTTGGGTTTGAAAGCCGGCTTGTCTATGTACAACATTGATTTCAATTCTTTGGGATTGAACAACGACCCTTTGTTTAATGAAAATGTCAGTACTTCTAGTCCTTTGGTGGGTGTAGGTGCCTACTTAAAAGGAAGCCGGTATTACGTGCATCTGTCTTCCCCAAATTTGCTTTTGAGTGAGGTTCAAAAACCAACATTAGGGGCGGGTCAGATCGAAGTTGAAGGGGTTTCTGAAAAACTTCATCTTTATGTTGGAGGAGGTTACCGATTTAAGGTCAGTAATGATTTGGATTTGACACCTGCTGTTTTTTCAAGAATCGTTTCCGACGAGACAGCTTTGATAGATTTCAGTGTGACGGCGGACATTTCTAATAATTTAGAATTGGGACTTAGCCACCGATTGAACAGCTCCTTTATCGGTTCCTTTTTGTTGAAAGTAACCGACAAAACTCATTTTGGCTATGCCTACGAAGCCACCATTTCAGAGCTCAATACGGTGGCCACAGGAACACACGAATTTATCGTGCGCTTCAATTTCAATTGATTTTTTTAAAAAGCATAGGTCAAGCCCACACCCAACAGTTGTTTTAATTGGATTTTTGGATTATCAGACTCCTTGTCTTTGACGTCATCGTCATAAAGAAGGTGGGTTCCGATGTTTGCTTTGATGTGTTTGTTGACCTTTAAATCAAAGGTCAATTCCCAATCAAAATCAATGTTTCCGTATTTGTTGAGGTAGTCAGAATACAAAATCAATTTGTTGTTCATCAGGACGTTTTCCATGATTTCGTGCCGCCATTCACCAGTCAACAAAGTGCCAAATTCTATTTTTGAATTGGCTCCTTTTTCGACGAGCACACCGTCTTTATAGACTGCTTTTTCGACTCCAAAAGCACCGCTATCTGCCAAGCGTTGGTTGAGTACCAAAGTAGTTTTATTGGTGAGAGGAGACAAGTACAGTTTGTACTTTTTTTTGGAAGAGGTAAATTGGGATCCCACACCTAAAAAAAGATAAGCAGGGGCAAAAAATGTGGAGATGGGAAAAGCACGATCTGGGTATTTGTAACCATTTGCAAACTGTGTTCTAAAATTGAATCGGGCAGAATTGTACCATTGTGATTTTTCACGGTGTTGGTAGCTAAAATTTGAGGTGATTTCGAAGACATCCTCTGTCTTACGCACCTGTTCAGATGCTTCTTTGTTCAGCCCATAGCGCCCCCTAATAGTGTTGTTCCAAGAAATACGGTCTTTTTTATAATTGAATTTTAAATTTATCGAAGCGATCCCAGCAATCGAATTTTCACCCCCTGCATTCCAGTTCACGAATGCAGTCTGAGTCAAGATTAGTCCTAGGGTTTTCTCTTGCGTCCATTTTTTTGCTGAAATGGAATCGGTTTCAACATTCGAAAATACACTCCAAGAAACAAGGAGAAGCACGCCAATGGGAAGTCGTTGTTTCATAAATTTTATAAACACACATTACATCAAATAAAGTGCCAAATTAGAGTTTGTTTTGGATTTTTTCTTTCAATGTTTTTGTGTCCAACCCTATGCTTTTCTTTAGGTCTTCCAAAGATCCATGTTCCACAAAAGCATCAGGGATACCGATGATTTCGATCTCGTGATTCGCATAGTTGTTTTCTTGGGCAAACTCAAGAACGGCACTTCCAAAACCTCCTTTGACAGCATGGTCTTCAAAAGTCATGATTTGCTTGAATTTCTCAAAAATGGCCTGCAGCATTTTTTTGTCAAGAGGCTTGATAAAAAGCAAGTTGTAATGTGCAATTTTTGATTGTTCTGCTGCGGGCAAATCATTTACAATGGAATTGATTGTATTTCCTAGGGTTCCTATAGAAAGGAGCGCCAATGTATCGCCCTCTTTTTCTACCCGTCCTTTTCCAAAGGGAATCTCTTTAAAAGGACTTCTCCAATCGGCAACTTCTGCACGGCCTCTTGGGTATCGAATTGCTATGGGGTGAGGGAGGGTTCCCAATTGAACGGTGTATAAAATATTTCGCAAGTCGCGGGCATTCATCGGAGCAAACAAAACCATGTTGGGAATGCACCTCAAAAATCCGATGTCAAAAATCCCGTGGTGTGTCGCCCCGTCTTCTCCAACCAAGCCAGCCCTGTCTAGACAAAAGACAACCGGGAGATTTTGCAGAGCCACATCGTGGATGATTTGGTCGTAGGAACGTTGTAAAAAAGTAGCATAGATGGCACAATAAGGGAGCATCCCTTCCGAGGCCATTCCAGCAGCCAAGGTCACAGCGTGTTGTTCTGAAATCCCTACGTCAAAGGCCCTTTCAGGGAAAGCGTCCATCATAAACTTTAGTGAACTTCCGGTTGGCATGGCAGGTGTGATCCCTACAATGTTCGGGTTGTTTTTAGCCAGGTCTACCATGGTAAGTCCAAACACATCTTGATATTTTGGAATTTCGTTTTCAGTATTTTTGATGTCAATTTCACCGGTAATTTTGTCAAATTTCCCAGGCGCATGGTAGGTCACTTGGTCTTGTTCTGCTTTTTTTAAGCCCTTCCCTTTTGTGGTGATCACGTGCAAAAACTTAGGTCCTTTTACGGTTTTCAAATGTTTGAGTACTGAAATAAGTGCGGGCAAATCATGCCCGTCAACAGGTCCGGAATAGTGAAAATTTAAAGATTCAACAAGGCTGTTTTGTTTGCTGTTTTGTCCTATTTTAGTTTTCATAAGGTACTCTTTGAGCGCTCCAACACTTGGGTCAATGCCCATGGCATTGTCGTTCAAAACCACCAACAAATTGGCTGTTGTTGCTCCGGCGTGGTTCAAGCCTTCAAAGGCCATTCCGGCAGCGATCGAAGCATCGCCAATGATTGCAATGTGTTGTCTTTCGGGAGTTCCTTTTATTTGAGAAGCCATGGCCATGCCCAAGGCTGCGGAAATGGAAGTAGAGGAATGTCCTGTGCCAAAAGCATCATAGGGACTCTCTGATTTTTTGGGAAAACCACTGATTCCTCCATATTGTCTTTGTGTGTGGAAGACGTCTTTTCGACCCGTCAAAATTTTATGGACATAGGCTTGGTGGCCCACATCCCAAATCAGGCGGTCTTTTGGAGTGTCATACACATAGTGCAGTGCAAGTGTCAATTCCACCACTCCCAAACTGGCGCCCAAATGCCCTTTTTTAGTCGACAAAATATTGATGATAAAAGTCCGCAACTCTTTCGCCAACATTGGAAGTTGCGCAGCGGAAATCTTTTTGAGATCCTCGGGATTGGAGATGTATTTCAATAGGGATTCTTTCACGGTTTCAAAATTACGACAATCCCTGCAGGTAGTAGGCATCCTGCAAAGGGTATTTTTAACTCCGCTGATTTTTGTGGGGAAGGTCATTTATTTTAAACTTATATTTGTGGGATGATTCAACCCTATGACGATACGTATTATATGCGTCGAGCTCTCCAAGAAGCACAGTTGGCTTTTGACAAAGGAGAGGTTCCTGTAGGCGCTGTGATTGTGATTTCCGACAAGATTGTGGCCAGAGGGCACAACCTTACCGAAGCCTTGAACGATGTGACGGCACACGCCGAGATGCAAGCTTTTACCGCGGCTTCAGATTTTTTGGGAGGCAAGTATTTGAAAGAATGTATTTTGTATGTGACCTTGGAACCTTGTCAAATGTGTGCAGGTGCTAGCTATTGGACACAAATCGGTCGAATTGTATACGGTGCTTCCGATGTCCGAAGAGGGTTTGTAAGTTGCAAGACAACTCTGCATCCAAAAACCCAAGTAACTTCGGGAGTTTTAAAGGAGGAATGCGAAACCTTGCTCAAGCGATTTTTTATTGAAAAAAGAAATTTAAACTAAAAGCCCTTGTTATGAAGGCTCTTTGTCTTCGGGACCCTGCATGTTTTTAAAAGAATATTTGGAAAGGTCTTTTCCTTTGTACCGGTGATAGACAAAGAGAGGAAGCAGTACAAAAGCTAAAAGCAATACCCCAATTCCCACGTAAAAATCTCCCTTTTCGGCTTTTACACTTTGCAAATAAGTCCCTATTCCAACAAGTGAAATAAAAGAGAAGAGCAGGAATTTGATAAGGATTTTCATTTTTTTATCGGTTTAATTTGTCACTTCTATCAGTTTTCGGCGGTAGGCTGTCAGCAGTTTTGATTTTGAAATAAAGCCGAGGTATTTTCCCTCCTTAACAATTGGCAGGTTCCAAGCGCTGCTGTCTTGGAATTTTTTCATCACGACCTTCATGCTGTCTGTTTTATAAAAAATCACCGCGGCGGAATTGTGCATCAAATCTCGTACAGAAACAGTTTCGTAAAGATTTTGGTCGAACATGATGCTACGGATGTCATCCAATAACAAAACTCCTAAAAATTCATTCTGCTCGTTGACTACAGGAAAATTGTTTCTCGAAGATTTTGCAACAGCATGTTTGACGACATAGCCCAATTTCATCTCCGGCTGCAAAGGGATAAAATTGGTTTCAATAATTTTGTCAATATCCATCAACAGCAATACATTTTGGTCTTTGTCGTGCGTAATCAACTCGCCTTTTTTTGCAAGTTCCAAGGCGTAAATATTAAAAGGAATGTATTTTTTTGTGATCAAAAAGGAAATGGCAGCAGTAATCATTAGGGGGATAAATAGTTCGTGACCGCTCGTGATTTCAGCAATTAGAAAAATGGCGGTCAAAGGAGCGTGCAATACACCTGCCATCAGTCCAGCCATGCCAACCAAAGAAAAATTACTCAGGGACAACTGGTGCTCTGAAATCCCCAAAGTATTGAAAAATAGCGCAAACACAAATCCGGAAACACTTCCTGTAAACAAGGAAGGGGCAAAAACACCACCGACACCCCCAGCTCCGAATGTGATTGCCGTAGCAACAACTTTAAAGACCACCAATCCAATTAAAAAAAGGATGATAACCCATTGGTTTTCGGTGACCACTTGAAAAATATTTTGGTTGAATACACCGTCCACATTTCCGTTCAACAATTTGTTGATGGTCTGAAAGCCCTCTCCGTAGAGAGGTGGAATAAAATAGAGGAGCACTCCTAAGCCGAGTCCACCAATCAAGAGCGAATGAATGGATTTTTTTAATTTTCCAAAAAAACGCCCGATGGCAAAATAAACTTTACTAAAATAGATGGAGATCAGTCCACAGCTCAAGCCCAAAAGGATGTAATACCCTGTGTCGATCAACGTGAATTTGTCTTTCAATTGAAAGTGCAAAATCGAATCGTCTCCCAAAAAGAAATACGAAGTTAAGATAGCAGACACCGATGCCAGCAGCAAGGGAATCAAAGACACCAGCGTCAGGTCCAAACTGAAAATTTCTACCGCAAAAACAATCGCTGCGATAGGAGCTTTAAAGATTGACGACATGGCAGCTGCCGCGGCTGCTCCAATCAAAAGTGTGCGAGAATTTTGATTCAAATGAAAAAGACGAGAGACGTTGGATCCGATGGAGGCACTCGTTGCGACAGTTGGCCCCTCCAAACCTACAGATCCTCCAAAACCTACAGTAATGGGAGCGGTCAGGATGGAACTGTACATCTGAAACCGCTTCATGATTCCTTTTCTTTTGGAAATCGCATGCAAGGTCGCAGGAATTCCGTGAGAGACCTTTTGTTTGAGAAAATACTTGATGATCAGGTGCGTCAACAACAAGCCGATCAAGGGAAAAACAAAATAAAAAGCGGTGTCGTTGAGAATGAGCTTGCCTTTTAAAAGACCTTGAATCAGGTGCGTTAAGTTTTTAATGACCATTGCAGCCAAGCCAGAAAGCAATCCGATCAGAATACTCACCAAATATATAAATTGTTGATTGGAAAGGTGTTTGTATTTCCAAATCAAAAATTTAGTAATGAGGTTTTTCTTTTGAGGTGACATGGTTTGTAGATAGAAATCCCACTTTTTGAAGGTGGGATTTGTGATTTAGACTTCTTTGTGTTCGGCAAGGTTCAGTTGCAGGCTCAATTCTGTCATTTGTGAATCGTCTAGTTTTGAAGGTGCATCGATCATGACATCTCTACCTGAGTTGTTTTTTGGGAAGGCAATAAAATCTCGAATGGTTTCTTTTCCCGCCAAGATTGCTACCAGTCGGTCCAGACCGAAAGCGAGCCCACCGTGAGGAGGGGCGCCGTATTCAAAAGCGTTTAACAAAAAGCCAAACTGTTCTTCTGCCTCTTCAGGACGAAAGCCCAAATGCTCAAAGAGCAAGGCTTGCGTTTTTTTGTCGTGAATCCGAATGGAACCTCCGCCGATCTCATTTCCATTCAAGACCAAGTCATAAGCATTTGCCCTTACTTTTCCAGGGTCGCTGTCCAGCAGATGCATGTCTTCTGGTTTTGGAGAGGTAAAAGGGTGGTGCATCGCGTGGTAACGCGCGGAGTCTTCATCCCATTCCAACAAGGGAAAATCGACAACCCACAAGGGAGCAAATACTTTGGGATTACGCAAACCGAGGCGTTCGGCCAATTCCATTCGAAGCGCGCTCATTTGCGCTCTTACTTTGGCGGTCTGCCCTGAAAGAACGCATATCAAATCCCCCGCTTTCGCATTTGTTTCTTTGGCCCATTTGGCCAAATCTTCTCGGTCGTAGAACTTGTCTACCGAGGATTTGAAGGAGCCATCTTCGTTGCACTTTACATAAATCATTCCCAAAGCACCTATTTGTGGTCTTTTGACCCAGTCAACCAACTTGTCAATTTCTTTTCGGGTATAGGAAGCACCTCCAGGAACGGCTATTCCAACGACCAATTCAGCATCGTCAAAGATTTTAAAATTTCGATGTTTGCTGATGGTATTCAATTCGCCGAACTCCATTCCAAAACGAATGTCTGGTTTGTCGTTTCCATAAGTTTTCATGGCATGGTCAAAGGTCATTCTCGGGAAATCTCCAATTTCTATGTTGTTTACTTTTTGAAGTAGGTGACGTGTCAATCCTTCAAAAACATCCAAAATATCCTCCTGCTCCACAAAGGCCATTTCACAGTCAATTTGAGTAAATTCTGGTTGTCTGTCAGCTCTCAAGTCTTCGTCTCTAAAACATTTTACGATTTGAAAATACTTGTCCATTCCCCCAACCATCAATAGTTGTTTAAAGGTTTGAGGAGATTGAGGCAGTGCGTAAAACTGACCGGAATTCATGCGAGAAGGCACCACAAAATCGCGTGCTCCTTCGGGTGTGGATTTGATCAAATAAGGAGTTTCAACTTCTACAAAGGCTTGGTTGGACAAGAAGTTGCGGACTTCTTGTGTGACTTGGTGTCGAAAAATCAAACTGTTTTTTACGGGATTTCTACGGATGTCTAAATACCGGTATTTCATGCGCAGTTCTTCTCCGCCATCGGTTTCGTCTTCGATGGTAAAAGGAGGGAGCAAGGCTTCGTTTAGAATCTGCATTTCAGAGACCAACACTTCGATGGCACCTGTTTTTATTTTGTCATTTTTTGATTGGCGTTCAATCACAGTTCCTCGAATTTGAATGACAAATTCTCGACCCAATGTTTTTGTTTTTTTCAAAAGTGCTGCATCCGTACGGTCTTCGTCGAGGATAAGTTGCGTAATGCCATAGCGATCTCTTAAATCGACCCAAATGACAAACCCTTTGTCGCGAACTTTTTGAACCCATCCAGAGAGGGTTACTTCTTGACCGACATTTGAGAGGTTCAGTTCTCCGTTTGTATGACTTCTGTACATGGTAGTTTTGTTTAAAAGGAGGGTCGTGTCCACTCCCAAGCTATTTTTATTTTCTTGACCCACTTGGCCCTTGCAAATTTAGTATTTAATTGCCGAATTGTAGAATTGTACTTGAGCTTTCTTTAAGCTGCTTTGGATTTGAGAACAATCCTAACAAAATAAAGTTTTCATTCCTAGAATCTTTAGTAACTTTGAACGCAAACGACATTTCATTGGAAGCAAAGCTCTATTTAGTACCGACCCCTATTGGCAATTTGGAAGACATGACCTTCCGCGCCCTGCGCATACTCAAAGAAGTAGATTTGATCTTGGCCGAAGACACACGGACTTCAGGCAAGTTATTGAAACACTTTGAAATTGCCACCCCCATGATGAGCCATCACATGCACAACGAGCATAAAATGGTGGATCGGATCGTGATGAGAATTCAAAGTGGAGAGGCCGTAGCCTTGATTTCAGATGCGGGAACACCTGCCATTTCTGATCCTGGGTTTTTGCTCTCAAGAGCATGTGTCCAAGCAGGGGTTTCTATTGAGTGTCTTCCGGGGGCTACTGCTTTTGTTCCGGCATTGGTCAACAGCGGATTGCCCAATGATAAATTTGTGTTTGAAGGATTTTTACCTGTCAAAAAAGGAAGGCATACCCTTCTGACTGAGCTTGCTGAAGAAACCCGTACGATGATTTTTTATGAATCCCCACACAAATTGTTGAAAACTCTCGGTCATTTTGTAACTTATTTCGGGGCAGATCGACAGGTCTCAGTTTCCCGAGAACTGACCAAAATGTTTGAAGAAACCCAACGGGGAACACTCACAGAAGTAATTGCTTATTTTAACGAACACGTGCTAAAGGGAGAAATTGTGATTGTGGTAGGGGCAAAAAAATAGAGGTTATAAAATAACCTCTATTATTAAACAATTTTCGCTAACCCTAATAGAAAATTGCACTCTGTAACTTTTATGAAAAATTCTAAAACAAGTTTAGAAATTCGTGTCTAGTTCTTCAATCAAATATACATCCAAAGAATGCTGATTTCCTTTTTTTTTCGACAAAGAGTTGTTTTTTGTCGCCAAAAGGGATTTTTTTAGAGACAAGCAAAAATATTTTTTTTACTTTTTTAAATAGCAGGGCCTGCTGTAATTTTTAAGAGCCTCCTTTTATTTTTCTTGGGATTCGCTGAGAGATGCCTGTCAAGATTTCATAGGATATGGTGTTGGATTTCTCCGCCCATTCTTCGACAGTTTCTTGTGAGTCAAAAAGCACCACCGGATCCCCTTCTTTGCAGTGAATTTCCGTGACATCGACCAGGAGCATGTCCATGCATACATTTCCTAAGATGGCACACTTCTGATGGTGAATTTGTACCGATCCCACTCCGTTGCCAAGGCTTCTTGAAATTCCATCTGCATGGCCGACGGGAATGGTAGCGGTTCGCGTAGTTTTCACTGCGACAAAAGCCCTATTGTATCCCAAAGAGGTTCCTTTTTCAAGTACGTGAATTTGAGAAATGATGGATTTTAGGGATCCAACATTTTTCAGGTTGCTGGTTTCTTCAGGAGTGTTTCCAAAGCCGTACAAACCAATGCCCAAACGCACCATGTCAAAATGCCCTTCGGCATAATTCAGTACTCCAGAGGTGTTGGATAGGTGTAAAATAGGTCGGTAGTCCAACTGTTTTTGAAGCTGCGTTGTCAGGTTGGAAAATTGGTCGATTTGGTTTTTGGTAAATTCTTTTTCACTCGCATCTTCACTCGCAGCCAAATGTGAAAATACAGATTGGATTTTTAGGATGGCGCTATCTTTTAATACCTCGAGTATTTGTGAGAGATCTTCTTCTTTAAAACCCAATCGATTCAAGCCTGTGTTGAATTTGAGATGGGTAGGATAGTCTTTTAGGTGGTTTTTTTTCGCAATCTTGACAAAGGCATCCAAGGTGTAAAAGGAATAGAGGTTGGGCTCCAACTGATAGTCAATAAGTGTTTGGAAGTTTGGGACTTGCGGGTGCAATACCAAGACAGGCAACTGCACCCCAGCTTTTCTGAGTGCTACTCCCTCGGAAGCATAAGCGACTGCGAGGTAATCTACCTTGATTTTTTCCAAAAACCGCGCAATTGTAACCGCATCAAGTCCGTAAGAAAAAGCTTTGACTACAGCCAATACCTTGGTGTGAGTTTGCAGCTTGCTCTTAAAATAATGAAGGTTGTGAAGGATTGCGTCGAGGTCAATTTCAAGAACGTTTACAGGGCTGAGTTTTGTCATTTTTTCTTTTTTGAGTCCGACTTGTTCGTGTTCCTTTCTTTGAAAAAGGCAGCCCTGCTCAAAGGTTCGTATTCTTCGATTTCGCCGAGCATGACCAAGTTTTCATCTGCGGTTTTTCGATGGCTAAAGTGAGCCAGGTTGCCTGTCTTTGTGCAGACAGCATGTACTTTGGTGACGTATTCGGCAGTAGCCATAAGCGCCGGCATCGGCCCAAAGGGCTTGCCTTTGAAATCCATGTCCAAGCCAGCCACGATCACGCGAATGCCTCGGTTGGCCAAGTCGTTGCAGACGGTGACAATCTCATCGTCGAAAAACTGGGCCTCGTCAATGCCAACCACGTCAACATCATTGGCCAATAAGGAGATGTTGGAGGAAGCGGGTACAGGTGTCGAGCGGATTTCGTTGGCGTTGTGAGAGACGATCTTTTCTGGGTCGTAGCGAGCGTCGATGGACGGCTTGAATATTTCCACTTTTTGTTTGGCGATTTTTGCGCGTCGAAGTCTGCGAATCAGCTCTTCTGTTTTTCCGGAAAACATCGAGCCACTGATTACTTCGATCCACCCAAATTGTTCTGTCTGATTTACGTTATTTTCAAGAAACATTTTGTAATTTTAAATCGTGTATGGAGAAGTGTCGAAATTTTCTAAACAACCCTTCACAAATTTATCAAAATTAATACAAGTACAGCCATACTAAATACATCAAGTTATGCACAAAAAAATAGAAGCAGAATTGGTGAGCATCGCTCATGGAATTTTACAGATGAAAAACAAAGCCGATGTGGTCGCTTTGCAACAAAGAGCCAAAGACGCTTATGAAAAATTGTCGGTTTTAGCTTTTGTAGACCGCTATCTGCAAACCACTCCGAATGCCACAGAGACAAAAGAAGAAATTTTGGAGAAAATCACCCGTATCGAGGAGTCCAAATCGGTAGACAATCCTGAAGAAAAACTTGCAACAGCAGCTGTTCCTCCCAAAGAAAAGGATAAGAAAGCAGCATCAAAAAGCAAGCCCGTGAAACAATCTCCACCGCCGCCACCTAAAGAAGATTTGTTCTCTGTAGAAACCAAAACTTCCAAACCAGACCGTACTCAACTAGGCAACACCACTTTGGAAGAAGAACTCAAGGACACCATTTCCGTTGATGTGGCCAATGAAATGTTTGAGAAAGCAATTCGAGTGGAAGAACCTCAACGAAAATCATTGAACGACAAATTGGTGCACAGCAACTTGCAAATAGGGCTCAATGACCGAATCGCTTTTGTAAAACACCTGTTTGAGGGAAGCCAAGAAGATTTCAACCGGGTTGTATCCCAGCTCAATTCTTTTAAAACAGAAAAGGACGCCAATAAATTTTTGAACAAGACGGTAAAACCCGATTACGATTGGATCGGAAAAGAAGCTTATGAGGAACGCTTTGTTACATTAATTACTCGTAAATTTGCCTAAATTGAAAAATTCACAAGGACTTTTTGTGATCATATAAAAACGAAAAAGCAAAAAATGAAAGCAGCAGCTTACAACCAGATTTTTGACAAAGTAATTTCCAAATACCATGAAATTGACAGTGTAGACCAGTCTTTTGAAAACCCATACGAGGCAAATACTTTGGAACATTTACTCTATCGAAAATGCTGGATAGACACGGTACAATGGCATTACGAAGACATCATCCGATTGCCAGAAATCGATCCGATTGAAGCTTTGGCCTTAAAGAGAAAAATAGATGCTTCCAACCAAGACCGCACCGACATGGTCGAATATGTAGACAGTTATTTTTTACACAAATACACAGAAGTAGCTGCAAAGCCCGACGCAAAAATCAATTCTGAAAGCCCTGCTTGGGCAATAGACCGCTTGTCGATATTGGCTTTGAAAATATACCACATGCGTGAAGAAGCGAACAGAACTTCGGCTTCTGAAACCCACAAGACCAACTGCCAAGAAAAACTCACTATTTTATTAGAACAAAGAAGAGACCTTTCCACAGCCATCGATGATTTGATTGCTGATATTGAAAGCGGCGACAAGTTTATGAAAGTGTACAAACAGATGAAAATGTACAACGACGAAGCGTTGAATCCAATGCTATACGCCAAAAAATAGCCTAGTCACAAAGAGGAGAGGTGCTTGTTTTTTGTTCCAATGCACGCTGCATGGCTTCGACTACTTTTTTGCTGTTTCCAACAAAAATAACTTTGTCTAAAATGGCCACGGGTCTTTTTAAGAAGGTGTATTCTCCTAAAATCAATTCTTTACAAGCAGTTTCAGTCAAGACTTGATCTTTCAATCCCATTTCTTTGTAGATCCTCGCGCGTTTGTTCAACAAGGCTTCATAGCTACCTGCCAAAGTGTGCATTTCTTCTAGCTGTTTTTCTGTGACAGGAGTCTCTTTGATGTTTTGAAGTTTCACACCTTCCAAGTTGCTGTTTTTTAAGATCTTGCGACATGTGTCGCAAGTTTTCAAATGGTATATTTTTTTCATACGTTGTAAAAGCCTCAAAGTCCTATTTGATCGCTCTCAAAAATAGCCGATTTTCTATTTAAAATTTGATACTTTTATCGAAAATTTTCAAACTAAAAACACGTCCATGAACATTCCATTGGCACATCTCGGCAAAACGAGAGCTCTTCTTTTAAAAATCATTGAAGGTTTGACACTCGAACAGGTCAATACCATTCCAAAGGGTCACCGAAATAGCATTGCTTGGAACTTGGCTCACTTGGTTGTGACCCAGCAACTGCTGTGCTACAAATTGTCGGGATTGCCTTGTGCGGTTCCCGAGGATATGATTCAAAGTTTTCAAAAGGGATCGGTGCCTTCCAAAGCGCTTTCTCAACAAAATTTTGAGGCAATTAAATCCTTGTTTGTCGCGCTCCCTTTGGCCTTGGAAAAAGACCTTAAAGCAGGACTTTTCAAAAACTATACGCCCTACACGACAAGTGTTGGAATCGTTCTTTCTAATATTGAAGAAGCCCTCAGTTTCAATGCTTTTCACGAAGGAATTCATTTGGGCGTGGTACTGTCTTTGAAAAAATTAGTCTGAGTTTATTTGGCGCAAAGAATCTTTCGCCACAGGCACTATAATTGAAGGTTGAGGTTCCAAAACAAAAGTTTCATTGACGGTCCAATTGGCTCTAAGTTTGATTTCTTGAGGGTAATAAAACACTTCTTCGGGTTGCAACTTTTTCAGAAAGCTTCCTGTATCCCATTTCCCATTCTTGTTTGAGTCCGAAATCACGCGAAATTTATAGGTTTTTGGCACAAGTTGCTCAAAGACAAATAGGTTTTTCCCATTTGAAAACTGCCGCTCGATCACACCTTCTTTTTCGGTGAACAATTCAGCGATTAGGGCTGTGTTAGGGAGGCCTTGTACGTCCATTTCAATAGCGCCATATGCTTCATTATCCAAGGTTTTCAAGCGGTAGACCAGGGTGTCGTTTGTGGATCCGTAAAAGTCCACCACAGCGTTTGGAAGGATTTCCAACAGGTAGTCTTCTTTTGGTTTTCTTTGAAAGTCCAGCGATATTTTCATTTTGGAGCTGTTTAAAAAAGGCGAAAAATTTACTTGTAGGGTGTCTTTGTCAAACAATCTTATTTGTGAGGGGTCTATGGATTCTAAGGGAATGTTACTCTCGAGTGCAAATGTGTCTTTGGGGTGTAGGGTTCTGCTGTAAATGGCACTGAGGGTCAAGGAGTCCATTTTGGACGTGCGAAGTTGCACCGTAAACAAGGTGTCAAGATTTTTTGCAGTCACTTGAAATTGCAAAGAATCGGTTTCAAAAGGCACATACCAATAATTCAAGGTGTCCGTCTCTTTTTCAAGGTTGACAAAACTTTTAAACGCGTCTGGGGTTGTCGTCAAGAGTTTGATATCGAGGGGTCTTGCGTTTCCTTCAAAGCCAAAGATGATTTTTCCAACGCCACTTTCCAGAGGGCGTTTCAGTTGGAAGGGTGGGGTTTCGGAAAACATACGCAAGTGAAACGCCTTTTCTGTAGGAATTTTCACGGGGTTTTTGACAAAAGCAATTTGGTCTTGTTTAGGGTTGAAGAGGTAATTGCTGTTGTAATCGTTTAAGGCGATCATTTGATAGCTGCCCTTCTTGATGTTCGTCAAGTCAAAAGAAACCGAATCTAAGGTGCTTGTCACATAATCCGGTTTTTCTTTGTACACCAGCGAATCGGTATAGCTGCTGTCTATTTCATACAAAAGAACGGTAATATTATCAGCTACTTCTTCTTCAAAGGCATCCGAAACCACCCCTTTCACTTCTAAGGAATCTACATAACTCCCTGTCGAAAACACATATTTAAAACTCCCCAAACGATTGCCTTCGTTGTTGTCGACGATGCTGTTGCCGAAATTAAAAGCATAGGTGGTGTTTTCTTTTAGGGTATCCATGATTTCAATGCTGATGGTTTTGCTCGCAGTTCCTGAGGGCTTGATGAGGGAAGGATGGTTTAGAGGCGGCGAAACAATCAGCTGTTTGTTGAGGTCTTTGAATTTTACGTATTCGTCAAAGTCCAACTTTATTTTTTTGGATTTGAAATGAATAGATTTATAGGCAGGATTTGCCGTCACCATGACTGGAGAAATACTGTCTTTTGGCCCTCCCATTGGATTTCCTTTTCGCGCGCAATTGGACGTGAGGCCTGCTGTCAAAATCAAGACCGTAAACAAAAGAAGTAAATTTTTCACAAAAAGGTGTTTGGTGTTTTAAATTACAAAGTAACAATTTATTTCAAAGCAAGAATACAAAATCTTAAGTAGATTCTCGAAATAAGAAAGTGCTTTTTAAGCTAGGGTTCAAATGCAGTACTCTTGAGGACAGGCAATGGCTGCGATGCTGAGTTGGACGTTTTTGGCTTTTAACAAAGCGCTGCAGCAAGCTTCCAAGGTGGCGCCTGTCGTAATCACATCGTCAATGAGCAATACGTGTTTGTTTTCTAACAAAGAGCAGTCAGTCACCTCAAAGGAGAGGGAGGTGTTTCTAAAACGGTCCGTTCTTCTTCTTTTGGTCTGTGTTTTTGCCGAAGTCGTTCGGATTAAGATTTTTTCTAGATAAGGACATTTGAGATTTTTTGCCATTTCTTTGCCTAACAGTGTCAGTTGGTTGTAACCCCGTTTTTTGAATTGTTTTGGATGAAGTGGAACTGGAAGGACCAGGTCGATGTCTTGAAAGCGATCGCTTTCCAAAAGTTCTCTGGACAGAAGAGTTCCCATAAAAACGCCGATGTCTTGGCGATTTTGATATTTCAACAGGTGAATGAGTTGCTGTATTTTTCCTTTTTTATGGAATGCAAAAAGCGCAGTTGCACTTGTGATCGGTAGGCGTCCGTAAAAAGCCCTTTCCAAAGAATTTTCTTTGAGATTCGAAAGGCCTGCAAAAGGCAGGTCGTGTCGACAATGAACACAAAGAAGCGTTTCGTTTCGAGTCAACTGCTTGTGGCAGCCACAACACAAGTCTGGAAAAAATAAGTTCCAAAGGTCTTTTAAGAACAAGACACGCATTTTTCTTATAAAAGTACCTAAAATTTGAGTTTTAATTGTTGGGAAGCCAATCAATATTGTTAATTTTATAGGAATTATCATTATTAATGTTAATTTTGCACTTCAAAACATGAAAATAAATTCTTAAACATGGAAAATAAAAATTCAGGAAAATCAATCGTTATCGTATTAGCGGTTTTACTTGTTGCAGCAATTGGTTATGCTTTGTATGCAAATGCACAACACTCAGAGATTCAAACAGGATTGGAAACTGAAAAGACAGCAATTCAAACTGAATTGACATCAATGATCGTTCAGTACGATGCGAAGTTGGTAGAAAACACTTCTTTGAACGATGAATTGACTGCTGCACGTGCAGACATCATTTCTTACAGAGATTCTTTGAACAGCGAAAAGAAAACTAGCTACAAACTGATCAGACGCTACAAAAATAAAGTATACAAATTGCAACAACAAAACAAAGAATTGTTTGCACAACTGGAAGCCTTGTCATTGGAAAACACCAAACTGAACGGAGAACTTGTAGTTGCGAACGAAACGATCGTTACACAAACTGCAGCCAACGAAGAGTTAACTTCTGAAAACAAAGAATTGACTTCAAAAGTAGCTATCGCAGCTGTATTGACAGGAGATGATTTGACTGCAGTGTCCATGAAAAAATTGAGTAGCGGTACTTTGAAAGAAACAAACCGATACAAAAAGACAACAGCATTCCAAATCTCTATGATCATCGACGCAAATGAAATTGCAGTAAGTGGAGAAAAACAAGTTTATTTTGTAATTGAAGATGCAAGTGGAGCTGTCGTAGCTTCTAAAGGAACATTCAATGCAGGAGGTACAGACGTATCTTACTCGGATGTGGCTACTGTCAACTACCAAAATAAGGAAACAGATGTTGTCTTTGATGTCGCTGTAGAAAAAGGAACCTTGAGCAAAGGAACTTATACAGTTGCTGCATACTTAGACGCAAACGTTGTTGGAACGACAACGCTCACACTGAAGGAATCCTTTTTGGGGATTTTCTAAAAAAAAACAAATACAAAAAAAAGAGTGAGGGAAACTTCACTCTTTTTTTTTGCCCTCATTTCACAGACTACATAGCCTCTAAAACCACCCTTCCAATCCTCCAAAAAAAATCCTGCAAAACAAATGAAATTACTTATTTTTGCAGCATGGCAAAGCAAGAAGATCAATTTAAAAAAGTAGTTTCACACGCAAAGGAATACGGATATGTCTTTCAGTCTAGTGAAATTTACGACGGCTTGAGTGCCGTTTATGACTACGCTCAAAACGGGGTAGAACTGAAGAAAAACATACGCGAATACTGGTGGAAATCCATGGTGCAAATGAACGATAACATCGTAGGTTTGGACGCTGCTATTTTTATGCATCCCACCATATGGAAAGCCTCCGGGCATGTAGATGCCTTCAACGACCCGTTGATTGACAATAAAGATTCCAAAAAAAGATACCGGGCCGATGTCTTGATCGAAGACTATGTTGGCAAGTTAGATGCCAAAATAGAAAAAGAAGTTGCCAAAGCACAAAAACGCTTTGGAGATTCCTTTGACAAAACACAATTCATAGCCACAAACCCACGTGTGTTGGGCTATCAAGAAAAAGGAGCTGCCATTCTCAAAAGAATGGGACAGTCTTTGGAGGCAGAAAATTTGGCAGACGTAAAAGCCCTGATTGAAGAGCTCGAAATCGCTTGTCCCTTGTCCGGGTCCAAAAACTGGACAGACGTAAAGCAGTTCAACCTGATGTTTGGTACCAAACTAGGTGCTTCTGCAGATTCCGCCATGGACTTGTACTTGCGCCCTGAAACGGCTCAAGGAATTTTTGTCAACTTTTTAAACGTGCAAAAAACAGGAAGAATGAAAATTCCTTTTGGGATTGCACAAACCGGAAAAGCCTTTCGAAACGAAATTGTTGCACGTCAGTTTATCTTTCGCATGCGCGAATTCGAACAAATGGAGATGCAATTTTTCATACGTCCTGGCACCCAAAAAGAATGGTACGAGCATTGGAAAGAAACCCGACTGAAATGGCACCTGTCCTTAGGTTTAGGCGCTGACAACTACCGTTTTCACGACCACGACAAATTGGCTCATTACGCAGATGCCGCCGCAGACATTGAATTCAAATTTCCTTTTGGATTCAAAGAATTGGAAGGCATCCATTCCCGAACCGATTTTGACTTAAAAGCCCATGAAACCCATTCTGGAAAAAAAATACAGTATTTCGATCCCGAATTGGGCGAGAGCTATGTCCCTTATGTAGTGGAAACCTCAGTTGGATTGGACCGTTTGTTTTTGGCAGTCTTTTCAAAAGCATTGGTAGAAGAAGCACTTGACAATGGCACCACTAGAACCGTTTTAAAATTACCTGCTGTTTTGGCGCCTACTAAAGCGGCAATTTTTCCATTGGTCAAAAAAGATGGATTGCCTGAAGTTGCCAAAAAGATTGTTGAGGAATTGAAATTTGACTTCAACATACTCTACGATGAAAAAGACGCTGTTGGAAAACGGTACAGAAGGCAAGACGCAGCAGGAACCCCGTTTTGCATCACTGTGGACCATCAAACGTTGACCGACGAAACTGTGACCATTCGTCATCGAGATACGATGGAACAGCAACGTTTGCCCATAGCCAGCCTTAGAAACTTGATCCACGATGAAGTATCGCTGGCCAAGTGGTTGGAGAAAACCAAATAACAGCATATCAAACCCATTGATTGTGAAAAAATATTATGCAGAATTTATTGGCACCTTTTCCCTTGTTTTTTGTGGCACAGGAGCCATGACTATTAATGAGATCACTGGCGGAGATGTTACCCATGTAGGGATTGGACTTACTTGGGGTTTCATCGTTATGGCCATGATCTATGCTTTGGGAGACATTTCTGGAGCACATTTGAATCCAGCGGTCAGCATCGCTTTTGCCTATGCCAAAAAATTTTCATGGAAAGAAGTCCCCAAATACATTGCGGCACAACTTCTCGGAGGCTTGTTGGCCAGCAGTCTGTTGTTGTACCTCTTTCCTACAAGTGAATTTTTAGGAGGGACCCAACCTTCTGAATTGATAGACCCGTTCCGTGCTTTTGTCTTGGAAACACTGTTGACTTTCTTTTTGATGATGGTCATCATCAATGTGTCCACAGGCGCCAAAGAAGTAGGGATTATTGCTGGCTTTGCCATTGGAGGGGTGGTCATGTTAGCAGCGCTGTTTGCAGGGCCAATGACCAACGCGTCTATGAATCCTGTGCGTTCTTTTGCACCCGCTTTGCTCTCCGGGCATTTGGAAAACCTTTGGCTCTATTTGACAGCACCTGTTTTAGGAGCACTGCTTGCAGTGTTGTCGTGTAAGTTGCTCAAACATCCCAATTGTTGTGAGGAAGGAAGTTGTTGAAAAACAGCAATTAACCCCTCTTTTTCTATGTCAATTACATCGTGTTACAAAGAGTCAAGCGAAACACCTTTGAGCTCATTGAACTTACAAGTAATATAGTTATGGTTGTTTAGTTCACGACACAGCTCTATTGATACGAAGTTTTAATTTGTCTCCTCTTTCAAATTGCCTGTCGCCAACTGACCAGAAGATTTTTTGTCGCAATAATTTTTTCCACTTCAGTAAAAACAAATATTAAAACATCGCAAAGAGTGCAGTGGAAAGATTTGAGTGTTTTTGATTCAAACCCTACTTTTTTCAAAAAAACAGAGGCCTAATTCGTTTTCGGAAATAGTTTATTTCCAAACAAAATCAACAAAGTGACTCCAATACTGATTGCCGAATCTGCCACATTGAAAATGGCATTGAAAAACGTAAAGTTTTCACCACCGATAAAAGGAAACCATGAGGGGAGTCCCCCTTTCCACATCGGAAAATAAAGCATGTCCACTACTTTTCCATGAAAAAGAGTGCCGTAGGGTTCTGCTGCAAAAAGAGTTGCCAACTGGTGGTTGGAATGGTCAAAGAGGATCCCGTAAAAGACAGAGTCAAGAATGTTTCCCAAAGCCCCGGCAAAAATCAAGGAAATGGAAACAAGTAACAATTTGGGGGCTTGCTTATTGATGGATTGCACCAACCAATATCCGATCCCCACAATAGCCACCAATCGAAAAAGGGTCAAAAAAAGTTTGCCACCTTTGCCGCCGATTTCAGCACCCCATGCCGCGCCATTGTTTTCGATAAAATAAATGCGGAACCAATCAAAAACATAAATCTCTTCTCCGAGGGATAAGTGTGTTTTGATCCAAATTTTACTGATTTGATCGAGGGCCAAAACGACCAAAATTAAAAGGACTGCTTTTTTCAATAGTAAGAAATTACGATTGTTGCTTTTTGGCTTCAATGCTCAAAGTGGCATGTGGAACCAGTTTGAGGCGTTCCTTTTGAATCAGTTTTCCAGAAACACGACAAACGCCATAGGTTTTGTTCTCAATGCGCAACAAAGCGTTTTTGAGGTCTCGAATGAATTTTTCTTGACGGATGGCCAGTTGTACATTGGCTTCTTTTGCCATGGTTGCTGCCCCTTCTTCAAAAGCCTTAAAGGTAGGAGAGGTGTCGTCCGTTCCATTGGCACTGTCGTTTTTATACGCACTGTTCAAAATATCTAAATCTTCTTGTGCCCGAGTTATTTTTTTTAGAATGATTTCTTTGAATTCCTTCAAATCTTCTTCTCCGTATTGAGCTTTGATGTTTTCCATAGTAGTTTACGATTTACAAATTAACAATTTCGTTTTTATAGCGTCAAATTCAACAACCACCCCCTCTTCAAGGGCAGTATAAAACTCCAAAGTGTTTGTTAGGGTTTCACTTTTGATATAGCTTTCATTTTCCAAAACAGCTTCTTTCAAGGCCGCATCTTCTTCGAGGGATAGGTGAATGGTGTCGGTGACTTCCAAACCTGTTTCTTTTCGGATGTTTTGAATGCGATTGATCAACTCCCTTGCGATGCCTTCTTTGCGAAGCGCCTCGGTGATGTGTACATCCAAAGCGACCGTCAAGCCTCCTTGATTGGTCACCAACCAACCTTCAATGTCCTGAGAAGTGATTTCTACCTCCTCTAAACTTAAATCTACAAAATTTCCATTTATTTCGACGGCTATTTTTCCATCTTTTTCGAGCGTTTGTATTTCTTCTTGACCAAACTGCTGCACGGCAGCACCTACAAAGCGCATTTCTTTGCCGTATTTGGGGCCTAGTACTTTGAAATTGGGCTTGATGTTTTTAACCAATATACCAGAAGCATCGTCGATCAGTTCAATCTCTTTGACGTTCACCTCAGAAATAATCAGGTCTTGGATGGCGGTGATGTCCTCGCGTTCCCTTTGGTCCAATACAGGAATCATCACTCGCTGCAAAGGTTGCCGAACTTTGATCATTTCTTTTTTACGCAGTGACAAGACCATAGAGGAAATCTGTTGTGCCTTTTGCATTTTTCGTTCCAAAGATTTGTCTATAACCTTTTCGTTGCAGGTAGGGAAGTCCACCAAGTGAACAGATTCTGCATGGTTTCCTTGTACAGCATTTGTCAAATCTTTGTACATGTTGTCCATAAAGAAAGGCGCAATCGGTGCACTCAGTTTGGCAACCGTCAAAAGACATGTGTACAAACTTTGGTAAGCAGAAATTTTATCCTGCTTATAGTCTCCTTTCCAAAAACGCCTTCTGCTCAAACGAACAAACCAGTTGCTCAAGTTTTCGGATACAAAATCTTGGATGGCTCTTGCCGCTTTGGTAGGTTCGTAGGCTTCGTAAAAAGCATCCACATTTTTCACCAATGTATTCAGTTCGGATAAAATCCAACGGTCAATTTCAGGTCTTTCCTCAAGGGCAATTGCAGTTTCTTTGTAGCTAAAATTGTCCAAGTTGGCATACAAAGAAAAGAAAGAATAGGTATTGTAAAGGGTTCCAAAGAATTTTCTACGCACCTCGTCAATCCCATCGATGTCAAACTTCAAGTTGTCCCAAGGGTTGGCATTGGAGATCATGTACCAACGCGTAGCGTCGGGCCCATACGTATCCATGGTTTTAAAAGGATCGATGCCATTGCCCAGACGTTTGGACATTTTTTTGCCGTATTTGTCGAGCACCAAGCCGTTGGACACCACATTTTTGTAAGCAACAGAATCAAATACCAGGGTGCTAATAGCGTGTAGGGTATAAAACCATCCACGGGTTTGGTCTACCCCTTCTGCGATAAAATCTGCAGGATAAAACTGCTCCTTGTCGATGAGTTCTTTGTTTTCAAAAGGATAGTGCCATTGTGCATAAGGCATGGACCCCGAATCAAACCACACATCGATCAAGTCGGCCTCGCGTTGCATTGGTTTTCCCGAAGGAGCGACCAAGGTGATTTGGTCGACAATATTTTTGTGCAAATCAATTTTGGCATAATTTTCTTCGGACATGTTTCCGACTTCAAAGTCTGCAAACACGTCTTTACTTTCAACGCCTGCTTCGATGGCTTTTTGGATTTCCGCTTTCAATTCTTCTAGGGATCCAATAAGAATTTCTTCGGTACCGTCTTCGGTTCTCCAAATCGGCAAGGGGATTCCCCAATAGCGAGAACGAGACAGGTTCCAATCGTTGGCATTTTTGAGCCAATTTCCAAAACGTCCTTCTCCTGTCGATTTTGGTTTCCAATTGATGGTTTCGTTCAATTCGAAGAGGCGGTCTCTTTTTTCGGTGACTTTTACAAACCAAGAATCCAATGGGTAGTACAAGACGGGTTTGTCCGTTCGCCAACAATGGGGGTAACTGTGTTTGTATTTTTCTACATGGAAAGCTTTGTTCTCTTCTTTCAGTTGAATGGCAATTTCAACATCTACGGATCTTTCAGGGACTTCCCCTTCGTTGTAGTATTCGTTTTTTACGTATTTCCCAGCATAAGGCCCTACGTGTTGGGTGAATTTTCCTTGCAAGTCGACCAGTGGAATGGGTGTTTCATTTTCGTCCAAGACCAACAAAGGCGGAACTTCTGGAGTGGCTTGTTTGGCAACAAGGGCATCGTCGGCACCAAAAGTGGGTGCCGTATGGACAATTCCGGTTCCGTCTTCCGTCGTTACAAAATCCCCTGCAATAACTCGAAAAGCATTTTCTGGATTTTGGTAAGGCAAAGCAAAGGGCAGCAATTGTTCAAATTTTGAACCGACCAATTCAGAACCTTTGTATTTGTCAACAACGATAAAAGGGATTTTTTTATCTCCCGCATTGTAAGCTGTTAAATCTGCTGCTGCTGCTACGGCAAAGAATTTTTTGCCAAACTGTTTTCCGACCAAGGCTTCGGCAAGGATCACAACAAGGGGTTCAAAGGTATATTGGTTGAAAGTTTGGACCGCGACATAGTCAATTTTTGGACCCACTGTCAGTGCCGTATTTGAGGGCAAAGTCCAAGGAGTCGTTGTCCATGCTAGGAAATGAACGGTTCCTTCTAATTTTTGAAGTTTTTCTGGCAAGGAATTTTTAAGTGCTTTGAACTGAGCGACAATGGTGGTGTCGGTCACATCTTGGTATGCACCTGGTTGGTTGATTTCGTGAGAGCTCAATCCCGTTCCGGCTTTTGGAGAATAAGGTTGAATTGTATAGCCTTTGTACAACAAATTTTTCTTGTACAATTGTGACAACAACCACCAAACCGATTCCATGTACTTGGGTTTGTAGGTCACGTATGGGGCATCCATATCTACCCAATAGCCGATGCGTTCAGTCAAGTTGTTCCAAACATCGGTATATTTCATCACGGCTTTTCGACAAGCCTCGTTGTATGCTTCGATAGAGATTTTGGTGCCGATGTCTTCTTTGGTGATGCCCAATTCTTTTTCGACACCCAATTCAACAGGCAATCCGTGAGTGTCCCAGCCCGCTTTCCGTTCTACTTTGAACCCTTTCATGGTTTTGTAGCGCGGAAAAATGTCTTTGATGGTCCGCCCGATGACGTGGTGGATTCCAGGAAGTCCGTTGGCAGAAGGAGGCCCCTCAAAAAACACATAAGGTTCTTTCCCATCTCGCAAGCGAATACTCTTTTGGAAGATGTCATTTTCTTTCCAAAAATTTAGTGTCTCAGCGGCAATGTTGGTCAAACTAAGCCCTTTGTGTTCTTTAAATTTTGCACTCATCCTACTTGGGTTTCAATTCAAACGCGAAAATACATAAAATACTTCGAATGGAGAACCCTTTAAAGTCTAAAATTGAAGACAATAGCTTGGATAAAAAACACAAATGAAACAGGGATAAGTTTCACAATTCCTTGTAATTTTGCGTTTTAAATCCATTCCATGAGAAAACTCAAAAACAGTGAATTGCAGCGTTTGGAAGTTGCGGAATTCAAGCAAACACCCAAAATTCCTTTGAGTGTTATTTTAGACAATATTCGAAGTTTGAACAACATCGGATCTGTATTTAGAACCGGAGATGCTTTTGTGGTGGAAAAAATATACCTCTGTGGCATTACAGCCACTCCGCCTAACAAAGACATTCACAAGACAGCTTTGGGTGCTACGGCTTCTGTAGAATGGTCCTACGAGGAAAGCACCTTGTCTTTGGTAGAAAGATTAAAAAACGAAGGAGTAACCGTTGTTTCGATTGAGCAGGCAGAACACGCAACGCCACTTCAAGATTTTGAGGTGTCTTCCCAAAAGCGCTATGCCATTGTGTTGGGAAATGAAGTCAAAGGAGTTCAACAAGCTGTCGTTTCCGCTTCGGATCACTGCATTGAAATTCCACAATTTGGCACCAAGCATTCTTTGAACATTTCTGTAACTGCAGGGGTTGTATTGTGGTCTTTTTTGGAGAAGTTGAAACTCTAAAAGAGTTAAAACCCCAACATCATTTTGGCAATCCAAAAGTAGATCAGAATTCCAAAAATATCGTTACTCGTGGTGATAAAAGGACCTGTAGCCAAAGCAGGATCAATGCCTTTTTTATCCAAAATGATAGGGACAAAAGTTCCAATCAAAGCAGCGATGATGATGACGATGATCAAAGAGCTAGCAATTGCGTAATTGACGGTCAAATTAAAACCTTGAAAAGCACCGTAGGCGAGCACCAAAAGAGCTAAAATCACCCCATTGACCAAACTCAATCCAATTTCTTTCATCAATCGGGTCCAAAGACTTCCTTTGATGTTGTTGTTGGCGAGTCCTTGAACAATGATCGCACTCGATTGCACACCTACATTTCCAGCCATCGCTGCAATCAAAGGAGTGAAGAAAAATAAAATTTTGTGTTTTTCCAAAGCCTCTTCAAAACCGCCCATGATATAGGCTGCTCCAAGTCCGCCAAACAAGCCCAATACCAACCAAGGCAATCGGGCCTTTGTCAATTGTAAGATACTGTCATCAGCCTCGACATCTTCGGTGATTCCCGCTGCCATTTGGTAATCTTTGTCAGCTTCTTCTTTGATGACATCGACCACATCATCGATTGTTATTTGTCCGACCAAACGATTCATTTCATCCACGACAGGCACTACAAACAAATCATATTTCTGCATGGTTTTTGCTACTTCCTCGTCTTTTTCCTCCACAGGGATGGAGGTGATGTTTGGGTTGTAAATGTCTTTGATAGGTGTTTTTGTAGAGGTCGTCAACAAGCTTTTTAAGGACAGACGTCCCATCAAAACATCGTTGTCGTCTACCACATAAATGGTGTGGACTTTGTCGTAGTCGGCTGCCTGCTTACGCATTTCTTTGACACAGCGTAGGTTAGACCAATTCTCATTGACCTTGATCAGTTCTTTCCCCATCAAGCCTCCAGCAGAATCTTCATCATAGCGCAACAAATCGACAATGTCTTTGGCGTGTTCTACATCTTCAATTTGGGAGATGACTTCTTCTTTTTGTTTTTCGGAAAGTTCCCCGATGATATCGGCAGCATCGTCGGAGTTCAATTTGTCAATTTCTTTGGCGATCTCTTCAGAAGAAAGACCCTTTAAGACTTTTTCTCGGGTATCGTCATCGAGTTCTGTGAGGATTTCAGAAGTCTTTTCGGCGTCCAGCAGTTTGATGATAAACAACGCATTGTCAAAATTGAGTTCTTCTAAAATTTCAGCAATGTCGGCAGGGTGCATTTCCTCGAACAAGGCAGGTAGTTCCCGGTTGTTTCCTGCTGCGATGAGCTGCTCTAGGTTGGTGATGAATTCTTTGTTGATTTCAACTTGCATCTTGCGCAATTAATGAGGTTAGTTCAACGAATGCTGCTACTGACAATTGTTCAGGGCGCTTCGCAAAGATAGCATCTTCTCTCAATTTATCCGAAAGATTCATGGATTTTAAACTGCTTCTCAGCATTTTTCTACGTTGGTTGAAAGCTGTTTTGACCACTCTGTAAAACAATTTTTCATCTACCGGGAGTTCGTAATTTTCTTTGCGAAGCATTCGGATAACACCAGAATCAACTTTGGGAGGTGGGTCAAAAACAGTGGGAGGAACCGTAAATAGGTATTCCACTTCATAAAAGGCTTGGGCGAGTACCGAAAGGATGCCGTATTTTTTGCTGCCTTCTTTTTCGGCAATGCGTTCGGCCACTTCTTTTTGAAACATCCCTGAAAACTCTGGAATCTGCGCCCTGTTTTCCAAGGTTTTAAAAACAATTTGTGTGGAAATGTTGTAAGGAAAATTGCCAATGATGGCAAAAGGGGTTTCTTGAAAGAGTTCCTTTAGGTCGATTTTTAAAAAATCTTTGGAGTGGATTCTAGGAGCGAGATTTAGGTAGGTGTTTTGCAGGTATTCTACGGATTCCGTGTCAATTTCGATCACGTGAGTGGTGTAGTCTTTTTGCAATAGGTATTTGGTCAAAACACCCATTCCTGGACCAATCTCTAAGACGTTTTGATAACTCTTTTCTGTCAAGCTATCCGCAATGTTCTTAGCGATTTGTTCGTCTTTTAAAAAGTGTTGGCCGAGGTGTTTTTTTGCTCTTACGCGCATTAAAAAGGAATTGAAAGGTGAAATTTTTTACTAGGAATGCGATTGTCCTTAGTTTTTTGAGGCGAATTGTTTGTCGATCAGTTGCATTTCAGTTTCAAAATAGACAAATTGACCGGCAAATTTTGCATTGGTTTTGTTTTTCATAAGTGTCGCATCTGTTTTGTGAAAGTCTTCGAGAATATCTCTGTTTTCCAGCGTGTATTGCACGCTGTAGGTGCTGCCTCCTAGGTCTTCCTCGACCAATACTTTGCACATCTTGGCGGACAGAAACTTTCCGGTATCGAGCATTTCGGGGATGTGCGTGTTTTGCATCCATGCCAGCCACTCTTTTTCAGCGTTTTCTTGAATGTTGGTAGTGATGTTGTATACGTACATCTGTCAAGGGGTTTTGGTTGGTTGCTCCCTTCAAAGATAGGAAGAATCAACGGGATATAAAATTGTTCTTTTGGGGGCTTTGCTTTTTGCTAAATGCAAAAACAGGTCAAACCCTCCAAATGAAAAAAAAGAACATTCCAGTTTTTGAGAAGGGTGAGCCCCTAAAACCGGTTGTTTCACAACCCCCTGCACTGTACTTGTTGTAGTTTGAATCGAATTCCCCTCTCGAAGGACACCTGAAAACACGGACATACAAGACAATGAAAACGAGGGGCAAGGAATTTTGCTAGAGACGAACTATCTGACAGCTTATTTGATCAAATCAAAACCAGTATACGGCACCAAGACCTCTGGGATTTGAATGCCATCGGGGGTTTGGTAGTTTTCCAAAAGGCTCGCCAAAACTCTTGGCAAGGCCAAAGAACTTCCGTTTAAGGTATGCGCCAATTGTTTTTTGCCTTCTGCATTTTTATAACGCAACTTCAAGCGATTCGCTTGAAAGCTTTCAAAATTTGAAATCGAACTGATTTCCAACCACCGGTCTTGCGCTGTTGAAAACACTTCAAAATCATAGGTCAACGCAGCGGTAAAGCCCAAGTCTCCTCCGCACAAAGTCAAAATCCGATAAGGCAATTTCAATTCTTCTAAAATGTTTTTTACATGGGCGACCATGCCTTCCAATGCGGCGTAAGAATTCTCAGGGAGTTCCAAGCGCACAATTTCTACTTTGTCGAATTGGTGCAGTCGGTTCAAGCCACGCACGTGGGCGCCATAAGAGCCTGCTTCTCTCCGAAAACAAGGTGTATAAGCTGTATTGGCAATCGGGAAGTCCGTTTCTTTTAAGAGCACATCTCGGTACATATTGGTGACGGGCACTTCTGCGGTAGGAATCAGATACAAATCGTCTTTTGCATCGTGGTACATTTGTCCTTCCTTGTCCGGCAATTGACCAGTTCCGATTCCAGAAGCCTCGTTCACCAAATAAGGAGGCTGTACTTCTAAGTAACCGGCAGCCGTGTTTTTATCCAAAAAATAATTTATCAATGCACGTTGCAAACGCGCCCCTTTCCCCTTGTAAACAGGAAAACCAGCGGCGGCAATTTTATTGCCTAACTCAAAATCGATAAGGTCGTATTGCTTGACCAAATCCCAGTGCGGCAGCGCCCCTTCGTGTAAGGTAGGGATGCTTCCTGCTTCAAAAGAAATCAGGTTGTCCTCTTCAGAACTGCCAGAAGGGACGATTTCGTTGGGGATGTTTGGAATGGTGTACAACAAGGTTTGCAATGCGTCGTTGGCAGCAGTCAGTTCTTCCGACAAGACTTTAGACGCATCTTTTAAAAGAGCTGTTTTTTCTTTGAGAAGTGCTGCTTTCTGAGGTTCCCCAGCTTTGAACAAGACACCAATTTCTTTGGAAAGCTTGTTGGATTCCGCCAAGGTATTGTCGAGTTTTGTCTGTGTTGCTTTTCGAGTTTCATCCGTAGCAAGGACCTTGTCGAGGGTCACTTCGGCGTCTGGGAAATTGCGTTTGGCCAAACCGTGGACTACTTTTTCTCTATTCTCCTTGATGAATGAAACCTGAATCATGTTGCTTGTTTTTAAAAAGGCAAATTTATAAAAATAGATGTTTTAAAAGCGGATAAATAGGGAAATGTTTGTTTTGCTTTGGTCAAAAAGCAAGCACTTTATTTTTTGGATTCGTTTGCAGAGATAATTGCATCTATCTGCTGCACCTTTTGCGGCATGCCTGCTACCGAAAAACCCAACTGAATTCGATAGGTTCCTTTGGAGAGTTGAGAAAGTTGCAAAGTCCCCTTTTTGACGGGGAACCAACCTGCCGATCCCTTGCAATAACAAAACCGCCCAAACAAAAGACCCACTTTTTCAAGGGCTTGGTCTTGCAAGAACAATTTTTTTTCTTTGGGATTGAATTCCAAATAAACGGTTTCTGAATAAAAATCGTCAGCCACATTTTTGCGACGCTCTTTTGTGTAACGGTGTTGAAAAACAAGTTTGTTGCCTTTGACAAGAGTTGGGTAGCGAGCGCCCGTCGTGTCTTCGTTCAAAAAGAGGCGGCTGTTGGAAACAATTTTGGAGGTACAGGTTCCTTCCGAAGGACAAGGTGTTTTGTTCGTTGTTGTTTGGAGAGTTGATTTGCAGGCGCACAACCCGAAGCACAGCAAAAGAGCAAATATTTTCATACCACAAGGTAAGCAATTAGTCCTGAATCAGAGAATAGGATTTGATTTTGTCTTGGGACAATTGTGCTTTCAAGGCTTGTACAGACTCAAATCGTTGTTCCTCTCTTAAAAAGTCCAAAAATTGAATCTCCAAGTTCTTTCCATACAAATCTTTGTCCCAGTCGAAAAAATGCACTTCGATGGTTTCATCCACACCATTGACTGTTGGACGCACTCCAATGTTCAACATTCCGTAATGATCGGTGTTTTCCATTTGGGCTTTCACGAGGTAGGCTCCTTTTTTCGGTGTGAGTTTGTAGGATTCCGGAATTTTGATATTTGCGGTAGGAAATCCGATGGTATTGCCGAGTCGTTCTCCTGACACCACTTCTCCGGAGATTGAAAAAGCACGGCCCAAATACCGGTTGGCCTTTTTGACATCACCTTCTTGCAAGGCGGTTCGTATTTTTGTTGAACTGACGGCAATCTCGTTGATGTCTTGTGAGGGAATTTCAATGACTTCAAAGTCGTATACATGTCCGTATTCTTCCAGTTGCTCAAAATTTCCTTCCCTGTTTTTTCCAAAACGATGGTCGTAGCCAACAATCAGCTTGGACGTGTTGAGGTGATTGACCAAGACATTTCTGACAAATTCCAAGGCCGTGAGTCTTGAAAAAGCTTTGTCAAAAGGATGAATGATCAGACAGTCCAGACCTGTTTTTTCTAAAAAAGCAATGCGTTCTTCGATGCTGTTGATCAGCTTGATGGAATTGTCTTTTTGCAAGACCATTCTTGGATGTGGAAAAAAAGTCAGCAATACCGAGCGACTGTTCTCTTTTTTGGCGGTGGCAACAAGTTGCTCGATGATTTTTTGATGCCCAACGTGAACCCCGTCAAAGGTGCCAATTGTCACAATGGATTTCTCGGCAGTGTTGAATTTTTTGTAATTTTCAATTACTTTCAAATCAGAAGAATTAGCGACAGAATCGTTTCTGCAAATTTACATGCTATTTTTTTATTATTGCTTTGCAAAGTAAAATATTCTATGATTTTTCGAATATTTTAGGAAGGGTGCTTTTTTTTAGATAAGTTTGTTAGACTACGGATTCTCACTCCACAATTTATTGAAATGAAAAGAACACAAAATCGCATTTGCAACTTTCTCGGTTGCTTTTTACTTGGAGTGGTGAGCACTTTTGGACAAATCCAACCCCTTTGGGAGGCGACCCCCAAAGAAGACCTGTTGTTGTATCAAAAAAATTACAGAAAGGTCATTCCCACACAAGAAAAAGTATTTCGATTGGATTTGCCTGCTTTGAAATCCAAGTTGACCAACTGCCAGCCTCGAAGAGAAAGACGACTTCAGGTCAAAAATGCCCCCGTTTTGTCTTTTCCAAACCAAAAGGGTGTGTTGGTGCCCTACCGCATCTATCAAACAGCAGTCTTAAGCCCTGCACTGCAGCAAAAACACCCAGACATCAAATCTTATATTGGACAAGCTACAGATGGCAGTCATGCGCGTATCTATTTCAGTGTCAGTCCATTGGGCATCCACGGCTTGGTGTATTTGAAAACTGGAAAATCGTATTACTTGGATCCATACACAAAAGACGCACAGGCCTATGCCATCTATTCCAAAGAAGACCTTCTAAACAACGAATATACAAGGGAGTGCAAGGTTCGGAACCTGGAGAGTTCCTCCCTCCAAAAAAAAGCGAAAGCGTTGACAAACACCTCCTTTTCCATGGATGGCAAGCTGAGAACCTTTCGTTTGGCTTTGGTCTGTACTGGGGAGTATGCCCAATTTCACCTCCAAGATCAAAACATCCCCAACAATGCCACAGTAGCTGCCAAAAAAGAAGTTGTTTTGGCAGCCATGCACGCCACAATGACCCGAGTAAACGCTTTGTTTGAACGCGATGTGGCAGTGACCATGCAGTTGGTGGACAACGCAACATCGTTGATTTTTTTGGATGCGGATACCGATGATTTGACCAATAGCAATGACACCAAGATGCTCGGAGAGTCTCAAGAAATATGTGACAGTGTTATTGGAAATTCCAACTACGATATCGGCCATGTTTTTAGTTTTGGAGACTCAGGAGTTGCAGAATTGCTTTCGGTTTGTACTTCCAGAAAAGCACAAGGCGTGTCGGGTTCTGAAGTGCCCAAAGGCGACGGCTTTGACGTGGATTTTGTCGCTCATGAAATGGGCCATCAATTTGGCGCAACCCACACGTTCAATAACAGTTGTGACGGCAATCGAGAAGACAATTCTGCTGTCGAGCCGGGAAGTGGTTCTACCATCATGTCTTATGCAGGAATTTGTTCGCCAAACATACAGACCAACAGCGACTCCTATTTCCACGGAGTGAGCATCGCACAGATGCACAACCAAATTACGTCAGGGACGAGCAATTGTGCTGTCCAAACAGACCTCGGAAATCTCGCTCTAACTGCGGCTGCAGGTGCAGACTACAGCATTCCCAAATCCACCCCTTTTGTTCTGGAAGGAACTGCTTCCGGGCTTGGTGAAAACGGGACCTATTCTTGGGAACAAACCGATATTGAGGCAGCGGTTATGCCCCCATTTGCTACAAATACGGGTGGGCCACTCTTTCGTTCTTTGCCTCCGAAGGAAGTGCCTCAAAGGTATTTTCCAGCTTCTGAAACGGTGGCAAGTGGGAGTTTGGGCTCCATATGGGAACAACTGCCTTCCGTAGCAAGGACAATGGATTTTAAATTTACAGTCCGTGACAATGGGCTTTTCGGAGGGCAAGTGGCTTCAGACGAGCTGACACTTTCCGTGGACGCCGAATCTGGTCCTTTTAAAGTCACTTCTCAAGCGAGTGCGACAACCTTTTTTACCGGAGCTTCCAAACAGGTCACCTGGGACGTTGCCAATACGGATAAGTTGCCCGTCAATACGCAAAAAGTAAGCTTGCTTTTGTCCTTGGATGGAGGCATGAGTTTTCCGATTGTTTTGGCTTCGGAAGTTGACAACGATGGCACACATGCTGTCGTCATTCCCAATCACAAAACCACGCAGGGACGGATCAAAGTAGCTGCGGTTGGAAATGTCTTTTACAGCGTCTCTACAGCCGACATCACCATCGAAACTTCCAATTTTCAGATGGAATTCAACACAACTCTTCAAGAGGTTTGCCAACCCGATACAGCAGTCTACCCTTTTGTCTACAAGGCTTTTTTCGGGTTTTCCGAAACCACCCAATTTTCAGTAGAAGGACTTCCAAATGGCGTAGATGCTGTCTTTTCTGTTGTGAGTGCCCGTACAGACGACACCGCAGTTGAACTGAGTATTTCGGGAACCAACGCCTTGACAGTTGGGTCCTATGAGTTCGACTTGATAGGTACTTCTACAACAGAGATCAAAACGGTCACACTTACTTTGGAGGTTTACAAAAACGATTTAAAAGGACCCAAATTAGTAAAGCCTTCAAACAATACATATAACGCAATAAGTCCTTTGCTTTTTGAGTGGGAAGGGTCTAGCAATGTTTCTTATTACGAGTTGGAAATTGCTTCCGACCCAACTTTTGCGAACGTTTTGGAAACAGTCCAAACGTCCAAAACCAGCCATGTTGTGCAACAGCTCGAAGAAAACACGCGTTATTATTGGCGGGTATCTGCCAACAGCCCATGTCAAACAGGGGTGTATTCGGAAATTTTTGTTTTTGTGATGGGGAATATTGGTAGTTTTGAGTTTGGCGCAAACTTAGAAGAGGAGTCCATTCCTGATGCAGCCCCTGAAGGCTTGCGATCTGTGCTGAGCATCCCTCAAAAAATTCGCATTACAGACGTGGATGTCATACTTAACATCGAACATTCCTATGTTGGAGATTTGCAAATTACATTGACCCATCCAGACGGTACAGAGATGTTGTTGGTCGCAGCGGACAATCAAGATACGGGAAGCAATTTTACAGAGACCATCTTTGACGATGCCGCAGTATTTGATTTGACAAACAAGGAAGCCCCCTATACCGGACGCTTTCGTCCTGAAGAGTTGCTTTCTGTTTTCAATGGTAAGTTCAGTGAAGGAGATTGGGTGCTTGCAGTGGTTGACAAATCTGAAGATGACGAAGGGGTCTTGCGCAACTGGCGCTTGTCAATTGCCGGAGTGGCATTTACGGAAATTAAGGTTGCACCCGGATTTACGCCCAATGGAGACGGGGTCAACGACACTTGGATAGTTCAAAACATCCAAGATGGGAGTCCGGAAACGCTCAGTTCACCCATAGCCCGTGTGGAGGTGTACGACCGCAATGGAAAGTTGGTCTACAAATCCGAGCCGTATCAAAACGATTGGGAGGGCTTGCTGTCCAACGGAAACACCCTAGCCCCAGGGAGTTATGTTTACAAAGTCTTTTCGGTCAATAACCGTTTCCCTGCTCAAAAGGGATGGTTGTTCATCAAGTATTGAGCAATCCTTAATTTACCTTGTGTTTTTTTAAAGAAAACACACTTTGTGACGCCGATATATTTTGAATTCAAAAAAATATTGTACTTTGAACCCCACAAACCAAACCAAATCCTCCCATGAAAAAACATTTAAGTATTTTAGCATTCCTATTGACAGGACTTGCAACATTTGCCCAAACAACAGTTTCTGGAACTGTAGTAGACTCAAATTCAGGAAGTCCCATTCCTGGAGCCAACATTTCTGTGATTGGCGCTGCAGCGGGAACCTCCTCAGATTACGACGGAAAATTTTCCCTTCAAGTGGATCAAGCGGGTGCATTTAGCATTCAAGCGAGCAGCGTTGGATTTCAATCTGCAACCGTTAATGTAACTGCAAACAGTCAAAACATCGAGATTTCTTTGCGAGAAGGAACTCAGTTAGACGAGGTGGTGGTTTCTGCTTCTCGTACGCCAGAGCGGATTTTTGAATCGCCTGTGACCGTTGAAAAATTAGGTCTTGCAGAGATAAAAAACAGTACTTCCGCTAGCTTTTATGGTGGAATAGAAGGACTCAAAGGAGTCCAAATAAACAAAGGTGGTATCTTTATGCAGCAAATCAGTACACGTGGATTCTCGACGATTTACAACGAGGGTTTTGTGCAACTGGTAGACATGATGGACAACTCAGCACCCGGATTGAATTTTCCAATGGGAAATTTGTTGGGACTCAATGAATTGGATGTCAAAAGTGTGGAATTGATGCCTGGAGCCTCTTCCGCTTTGTACGGTGCCAATGCCATCAAAGGAATCTTGTTTATGAACAGTAAAAACCCATTTGAGCATCCTGGAATTAGTGCTTATGTAAAGTCAGGTGTCACCACTCAAGATGCAGGGGGATCCAATCCATACCAAGATTTAGGATTTCGAATTGCCCATAAGTTTTCTGACAAGTTTGCGGCAAAAGTATCTTTTTCTGTCGCTGAAGGAACCGACTGGAGCGCAGTTGATACTTCAGATTACAACGATGCGTCTAAATCGTCTTCGGACATTGATTACGATGGAATCAACATATACGGGGAACAATCCGGTAGTTTGACAGATGTATTTATAGGAGGATTAATGGCCGCGGGACAACCAGATGAGGTTGTAGGGATTGCTAGTTCCGCCAATTCAACTTATTTTGCGCCCACGAATGTCGCAAGTACAGGTTACGCCGAATCGGATTTGACAAATTACAAAGCTAAAAGTGTCAAAATGGATGCAGCCCTGCATTACAAAATATCCGAAAACACTCAGTTGAGCTGGAATTCCAAAATAGGAACCGGTAGTGCCATTCTTCAGGCGACCAACCGCAATGTGTTAAAGGATTTTGAATTGCAACAACACAAATTGGAATTGAACAGCAACAACTTGACCCTTCGAGCCTATGCGACTTTAGAAGATTCTGGAAATACACATGACGCTTCTGCTTTGGCGACGCGAATTTCCGATGCACAGCCAGGGGGAATCCAACAGGGGTGGTACGGAACGTATTTGACGAATTATCTGGGGGTTATTGGAACTCAAATAAACGCTGCGGCACCTGCTTTGTTGCCCGCAGTTGAGGGAATCAATACGCTTATTTTAGGACACCAATCCGACCAGTTGGCAGGATTTGGTTTTCCTGCATCTGTAGACATGACAATTGATGATTTGCCAGGTGTCGATACAGCACAAGCTCATGCAATCGCTAGAGCAGCTGCAAATGCCAATATGTTGGTTCCGGGATCAGCTGAATTTGAAGAGGCCAAACAAGCCGCTATTGGAAAAGCGATTTCTGAAGGAGGTGCAGCTATTCAAGACCAATCCAAATCTTATAGTTTTGAAGGAAACTACAATTTAAAAGACATCATCAAATCTGCAGATGTCATCGTTGGAGCTTCTTATAAAATGTTCTCTTTGGATTCCAACGGAACATTATTTACGGATTACGAGTCTCCAATCGAATACAACGAATACGGGATGTATGGACAAGCAGTGAAAAACCTTGGAAAAGTAAAAGTTACCGGTTCCTTGCGTTACGACAAAAGTGAATTTTTTGACGGAAACTTTACACCGAGATTGGGCTTGTTGTACAGCTTTTCTGAAGACCAAAACATCCGTGTCTCCTACCAAACGGGCTTTAGAAACCCATCTTCACAAGATCAATTTATTGGTTTGAATGTAGGGTCTGCTATTTTGTTAGGTTCTTCATCTGACAATATTGATCGCTTCGTCATGGATGTGAAAGGAAACACCGTTACTGGGCAATATGTTTTTGACAATGCCTTGTCATTGAGCAGTGTGTTGTCTGGAGCTCCTCAGGCTGCGAACCTCAAGAATGTGGTGCCAGAACAAGTTGAATCTTTTGAGTTTGGGTACCGTCTTAACAATCCTGTTTTCAACGTGGATTTGAACGGTTACTTTAGCAAATACACCAATTTCTTAGCGGGACAAAATGTATTTGTTCCATTGGAAAATGGAGAGAGTCAGGTATTCCAAGTAGACGGAAATACGGACGAAGTGGTCAACACCTACGGAGCCAACTTGGGCATCAATACCCGTGTATTTGGAAAGGTAAAACTTGGATTGATTTACGAGTACAATAAAATGGACTACGATGCGCCTGCAAATTCAGATTACGAGCCTGGGTTCAATACCCCAGAAAACCGTGTGAAATTGAACATAGGCGTCAACAATATCGTTGGAAAATTGAACGTTGGAATCAATGCGAGATGGAACGAGGAGTACTGGTACGAGTCTACCTTTGTAGATGCGATGGTGCCTTCAGCTACTGTTTTCGATGTTCAAGCCAATTATCCAATATACGAATACACAACTTTAAAAGTAGGTGCCAGCAATTTGTTTGGATCGGATTACTTACAAATTCCTGGAAGTGGAATGATTGGACAGCAATCCTATGTCTCATTGACCATCAATCCATAAACCCGAAAGGATTTTTAATTGCAAAACGCCCTGATCTTTTAGGGCGTTTTTTTATGCGTAAAAAACCCAAAATCCTTTTTTGTTTGTAAGTCAAAAATCCTATCTTTGCCCCTTGAAAAAAGGAGGGAATACTTCCACAACAATAGTTCTAACAAAATAACAGTCACAACAATGTCTAAATTAACAGGTAAAGTTACTCAGATTATTGGACCCGTAATTGATGTCGCATTTGCTACAGGTGAAGGTCTTCCACAAATTTTCGACTCTTTGGAAATTACCAGAGACAACGGTTCTCTTTTGGTTTTGGAAGTTGAACAACACATTGGAGAAGATACGGTTCGCTGTATCGCGATGGATTCTACAGATGGATTGAGCAGAGGCGTTGATGCCGTTGCTACTGGAAATCCTATTAAGATTCCTGTAGGAGACAACATCTACGGACGTTTGTTCAATGTAAACGGAGATCCTATTGACGGATTGAAAGCTTTGCCAAAAGACGGTGCCAACGGGATGTCTATCCACAGAGATGCGCCTAGATTTGAAGACTTGTCTGTATCTACAGAAGTATTGTTTACAGGAATTAAAGTGATTGATTTGATCGAGCCTTACTCAAAAGGAGGTAAAATTGGATTGTTCGGGGGAGCCGGTGTAGGTAAAACCGTACTGATTCAAGAGTTGATTAACAACATCGCAAAAGGACATGGTGGACTTTCAGTATTCGCAGGAGTAGGTGAAAGAACACGTGAAGGAAATGACCTGATGCGTGAAATGATTGAAGCTGGAATTATCCAATATGGAGAAAAATTCGAGCAGTCAATGGAAGAAGGTGGATGGGATCTTGAAAGCATCGACCATGAAAAAATGAAAACATCTAAAGTAACTTTTGTTTTCGGACAAATGAACGAACCTCCTGGGGCTCGTGCACGTGTTGCTTTGTCTGGACTTACGATCGCTGAATATTTCCGTGATGGTGCTGGAGACCCAACACAAGGAAAAGACGTCTTGTTCTTTGTAGACAATATATTCCGATTTACACAAGCAGGTTCTGAAGTTTCTGCACTTCTTGGACGGATGCCTTCTGCCGTAGGTTACCAACCAACATTGGCGACAGAGATGGGAGCCATGCAAGAGCGTATTACTTCTACAAAAACAGGTTCTATTACTTCTGTACAAGCGGTATACGTGCCTGCAGATGATTTGACAGATCCAGCACCGGCAACTACCTTTGCCCACTTGGATGCAACCACGGTATTGTCTCGTAAAATTGCAGAGCTTGGAATTTACCCGGCGGTAGATCCATTGGACTCTACGTCTCGTATTTTGACAGCGGATATTTTGGGTGAAGAGCACTACAACTGTGCACAAAACGTAAAAGAATTGTTGCAACGTTACAAAGAATTGCAAGATATCATTGCCATTTTGGGAATGGAAGAATTGAGTGAAGAAGACAAATTAGTTGTACACAGAGCTCGTAGAGCACAGCGTTTCTTGTCTCAACCTTTCCACGTAGCGGAACAGTTTACTGGAATTCCTGGAGTCTTGGTAGATATTAAAGATACCATCAAAGGATTCAACATGATTATGAACGGTGAATTGGATCAATACCCAGAAGCGGCCTTCAACTTGAGAGGTTCTATCCAAGATGCAATTGATGCCGGAGAAAAAATGTTGGCAGAAGCTTAAGTCTTAAAAATTTAATTTTTAATTAAAAACGATGTTTTTAGAAATTGTATCTCCTGAAGCGACCTTATTTGGTCAAGAAGTCACCGCTGTTTCCGTACCTGGAATCAATGGGGAATTTCAAATGTTAAACAACCACGCGGCCATTGTTTCTGTATTGGGCAAAGGCGCAGTGAAAATACAAGGAGATGCTTTAGAAATTGCAGAAGAGTTCCAAGCAAACTTTCAAAAAGAGGGCAAAAATTACTCAATTGCAATCAATAGCGGAACAGTTGAAATGAAAGAAAACAAGGTGGTGGTTTTGGTAGACTGATGCCATCCCTATTAATTTTACAAAACTCCGAGGCGACTCGGAGTTTTTTTATGCCTTTTTTTGAATCTCTCTTTAAAAGAGATTTCACGCACAGCAGACTCCTCAAAAAAACAATACAGGTTGTTTTTTTGAGGAGTGCGTCCAACTTCTTCGGAAGTTCATTAATTTAGCACTTTCATCAAAAGCCAAGTCAAAAGGAGTTGTCCTATGAACAGATTTCCAAAAGAATTGAAAAAAAAAGTAGAAGAACGAAAAGAAATCAATGCGCATCGGGTTTTGTCTTGTTCGTCAGCAACCATTGATTTCGCTTCGAATGATTACTTGGGCTTTGCGAAAAGCCCTAACATTCAAGAAAAAGCACGGCTTCGCCTTCAAAACGAGACCTTTGTAAATGGAAGCTCTGGTTCCCGTTTGCTTTCGGGCTCACACCCTTTGCATGATGAGGTAGAAACAATGTTGGCATCAGTTCACAATGCCGAAGCGGCCCTGTTGTACAATTCTGGATACGACGCCAACGTTGGATTGTTTTCTGCGGTTTTGCAAAAGGGAGCAACGGTTTTGTACGACGCTTTGATCCATGCTTCTATTAGAGACGGCATCCGATTGTCCAATGCCAATGCTTACAAATTTCAGCACAACTCATTGCAAGACTTGGAAAAGAAATTCGCAAAGTGCAAAGGCCCTGTATACATTGCTGTGGAAGCCGTCTACTCCATGGACGGGGATTGCGCTCCATTGGAAGCTTTGGTGGCTTTTTCCAAACGCAACAACTGCTATTTGATTGTAGACGAGGCACATTCCAATGGGGTTTTTGGAGAAAAAGGGACAGGCTTGCTTCAAAAACTAAATTTAGAAAACGAAGTTTTTGCGCGGGTACACACCTTTGGAAAAGCCTTGGGTTGTCATGGGGCCGTTGTTTTGGGGGCTCCTGAATTGCGGGACTACCTGATCAATTTTTCCAGGTCTTTTATTTACACTACAGCCGCTTCCTTACATGCCGTGGCAGTCATAGCCGCCGCTTACCAAGAATTGGAGCAAAGTCCTGCGCTTCAAAAATTGCATTCGAACATATCTTTTTTTAAGGAAATGGCAAAGGCATGCCACCTTACATCTTTTTTTATTGAAAGTTCCAGTGCCATACAGTCCTGTGTTTTTCCAGGAAATGAGCGTGTCAAAAATACGGCAAGACAACTGCGTACTCTCGGGTTTGAAGTGAAAGCGGTCTTGGCACCTACCGTTCCCCAAGGTCAAGAACGCATGCGCTTTTGCCTCCACAGCGACAATACCTTTGAAGAAATAGAAGAAGTCCTGCGGCAATTGGCTATTTTTGCCAAGGCCTAATCTCAAAAATACACCACCATTCGACACCTAAATTCAACCATGCCAAAGCAGCTTTTTATCACCGGAATTTCAACAGATGTAGGAAAAACAATTGCCTCAGCCATCGTAACAGAGGCTTTGAAAGCCGATTATTGGAAGCCTATACAAGCAGGAGACCTTGAACATTCCGACACCCACAAGGTACAGCAATTGATTTCCAATACACACTCTCAATTTCACCCCAATAGCTATGCTTTGAAAACACCGATGAGTCCACATGCAGCTGCCGCCATCGATGGCCTTGTCATTCAAAAAAAGGAAATTCTCGCCCCAGAAACAACAAACCACCTCGTTATCGAAGGTGCAGGAGGACTCTTGGTGCCATTGAACGACTCGGAAACCGTATTGGATTTGATTCAGGACCACCACAAAGTCATTGTTGTTTCGCGTCACTATTTGGGAAGCATCAATCACACCTTGTTGACCCTTCGAATGCTGCAAGAAAAAGGATTGGATGTGGCCTTGCTTTTTAGCGGAAATCCCCATCCGCCGACAGAAACCGTGATTCAAAAAATGACAGGAGTTCGTGTGCTGGGAAATATTTACGAGGAAAAGGTCTTTTCAAAAGAGGTCATCACGCGCTACGCCGACACCTTTCGAAAAGTCCTCTGCGATTTTATAAATGCTTAGATTTAAGCATTTCCAAAAACAATACAACGATACAGCAACACCATGAGTACACTTTCAGAAAGAGATCAAAAACACCTGTGGCATCCTTTGACCCAACACAAGTTACATGCGAACCACATTCCAATCACCAAAGCGGAAGGAGCACTTTTGTACGATGACCAAGGAAAGGCCTATATCGATGGAATTGCCTCTTGGTACACCTGTATGTACGGGCATTGCAACCCACACATCATCAAAAAGGTTACGGCCCAACTTACAAAGCTGGACCAAGTAGTTTTTAGCGGTTTTACGCACGAACCAGCCATCGAAATGTCAGAAGCCTTGATGCGCATTTTACCTGACAACCAACAAAAGCTGTTTTTTTCAGACAACGGTTCTACTGCTGTTGACGTCGCCATCAAAATGGCTTTGCAATACCATTTCAATCAGGGAAATAAACGCAGCAAGATCATCGCTTTGGAACAAGCATTCCACGGAGATACCTTTGGCGCCATGTCTGTCTCGGGGCTTTCTGTTTACAACGGCCCTTTTGAAGACTTCTTGTTACAGATCGACCGCATCGAAGTGCCTACACAAACCAATTTTGAACAGGTAAAAACCAGTTTTGAAAAGCTCTTAAAAACCGGCGAAGTAGCGGCTTTTATTTTTGAGCCTTTGGTACAAGGAGCAGCAGCCATGAACATGTACGAGGCATCTTTGTTGGACGAACTGATTGCGATGGCGCGCAAGCACCAGGTGTTGTGTATCGCAGATGAGGTGATGACGGGTTTTGGAAAAACTGGTAAAAATTTCGCCTCCGAATATTTAAAAAACAGCCCTGACATCCTCTGCCTCTCTAAGTCTTTGACAGGAGGACTGGTTCCCATGGCTTTGACTAGCTGCACGCAAGCCGTTTTCGATGCTTTTTACGACGACGCGCTCAGCAAGGGCTTTTTTCACGGACACACCTATTCGGCCAATCCATTGGGTTGTACTGCAGTCTTGGCGGGAATTGAATTGTTGACATCTGCAGAGATGCAGGCCAACATGCAGCGCATCGCGCAGCAGCACCGTGCTTTTGAAAAGAAAATAAAAACACATCCAAACGTAAAAGCGACCCGGCATTTGGGGGTTATTTTTGCTTTGGACATGGCAGTAGCAATGGAGCGTTACGGCAGTTTGAGAGACGAATTATTTCACTTCTTTATGGACCGAGGCGTCTGTCTGCGTCCTTTGGGAAATACCTTGTATATCTTGCCACCCTTTGTGATCTCAGACGCGCAATTGCAGAAAATCTACCAGGTCATCGAAGCGGCTTTGGAGCGATTTGGCAATTGACCTTTGAATAAAACTGTGAAATCGCGCGCGAAACTTCTTTTTTTATTTTGTTGAAAAAGTTCTTTGTTCAGTGTTTTTTTCTGCTCCAAATCCCCCATTATTTTAGTACTTTTACTTTCTAATTATTAATTTTTACAAGCGATTCACTATGGCAAACGATACAAAAGAGAAAGAGGCAAAATTAAAAGCGTTGCAAATGACGCTTGACAAGCTCGATAAAACCTACGGGAAAGGAGCCGTGATGAAGATGGGAGACGTGGCGCATGAAGATGTAGAGGCCATCTCTTCAGGATCTCTTGGGTTGGACCTCGCCTTAGGAGTTGGCGGATATCCAAGAGGGAGAGTGATTGAAATTTACGGACCGGAATCTTCCGGAAAAACCACCTTGACCATCCACGCCATTGCCGAAGCTCAAAAGGCTGGAGGCATCGCCGCTTTTATCGATGCAGAGCATGCCTTTGATCGGTTTTATGCAGAAAACTTAGGGGTAGATATTGACAATTTGATTATTTCACAACCCGATCACGGAGAACAAGCTTTGGAGATTACAGAAAATTTGATTCGTTCTGGAGCCATTGATATTGTTGTCATTGATTCAGTGGCTGCACTGACGCCAAAAAGTGAAATCGAAGGGGAGATGGGAGACTCCAAAATGGGCTTGCACGCGCGATTGATGTCGCAAGCGTTGCGGAAATTGACAGGGACAATTAGCAAAACAAACTGTACGGTCATCTTTATCAACCAGCTGCGTGAAAAGATTGGGGTCATGTTTGGAAATCCGGAAACCACAACGGGTGGAAACGCCTTGAAATTTTATGCATCTGTTCGTTTGGACATTCGCAGAAGGACGCAGATCAAAGACGGAGACCAAGTGATTGGAAATAGCACCAAAGTAAAAGTGGTAAAAAACAAGGTGGCACCTCCTTTTCAAATGGCAGAATTTGACATCATGTACGGACAAGGCATCTCAAAAGTGGGTGAAATTTTGGACATCGGAGTCAACTACGGCATCATCAAAAAAAGCGGTTCTTGGTTTAGCTATGGGGACACCAAGCTCGGACAAGGGAGAGACGCTGTGAAAATCTTGATCAAAGACAATCCGGAATTGGCGGAAGAACTGGAAGCTAAAATCAAAGAAGCCATCGAAAACCAAGAATAGAACTTTTAAAAGATTTAAAAAAAAGAGCTGCTTGTAAAAACAGCTCTTTTTTTTGAATTATATTTGATGAAAAGGACCTGTTTTTTTTACATTGGATACGCAGAATAGCATCTATTTGTTTTGAAATATTGGGCGGTATTATCAAGGATTTTTGTAAATATTTTTTTAAAAAAATACACACGTGTTAGCAGTAAAAAATATCACATTTGCCTACGAAGAAACAGAGGTAGTCAAAAATTTTTCTTTTGAAGTTAAAAGAGGTGCATATTTGGCAGTTGTCGGCGAAAGTGGTTGTGGGAAAAGCACTTTACTCGAATTGATTTACGGATTGCTCGCTCCTAAAGCTGGAGAAATTTACTGGGGAGAAACACGTCTGTTGGGTCCCGATTTTCATTTGGTTCCTGGTGAACCTTTTGCAAAGTACCTCTCCCAAGATTTTGATTTGATGCCCTTTACGACCGTGGCTGAAAACATCGGTAAATTTCTACCCAATCGCTACCCAAAAGCCAAGAAAGAACGCATTCAAGAACTGTTAGAAGTAGTGGACATGCAGCCTTTTTCAGAGGTCAAAGTAAAAAAACTAAGTGGCGGTCAAAAACAGCGGGTGGCTTTGGCTCGGGTATTGGCAAAAGAGCCGGAATTGTTGCTTTTGGACGAGCCGTTTAGTCACATTGACAATTTTAGAAAACACCCGCTGCGACGTCGCCTTTTTCGCTACCTCAAAGAACGACAAATCACCTGTCTGGTCGCCACCCATGACACGACAGACGCCCTCTCTTTTGCAGATCGAATTCTCGTGATGAAATCCGGAAAATTAGTAGTGAATCAAATGCCTCAGGAAATGTACCGACAACCCAAGTCACGCTACATCGCCTCTTTTTTTGATGAGGTCAACGAACGGGCGCTTTCCGAGTTTGTTCCAACAGACAACTCTGGAAAAAACGTATTGCTGTATCCCAACGAACTAAAAGTCGTGGACAATTCGCCGGTAAAAGTGGAGGTGCTGACTTCTTATTTCAAACAAGGCTTTTTTTTAGTCGAAGCGCTGTGGAATGAAACACCTATTTTCTTTACCCATCCTACAAGTTTGGAGGTTGGAGAAATCGTTTGTTTGGAAGTCGCTGAAGCCCTATTGCAAACAAGAGCGGTTTGACAACCCGGATTGCTTTTATGAAGGGAGTTTTCGTAAAGTTTAGTATTTCAGCTTGAATTTGATATAGGTAATTGCCTTGTCAATTTCTAAGTATTGCTTTTCATAGAAAGTTTGCGTGTGTAAGACCACCTCTGGCGCGTGGGGATTGCTATAGATGTCGTGGTGCGCATACAGGACTTCTTGTCCTTGTCCGTGGAGCAAACCAAGGGTGTATCCATGCATAAATTCACTGTCCGTCTTCAAATGAACAAGACCTTCTTCGTGCAATACATGGTGGTATTTTTTTAAAAAATCTTCATTGGTCAAACGATGTTTGGTTCGTTTGTATTTGATTTGAGGATCTGGAAAAGTTATCCAGATTTCAGAGACTTCATTTTCGGCAAAACAACAATCGATCAGTTCTATTTGAGTTCGTATAAAAGCGACATTGTTCATGCTTTCTTCCAAAGCCGTTTTGGCTCCTCTCCAAAAGCGAGCCCCTTTGATGTCAATTCCAATAAAATTGATCTCTGGGTTTTTTTTGGCCAATGCAATTGTGTATTCCCCTTTGCCACAGCCCAATTCTAAGACAATCGGGTTGTCATTTTTAAAAAAAAGATTCCATTTTCCCTTGTGAGGGAAATCAGAAGTCACTTCTTCACGACTTGGCTGAATGACATTTGCAAACGTTTCATTTTCGTTGAAACGTTTCAGTTTGTTTTTGCTTCCCAAAAGAACGGCTTATTTAGGAAGGTCTTCCGTTCCTTCTTTTTTGAACTTTACAGACTCGTTCATCCAGTAGCCCAATAGGACAAAGAAGATGGCGATAAATACAAAGTTTGGAATGTTTGAAATCCACCAATTGTCAGCGTCTTTCAATGCATTGAAAGGGGCAAAAAGACCATTTGTGAATACGTCTCCAATCACTCTAAATATGTTGTTTGCTATCATAACTTGAATTATCTTTACCCTGCAAAAATATAAAAAAGGATCGATGCTCACCAATTTTTTTAGCAAAACAAACCCTGTAAATGCCTTGGTCTTGGGAATCTTGTTTTGTTTGTTGTTTTTCACCTCTCTTTTTACCAAAGAAGCCTTCTTTTTTTCAGGGACAATGGTATTGAAAAATGCGGGCTACCTTTTGTCCAATTTGTTTTTTTTGTTTCTTTCGGGCACTGCCCTTTACAGGAGTAAATTGGACAATGGAACGGTCTACGCCTCTTTTATTTTGATTTTACTTTACGGTCTTTTTCCCAGTGCTTTTCATTCGGCGACCCCTCTTTTATTGCTCTCGCTTTGGGTGTTGATGTATTTGAGAATCCTAGATTTGGACCTTGTAATGGCTCCGGACCGCATCCTTTTTGATGCGGGATTGTGTGTCGGTCTTTCTTTTTTGTTTTTTAAGGGGGCATTGTTACTCATTTTATGGCTCTTGTTTTCCTTGGTTGCTTTTAAAAAGGCAAACCTCCGAAACTCGTTGATTTGCCTTGTTGGTTTTTCAGTGCCTGTATGGTTCTTTTTTGTTTATTGTTTCTTTGTCGAAAATTCAATACTGTTTTACAATCTTTTTGTTTTTGAGGTAGGGTTTGACTGGGCTCTTTACAAAACCAAAGTTTACGCAATGCCCCTGTTGGTTCTTTTTGCTTTCAATACTTTGGCAGTACTTGCAGCATTGCCAAACGTTTTGTCGCGTAAAACCTCTTTTAGGAGGCACTACTTATTGCTTGTTTTTATGTTTTTTATAGGTTTGGGAATGGTGTTGCTGACCGACGAAAAAAATGGATCTGAATTGAGTTACCTCTTTCTTCCTTCCAGTGTGCTCATCGCAACTTTTGTAGACAAGACCTCTAAAAAATGGGTAAAGGAATTGTTGTTGTTTAGCTTGGCGTTATTTTCTGTTCTGTGGCTGTTGTTTTGAAAACAAGCGAGTATCCTTGTTTTTTCCGACCTTTCTAGGCCTCGTTGTCACATGCACGAAGGACTTCTGCCACCACTGTTTCAGGCGCGATGGTTTGCATCACATTTTCGTAACCAGGCAGCATTTTATTTCCAAAAACCGTGTAGGGAATGTGTGGATACTTTTTCAAATCAGGGAGCAGATTGTTTTCGGGTGTTTGTTGAAACGGCGCAAAGCCTGCGTAGGGGTGGGTTCCTCCCCAAAGTGTTACCGTAGGAACTCCATACAAGGCCGAAAAATGTCCGTTGCCCGAGTCCATACTCAGCATGCAATTCAAATGCGAGATTAGGAGTAGCTCGTCTTTCAATTGTAGTTTCCCGGCCATGCATTGTACATTTGTAATTTTTTGTTCAAAGGCTTTTAAAACAGTGATTTCCTCTTTTCCTCCACCAAACAACAGGAGTTGGACGTTTGGAGTCTTTGAGAGTTTTAGAAGTACGACCTTCATCAGGTCCAACGGATAGCTTTTGGAAGCGTGTTGCGCAAAAGGAGCAATGCCGATGTACTTCATGCCTGCTTTGAATTGGATTTCACTTTTCAAGGCAGTGGTCAATGCAAGGGGAGTTGGAAAAGGTGTTTGGGACAAATCCACCTCGAACTCGAATTTCCGAAACACATCTGCTGCACGTTCGTGACTCGTTTTTAGGGGTGTAAACACTTTGTTTTCAAGTCGTATCAAGGCCTTTTTTTCTGCCCTTCCTTTGTCCAATCGAAAGGTTTGGGTGCCGCAAAAAAACAAAGACAAGAGCCGAGATCGAAGGACGTTGTGAAGGTCTGCGATTCCGTCAAAACCGAAGGGTTTGAGTTCTTTGTAAAGCCGGTAGATCCCTCGAAATCCTTTGTGAATCCCTTGGGTGTCGGCCGCGTAAAAAGAAACCTTGGGAAATTCTTCAAAGAGAGGCGCCAAGAAAGATTTGGAAAGGACGGTTATTTTAAGACTTGGGTGCTGCGCCATCAATGCGCGAAGTACGACAGCAACCATGGCCACATCTCCCATTGCGGACAAACGAATGACCAACAAGTGTTTTGTTTTTTCTTTCATCAATGCGAATCTTTGAAACACAAAAGTACCATTTTAGTTTGGACCCATAAAAGGAATGCTACTTTCCCTACTTCCACAGAAAAAAACACAGTCCTTCCTTTGTCCGCTTTTCTATAAGACTCTCAATTAAAAACTGTAAATTTGCCTAATTTTAGCAACAAAATATGATACAATCAATGACAGGCTATGGGAAATGTGTTTTGCATTTGCCTACAAAAAAAGTAACCGTCGAAGTCAAGTCGCTCAACAGTAAAAATTTGGATCTGAATACCAGAATACCTTCCTATTACAAGGAAAAGGACATGGAGGTGCGCAAAAAACTCGCCAAGAGTTTGATGCGAGGGAAGGTTGATTTTTCCATCTATGTTGAAACTACTTCGGGAGAATTTCAAAATGCCATCAACAAGCAGGTGGTGTCAAGTTATATAGAGGAACTCAAAGCCATGAGTTCAGGAGACGAAATTCACTTTTTGGAAATCGCCATGCGACTCCCGGACGCCCTAAAAGTTGTTCGAGAAGAATTGGATGCTGGTGAATGGCAACTCATCTCAGAAGGTATTGACAAAGCCTTGCTAGAGATTGTACAATACAGAAAAGACGAAGCTTTTTCTTTGGAGGATGATTTTAAGTTACGCATTGCCAACATTCAAAACTACCTCGAAGAAATCAAACAATTGGACGCGCAACGCTTGGCACATGTAAAAGTACGCTTGAGAAAAGCTGTTGACGAGCTGAAAGTGTCCATCGATGAAAACAGGTTCGAACAAGAACTCATCTACTACCTCGAAAAACTAGACATTAACGAAGAGAAAGTACGTTTGGCAAACCATTTGGACTATTTCCTCAAAGAGCTTTCCAACGACCATTCCGATGGGAAAAAGTTAGGATTTATTGTTCAAGAAATCGGTAGGGAGATCAATACCACCGGCTCCAAATCCAACGATGCCGCCATGCAGCAAGTGGTGGTTCAGATGAAAAATGAATTGGAGAAAATCAAAGAGCAAGTTTTGAACATTTTATAGAGAAACCCTTGAAAATTCGAAATACCACAATGCAGACACCCGAAAACCAGCCGTTGGAAATTTCCTTAAAAAAAGGAAAACTATTTGTCTTTTCTGCACCTTCAGGGTCTGGAAAAACAACGATTGTCAAACACCTGCTGTCTCAAAAGGAATTGAACTTGGACTTTTCGATTTCTGCTACCTCTCGACCCCCTCGCGGAAAAGAGCAAGACGGAGTTGATTATTATTTTTTGGACAAGACTGTTTTTCAAAAGCACATTGACAATGGAGGTTTTTTGGAGTGGGAAGAAGTTTATACGGATCATTTTTACGGAACTTTAAAGGCTGAAGTGGAACGCATATGGAGCATGGGCAAGCATGTAATATTTGACATTGATGTGGTCGGCGGCTTGAACATCAAAGCACAATTCCCTGAAAACACCCTGTCTGTATTTGTAAAACCGCCTTCCTTGGACGAAATGGAACGCCGTCTTCGAAACCGAAAAACGGATTCCGAATCCAAGATATTAGAACGTGTAGGCAAAGCAGCAAAAGAAATTGCATACGCTGAAGATTTTGACGTGGTTTTGATCAACGATTCTTTGGAAATCGCAAAACAAGAAGCCGTTCAAATGGTGGTGGATTTTTCAAAACAACTGGCTTCAGACAAAGACTCTTAAGCGCACGGAAAACCATAAAAACAAGTTGCCATGAACAACATCGGTCTGTATTTTGGAACGTTCAATCCCATTCACGTTGGGCATCTCATTATCGCAAATCATTTGGTGGAACACACCGATTTGGATGCGGTTTGGATGGTGGTTACGCCTCGAAGCCCTTTTAAAAATAAGGCCACTTTACTTGACAATTACGAACGTTATGACTTGGTTTACAAAGCGACAGAGCCGTATCCCTTGCTCCAGCCGACCGATATTGAATTTGGACTTCCACAGCCTTCTTACACCATCAATACCTTAGCGTATCTCCAAGAAAAACACCCAGACAAGAAATTCAGTCTGATCATGGGGGAAGACAATTTACAGGGTTTGCACAAATGGAAAAACCACGAAGAAATCCTAAAGAATCACCCCATTTACGTCTATCCTCGCGTCAGTAACAATTCCAAAAAAGTACAAGTAACTTCTGAAAACATCCAACACATCGCTGCTCCGATTGTGGAGATTTCCTCTACGCACATTCGAAAAGCTATCAAAGCCGGTAAAAATGTTCGTCCATTGCTTCCAGAAGTAGTTTGGAAGTACATCTCTGAAATGAATTTCTACAAGAAATAAGGGGCCAGCTCTTCCTTGCAATTTGAGATCTGTTTTTTTCAATGATTAAGACAGAAAAATCAATTTCCAAATTCTTTAAAAAACTATTGGGTTTGCCTATATTTGTCCTCTAACAATGGCCAAACAAAATAAAAATACCAGCAAACTCAAAAATAAGCTGACCAAGAAATTTCGCTTGGTAGTTTTGAACGAGGACTCTTTTGAAGAGCGTTTTTCCTTCAAGTTGACCCGCTTGAATGTCTTTGTGTTGGGCGGTGTTTTTAGTGTATTGTTGATTGCTTTGACCGTTTTGTTAATTGCGTTTACTCCAATCAAGGCATACATTCCCGGTTTTTCTTCTACCCAATTGAAACGGCAAGCCTCACAGCTATTTTACAAAGTAGATTCCTTACAAGTTCAAATTTCGACACTTAAAAAATTTACAGAAGCCATCCGCCCCATTCTGATTGGAGAAGAAGCAACTGTAGCGATGCAACTCCCGTTTACGGAAAAGGATTACGTAAACCTGCCAAATACATTTCGATTTTCAAACAACGACTCGCTCAACAAAGTGCTTCAAAAGGTTCGTTTGCAGCTAGACAGTACCTTTCAGTCCCACTACCAAAAAGAAAAAAACCTGCTCTTAAAACGCAACAAAGAAAGTCAGGAAATCCTCATTTCTGAAAACGATAGCCTTTCGCAACAACTTCAAAACAACTATGAATTGTTGAAGCAAAAAGATGATTCTCTTCAAAAGTTTCAATCAGCATTCTACAAATTAGAGAGCTCTTCAGTGACATCCAGCCCAACGGGGAAAAAATCAAAGCGGGAATACCAAGCCTCCCTGTCGAAATCCTACCGACAAAGAGAAATGAAACTGAAGGCAGAGCACGACAAAAAAACAGCTCAATTGAAAGACACTTTGACTTTAAAAGAGTATCTTTTAGACAGTCTTAGAGCCCATGTCTTAGCACAACAGCGAAAAGTGGGCGAACTTTCTGACGAAATACCTTTTCAAGACATTGAGGTTTCAGAAGAAGCCTTGCTAATTGCCTCCAAGAGGGATTCTTTGTTTCGAGAAGCAGTGGAAAGAGAAGACCGTTTTAGCTTGTTTGACTACGAAACCGACAAGGTAGATTTGGTCTTTTTTGCGCCGGTCAAGGGAATTCTAACAGAAAGCTACAACGCCAAAGAAAAACACTATGCTGTGGACATTGCAGTGCCCAAAGGGACTGCTGTAAAAGCCATTGCAGATGGGACCGTTGTATTTTCAGCTTGGACTGCAGGGACAGGTTATGTGGTCATTATAGAACATACAAACAAGTATTTGTCTGTGTACAAACACAACGAGATAATTTATAGAGAACAAGGAGATCTAATCAAATCGGGGGAGGTCATCGCTTTGGCGGGTACAAGTGGAGAATACAGTACCGGCCCACATTTGCATTTTGAAATGTGGTTTCAAGGCTATCCGGTGAACCCTGAAAATTTTATTGAATTCGAGTAATGAGTATCAAAGCAGCCTTTGCAATTCCGTTTGCAAAATTCGTTCAGAAAAAAGTCCAGAAATGGGCACAGAACCCCATAAAAACACAAGAGAGAGTGTTCCAAAACTTGATTTCGGAAGCCAAAAATACGGCCTTTGGAAAAGACCATCAATTTGCGTCTATTTCCAATTACGAGGACTTTAAAAGCAAGGTGCCTGTCGTGGAATACGAAGCCCTTCGGCCCTATGTAGAAAGAATAATCGCTGGAGAAAACAATGTCTTGTGGAAGGGAAGACCCCTTTATTTTGCTAAAACTTCTGGAACTACTTCCGGTGCCAAGTACATTCCCATCACCAAAGAATCTATGCCTACGCATATCAAGTCTGCTCGCAATGCCATCCTCTTGTACATCGCAGAAACAGGAGACACTTCTTTTGTAGACGGCAAAATGATCTTTTTACAAGGAAGCCCTATTTTGGAAGATCAAAAAGGCATCAAACTCGGAAGATTGAGTGGAATTGTAGCGCACTATGTGCCAAAATACCTGCTCAAAAACCGACTGCCATCTTGGGAGACCAACTGTATTCAAGATTGGGAAACCAAAGTAGATGCCATTGTAGAAGAAACCCTACAAGAAGAGATGACGGTCATCAGTGGCATTCCTTCTTGGGTACAAATGTATTTTGAGAAATTGTACGAAAAAACAGGCAAGACCGTCTCCGAGCTGTTTCCCAAATTCAATTTCTTTATCTATGGAGGCGTCAATTTTGAACCGTACAAAAACAAATTTGAATCTTTGATTGGTAGAAAAATTGCCTACGTAGAACTGTATCCGGCATCGGAAGGATTCATTGCTTTTCAAGACAGTCAAACAGCAAACGGTATGTTGTTGCTTCTGGACAACGGTATTTTTTACGAATTTATTCCCGCCAATAAATTCCATGAGGAAAACCCTACGAGAGTTTCCCTAAAAGACGTGCAATTGGGCGTCAATTATGTTATCATTCTAAACACCACCGCCGGTTTGTGGGGCTACAATATTGGAGATACAGTCGAGTTTACAAGCCTTGCACCCTACCGAGTCAAAGTGACAGGTCGCATCAAACATTTTATTTCTGCTTTTGGAGAACACGTCATTGGAAAAGAAGTCGATCAAGCCTTGAAAGATGCTGTCGAAGGAACAGACGTGGTCATCAGCGAATTTACCGTAGCACCACAAGTAGAGCCTAAAAACGGCTTGCCCTACCACGAGTGGTTTGTCGAATTTGAAAAAGAACCCGAAGACCTAGAAAGTTTTGCTGCTGAGATAGATGCTTCTTTGCAAATACAAAACATCTATTATTTTGACTTGATCGAAGGAAAAGTATTGCGCCCTCTTTTGATTCGAAAAGTGGCAAAGGGAGGCTTTCATGCCTATATGAAGTCCATAGGGAAGTTTGGAGGACAAAACAAAATCCCCCAACTGTCTGACAACCGTAAAATCGCACAAGTACTAGAAACATTTGTAGAAGCCTAAAAGGATGAGAGTAGTAGCGACCAATATCGGAGAGCGAAAAAAAGTAGATTGGAAGGGGACGATCTTGGATACAGGGATCTTTAAAAAACCCGTTTCTACGATTGTACTTGGCCATGAAGACGTTGTTGATGACCAAGTCATCGATCGCAAGCACCACGGAGGAACCAACAGAGCCCTCTATGTATATAGCGCCGAACACTATCCTTTTTGGAAAGTGCGTTTTCCCAATTTAGATTGGGACTATGGCATGTTTGGTGAGAATCTCTCTGTGGAAGGCTTAGACGAGGCACAAATACGTGTAGGGAGCCGTTACCGAGTTGGGGAAGCAATCATTGAAGCCACCGAACCGAGAGATCCCTGTGTAAAATTGGGCATGCGTTTCAACGATGCAAAAATCATCAAACAATTTTGGAAAGAATCCAAAAGTGGTGTCTATTTTAAAGTTCTCCAAACAGGATCCGTAAAAGCGGGAGATGTACTGACGCTCCTCGAAGAAAAAAAAGACAACAAGACCATTGCTGAGGTGTACGAAGCAAGAAAATAAAAACTTAAAATTAACGAGAATGACCATACACAAAGTAGCACTGAATTGGAAAGGAAAGATGCATTTTGAGTCCGAAGGACCCGGAGGAACCGTTTCCATTGACGGTGCTGAAGAGTTTGGAGGCGAAGGTAAAGGTGTCCGCCCAAAAGCGATGATGCTCTCGGCATTGGCAGGGTGTGCAGGAATGGACATCTCTTCTTTGTTGAAGAAAATGAGAGCGGAGGTCGCTCATTTCACCATTGATGTGGAAGGAGAATTGACCGAAGAACACCCAAAAACCTACCGCAGCGTATCAGTCACGTTTAAATTTTACGGCTCCGATTTTAAAAAATCAAAAATTGAGAAAGCCGTTGATCTTTCCGTGACCCAATATTGTGGGGTAATGGAAATGTTCCGACAATTTGCAGAGGTCATCGTGCATACGGAATACATCGAGCAGTAGACCTCACTCCGCAAAATATTTGGGGAGTGACAAGAAATTATAAACGGATAAGAGACCGCCATGCGTTGGAACCTTCAAATAGCACCCGACTCCCAAAAAGTCCGAGCCCTTTCAAAAGCTTTGGGTGTGGAAAGCACCCTTGCCAAATTGTTGGTGCAAAGAGGAATTGAAACCTTTGAAGCTGCCAAAGCTTTTTTCCGGCCAAGTCTGGACCAACTTCACGACCCGTATTTGATGCAAGACATGGACCTTGCGGTGGCTCGTATTGAAAGCGCTGTACAGCAAGGTCAAAACATCCTTGTCTACGGAGATTACGATGTAGACGGCACTACTTCTGTTTCCTTGCTCTCTTCCTATCTTTTGGAAACCTACGAACAGGTCACTACCTACATTCCCGACCGTTACCAAGAAGGCTATGGCATTTCTTACCAAGGAATTGATTTTGCATCGGACAATGACATTTCCTTGATCATCGCTTTGGACTGCGGCATCAAAGCCCTTGAAAAGGTTGTTTATGCGACAGAAAAAGGCATCGATTTTATCATCTGCGACCACCACCGCCCCGGACCAGAAATTCCAAAGGCTGTTGCAGTTTTAGATCCCAAAAGGAATGATTGTCATTATCCCTATGACGAACTTTGTGGTTGTGGGGTAGGTTTCAAGCTGATCCAAGCTTTGGCAAAATCCAAAGGGCAAGATTTTCAAGAATTGCTGCCCTATTTGGACTTGGTAGCTACGGCCATCGCTGCTGATATCGTTCCCATGACGGGAGAAAACAGAATTCTCGCATACCACGGATTGCAGGTCATCAATCAAAACCCACGTCCCGGAATCCAAGCGTTGCTCCAACAGGTAGCCAAAACTACTTTTACCATCACGGATGTGGTCTTTGTGATCGCTCCGAGAATCAATGCCGCAGGAAGGATGAAACACGGTTTGCACGCGGTGGACTTGCTCACAGAATCCAATCTGGAAAAAGCCCAAAAATTTGCAGCTGCCATCGAGACCTACAATTCTGACAGAAAAGATCTCGATAAAAAAATAACCGAAGAAGCATTGCAGCAAATCAAAGACCTCCAAGAAGAGGAGCGGTTCACTTCGGTGGTCTACAAAGCAGATTGGCACAAAGGGGTTATCGGAATCGTGGCTTCCCGACTGATTGAAAACCACTACCGTCCGACGTTGGTATTTGCCAAAAGCGGCGACACGTTAGCGGCCTCTGCTCGGTCTGTAAAAGGCTTTGATGTCTACAAGGCATTGGAAGCCTGTAGCGAATACATTGAACAATTTGGAGGTCACAAATACGCAGCGGGATTGACTTTGCTGCCAGAGAACTATGAACCCTTCAAAGCCGCCTTTGAAGAAGTGGTAAAAAACACCCTTCCTCCCGAATTGAGAACAGCAGAGATAAGAATCGACAGCGAGCTCAATTTGTCTGATATCAGTCCTAAGTTTTTTAGGATTTTAAGCCAAATGGCTCCTTTTGGACCTGCGAACATGCACCCCGTTTTTATGGCAAGCGGTCTGAGGGACAACGGTTATGGAAAGCAGGTTGGAGAGGACAAAAGGCATTTAAAACTGAGTATTTTGTCGGGTGCAGACCCCAAAACTTATGCCGCCATCGGTTTTGGATTGGGTGACAAACATGCATTGGTTCAGAAAAGCAATGCTTTTAAAGCCGCTTTTACCTTGGACGAAAACCATTGGCAAGGGCACACTACCTTGCAGCTGGTTCTCAAGGACATCGAAATGGAAGGGTGACTCGAAAGGAGTTCTCTTTTGAAGAAGCATTTCGGTTTAACCAATTTTGTATTCAAAAGATTTTAAGGTACCAATAATCAATTCAATGCATTCCTTCATTTGAGTTTCGGTCATTACCAAAGGAGGCGTAAAGCGAATGATGTTTCCATGTGTAGGTTTTGCCAACAAACCGTTTTCCATCAAGGCCACACAGATCTTCCAAGCCGTTGAGCTTTCTGGGCTATCGTTGATTTCAATGGCATTTAGGAGACCGCGCCCTCTCACTTCTTTGATTGTTTTAGAACCTTTTTTAAATGCCTCCATCTCACTTCGAAACAGCTTTCCAAGGTGCCGTGCATTTTGGATTAAGTGTTCCTGAGCGACTATTTCCAGTGCTTTGGTAGCTACTACCGCAGCAATTGGATTGCCTCCAAACGTACTTCCGTGTTGCCCTGGTTGGATGACATGCATCACGGCATCGTCTGCCAAGACAGCACTTACCGGATAAGTACCTCCACTCAGTGCTTTTCCTAAGATCAATACATCGGGTCGTTGGTAGCTGTTTTGTCTTTCACAGTGATTTTTACAGGTGCAGTTTCCACAAACGGCAAGGAGACTTCCCGTTCTCGCAATGCCCGTTTGAATTTCATCGGCCATGAATAGGACATCGTGTTGGGAACACAGATTTTTGACACTTTCCATATAGGAATCAGAGGGAGGAAAAATTCCTGCTTCTCCTTGGATGGGTTCAACTAAAAAACCAACGGTATTTGTTTCCGCTTGCAAGACAGCTTTCAAGGCTTCGACATCGTTGTAGGGGATTTTCACAAAACCGGGCGTATAGGGCCCAAAATTTTCATTGGCAACCGGGTCGTTCGAAAAAGAGATAATGGTCGTTGTACGTCCGTGGAAATTATTTTCACAGACAATGATTTTTGCCTTGTTCGTAGGAATGCCTTTTTTTTCATAGCCCCATTTGCGTGCGATTTTGATAGCAGTTTCCACCGCTTCCGCTCCCGTATTCATGGGCAACAGTTTGTCGAAACCAAAATAATTGGCCGTGAATTTCTCGTAAGGCCCCAGTTTGTCGTTGTAAAAAGCTCTTGAAGTCAGGGTCAATTGTTGTGCTTGCTCGACCAATACTTTGGTGATCTCAGGGTGGCAATGTCCTTGGTTGACTGCTGAATAGGCCGCCAAAAAGTCGTAGTATTTTTTACCTGCTACATCCCATACAAACACCCCTTTTCCTTTGGAAAGTACTACAGGAAGGGGGTGGTAGTTGTGAGCTCCGTATTTGTTTTCCAATGCAATGTGTTCTTGGGGTGTATTCATCATTCTTGAGAGTTAGTGAAGGGTGAAGGTTGCCAATGCAATAGGCTTGGTAGCGATTCAAAGTTGGTGCTTTTCAACGAAATAAAAAAATGAGTTTTTCACAGAAACCAAAAAAAGCATTCCAATTGGAATGCTTTTTTTAAAATTTGTACAAGTGTTTTTTAAAGTGAAATAGCAATTTTTTAATTGAAAAGTTTGATCACATCGTTGGCGTTGGCAAAGAGCAACAAGGCCATCAAAATAACAAATCCCGTCACTTGGGCTACTTCTAAAAACTTGTCACTGGGCTTTCTTCCTGTGATCATTTCATAGAGTGTAAATACTACATGTCCACCGTCCAAAGCGGGAATTGGCAACAAGTTCATAAAGCCCAACATGATCGACAAGAAGGCGGTGATGTTCCAGAAAGCCTCCCAGCTCCAAGTGGAGGGGAAAATACTACCAATTGAGATAAAACCACCCAATCCTTTGTAAGCACCCGTTTCTGGGTTGAATACTTTTTTAAGTTGTTTGACATAGCTCGTTAAGGTTTGCACCCCTTTTGCTGTCCCTGCAGGAATGGCTTCCAACAAACTAAAAGTTTGGGTTTCCAATCTGTAGTAGCCCAGCTTTTCCATGTCTTTGGAAGAGAGGTTGCCAAAATAAATGCCAATCTTTCCTTCAGCATCCAATTGAACCGGAATGTCTTGTAGGGTTTCGCCGCGTTTTATTGAAAGGACAACCGCGGTGTTTTTAGAAGCGTCCAAGACCGCTTTGGCTTCGTCGTAATATTTTATTGGGGTTCCGTCGATGCCCACGACCAAATCTTTGGCTTGCAAACCACTTTCTTTGTTGGCCGAGGTTTCGGAAAATCCACCCACCACGAAGGGGATTCTCGGCCGGATAAAGGGGCCTTTTCCATTGGAGATTAGCTTGGAGATAAAGTCGACAGGAATTTCTTTTGCAAGGGTTGTTCCGTTGCGTTCGATGACAAATTCATTGCCGTTTACAAACTCGCCAGGAAGGCTGGAAAAAGCTTTGATGGCGTTGCCGTCAACACTTTTTATTTTGTCTCCTGTCTGCAAACCCAATTCATAACCCAAGGAGTCGGTGACCCAAATCCCATCTTCTAGGCTTTCGTTCGCCAAATAACTTTCGCCCCAAGTAAAGAGCATCAAAATATAGATGGCAAAGCCCAAAATAAAATTGACGATGACCCCTCCCAACATGATGATCAAACGCTGCCATGCCGGTTTCGAGCGAAATTCCCAAGGTTGGGCAGGTTGTTTGAGTTGTTCTGTGTCCATGCTCTCGTCGACCATGCCCGATATTTTTACATAGCCTCCCAGTGGAATCCATCCAATGCCATAGACGGTGTCTCCGATTTTCTTTTTGAAAATGGAAAACTTGTAGTCAAAAAACAAGTAGAATTTTTCGACCCGTGTTTTGAATATTTTTGCTGGGATAAAATGCCCCAGTTCGTGTAAGACGATGAGCAAGGACAAACTTAAAAGGAATTGTGTTGCTTTGATAAAAACTTCCATGCGCTTTTTTAGAATAAATTCAAGCAAATGTACAATATTAAATAAATTTGGGAAGTCCAATGTTGGAAACTTTCTTTTCAAAAAAGTTAAAATTGCAAGCACTGCTTTGAATTTTTAAAACAAAACGCAAAAAGTTGGTTTCGGAATGTGTAATTTTGCCGAATATGGCAAACAATTCCTTTCAAAAATCCATTCCCACGCTTCTTGTGATGTTCTTGTTTAGCGTCTTGGGGATTTACACCTTTTACCGTCTGTTGACTCCTGAAGAAAGGCTACCAGTGTTTAGCCCTGTAGATGTAAATCCACGTTTGGTAGATGCCTCTTTGCACCACGTCAAAAAGAACCATAAAATTTCCGATTTCGAGTTGGTCAATCAAAATGGAGCAACAGTCACCCAAGCGACTTTTGATAATAAAATCTATGTGGCGGATTTCTTTTTTACCCGTTGCGGAACCATTTGTCCTCTGATGACCACCCATATGTACGCTTTGCAAAATGCGTTTTTAAACGATGAGGAGGTTTTGTTGCTTTCCCATTCTGTAACGCCGGTATTGGACAGTGTTCCCGTCTTAAAACGCTATGCCGAAAACAAAGGCGTGCTCGCTGCAAAGTGGCATTTGGTAACAGGACCTAAAAAACAGATTTACGACTTGGCACGCAAAAGTTATTTTGCGGTCTTGGACGAAGGAGATGGAGGCGAACAAGATTTTATCCACACCGAACAATTTGTCTTGGTCGATCAAAAAAAACGCATTCGGGGTTATTACGACGGCACCGATCCCAAAGAGATCCAACGCATCCTCACAGACATTGCGCTTTTGAAAAAGGAAAAGTAATCTTCCGATGCGCTCCTTAGAATGATTCTAATTTGGTATCTTTGTTCTTTACATTAAAAAAGAGTTCAGTTGTCACATACCGTTGCAGATTTACACAGAGGAGAACAGGGAACAATCGAGTCCTTGTCTTTTGACGAAATTCCATTGGCTTTGATGGAAATGGGATGCCTTCCCGGAAAACAGGTTACTCTGGTTCAAGCTGCTCCCATGAAAGATCCGATGTACATCCATGTAAATGGAAGTCATTTTGCCATCCGAAGAGAAACCGCTGAACGCATCGTACTCACCAAACGCCTTTGTGATGAGTTCTAAAAAAATCAAGATTGCCTTGGTTGGGAATCCCAATACAGGAAAAACCTCGCTCTTCAACCAATTGACGGGCATGACCCAAAAAGTCGGGAATTATCCGGGGATTACGGTCGACAAAAAACAAGGAGGTTGCAAGTTGCCTGATGGAACGCTTGCGCAGATAACAGACCTTCCAGGGACCTACAGCATCAATCCGAATTCTTTGGATGAGAGCATTGTTTTAGAGACACTTTTAGACACGGACAGCAAAGACTATCCGGATTTGGTGGTGGTGGTCGCCGAAGTAGAAAATATCAAAAGAAACTTGTTTCTTTTTACCCAGGTACAAGATTTGAAAATACCTGCAATTTTGGTCATCAACATGGCCGATCAGATGGATCGAAAAGGCATATCAATAGACCTCAAAAAACTAAAAGAAGCCTTGAAGACCGAGATTGTCTTGATTTCTGCCCGTAAGAAGGAAGGTATTGAGGATTTGAAGCAAGCCATCGTCAACTACCAAGAAGTTCCTCGTGAAATCCCTTTTCAAATTTCTGGAAAAATTGACGTTGCCTATTTCAACGAGCTTAAAAACAGTTTGAAAGAATTCCCACTCTACAAGTCTTGGCTCTTGTTGACGCAAAAACAAGAAGCCTCTTTTGTATCCAAAACTTCAAGACGGATTTTGGCATCTTTTAAGAAAGACCCTAAAAAGGTAAAAAAATACCAACACAAGGAGACCATTTACCGCTACAAGTTTATCAATGATATTTTAAAGAGAACGTATCTTGTTGACCCTTCCAAAGCCAAAGACTTGCGCAGCCGCTTGGACAAGGTGTTGACACACCGCATTTTTGGCTATGTGATTTTCGTGGGCATTTTGCTCTTGGTATTTCAATCGGTTTTTGACTGGGCTTCACTTCCGATGGATTGGATCGACGGGTTTTTCTCAAATTTAAGTAAAACAGTCAAACACAGCCTTCCCGAAGGAGTGTTGACCAATTTGATTTCTGAAGGCATCATTCCTGGCATCGGAGGCATTGTTATTTTTATACCACAAATCGCTATTTTGTTTTTATTTGTGGCCATTTTAGAGGAGACTGGTTATATGAGTCGCGTGGTCTTTTTGATGGACAAAATCATGCGGCGCTATGGGATGAGTGGCAAAAGTGTGATTCCCTTGATTTCAGGGACGGCCTGTGCCATTCCGGCGATCATGGCGACACGCAACATCGCGGGATGGAAAGACAGATTGATTACCATTTTGGTAACGCCTTTCACTACCTGTTCTGCGCGGCTGCCTGTATATGCCATCATCATCGCTTTGATCATTCCCGAAACCCGGATTTTAGGACTGTTTAGTCTGCAAGGATTGGTATTGATGTCCTTGTATATTCTCGGATTTGCTGCGGCCTTGCTTGCTGCCTATGTGCTCAACAAGGTGTTGAAAGTCGAAAGCAAAACTTTTTTTATCGTAGAAATGCCCAATTATAAGTTGCCTTCTGTAAAGAATATTATCTTCGAGGTGGTTGAAAAGACAAAAGCCTTTGTGCTGGGTGCTGGAAAAATTATTTTGGCCATTTCCATCGTCTTGTGGTTTTTGGCTTCCAACGGAAATAGAGACTTTAAAAATGCGACCCAACAGGTGACCGAGCAGTTTTCGGATTCGGGGATTTCAGAGGAAGCATTGGACCAGGAAATCGCCTCCTACAAACTCGAGCATTCTTATATAGGGGTGATGGGAAAATTGATAGAACCGGCGATTGCTCCTTTGGGCTACGACTGGAAAATAGGGATTGCATTGATCAGTTCTTTTGCTGCGCGAGAAGTCTTTATCGGGACTTTGTCCACCATTTACAGTGTGGGCTCTGATGATGAAGGAACCATCAAACAACGTATGGCAGCAGAAATAAATCCGATCACCAAAGAAAAAAGATTTAATTTCCCAGCCGGCATGTCGCTTTTGGTGTTTTATGCTTTCGCGATGCAGTGTATGGGAACCCTGGCGATTGTAAAAAGAGAAACAAAATCTTGGAAATGGCCCATGCTACAATTGGTAGGAATGGGACTTTTGGCCTATGTTTCCGCTTTGATTACCTTTGTAATCTTGAAATAATATTCTGATGTTGCAAGAGATTCTTATATATATATCACTGGGTTTGGCAGTCCTGTATCTTCTTCGAAAATTTATTTTCAAAGGAAAGCATAAGGGAAATTGTGATACCGATTGTGGATGTCATTAATCCACTGAGAAGTAACCAACGATTCGAAAAGAGTTTATAAAATATAAAACCCCAACAAACTCATGTTTGTTGGGGTTTTTGATTGCTTGTGTTTTGGTTAGAATTTTATTGTCATTCCTACTAAAAAGTTTCTTGTTGCTTGTGGATAGTACCCTTGTACTTCAAATGAAGTTGGTCCTGTCCAATTATCTAAATAAGTATAACCTCTGTCTACGTATTCTTTGTCAAAAATATTATTTACAACACCTGAAAATACAATAGATTTAAAAATCGAATTTGTTTTTAACTCATAGATAAAATTCAAATCACTTGTAAAGTAGTTCTCAAGTTTAGAGGCTTCAGTATCTGTGTTGCTTAAGTATTGCTCTCCCACAAATTTCGACAATAAAGAAACTTGAAAGCTCTCTGTGAGATTATAAGACAGCGTATTTCCAGCAATGATATTTGGCGAGAAAGCAATATTGGTAGTTCCAATATTTCTTTGAGCCCCGTCTCTGTCTAAAATAAAATTCTCGATTTTATTACTACTAATGGTTAGATTTTGATTGATATTAAATTTTTTAGAAACTTTTACGTTTGCATCAATTTCTAATCCAACACGATAACTATCTTTTACATTTTCTCTTAAATATTCACCAACATCATTCAAACCTCCCGTTTGAATTAATTGATTGTCATAAATCATACAATACAAATTTGTATTTAGTTGAACGATGTTGTTTTTTAAACGCCAACCCAATTCAAAATCATTTAATGATTCGTGTTTCACAGTTTCACCATTTTCAAAGTCACTTCGGTTTGGCTCTCTGTTTGCTCGTGCGTAGGAAGCGTAAATGCTATTTTCTTCATCAATTAGATAGGTCAATCCCAACTTTGGATTAAAGAAATTAAATTTATTATTGACATTTAAAGGATTTCTATCTGATGTCAATCCATCAGTTTTGTAATTGATAAACCTACCTTGAACATCAATCATCGCGATTAAGTTGTCAGTAAAATTGAAAGTCGCTTTCGAAAATATGCTAAAATCATTTTTAGTAGCATCACTAAAATAATAACGATCTCTAATGTTTGCAGTTGGCGCAAACTGCTTTGCCCAAATGACTTCTCCAAAATGATCCCCTGTATAGTTATTATAAGAACCTCCAGAAATAATTTCGAAACTACCCTTTTTATATGTAATATTCCCATTAACAACATAGAAATGATTGTCCAACCAGCGTCTTACTATTAAATCTGTGGCAGGTTTTCCGTCCCATGTTGTCGTTGTCGCTTCTACAACATCATTATATTTGCTTGTAGCACTTTCTCCTTTAAATTGTTCGAAGAACCCTTTTCCACGGGTGTAGTTCAAACCAATATTGGTAGACCAATTATTGTCTAGTTTTTCATTCCAATGCAATTGGTAATGATCTTGCCAATAGTTGTCAGTCTCATTGTCATAAGTATAGGGGTTTTGACGGCGATTTTCTTTTAATTGAGTCGCATCGATACCATACCACGCTTGGTAAGTTTTTTCGTGTCCTCCGAAAACCAATGCCTTGATCAAGGTGTTTTCATCGGTATAACTTCCTTGTAAAAAATAAGTTGTTAAATCTGAAGAAGCCCTGTCGATGTATCCGTCAGATTTAATTTTAGACACTCTTCCCGCCAATTCAAAATGATTGTTTAGTTTTCCAGTTGTAAATTTTACGGTGTGTTTTCTTGTTCCGTAGGACCCAAAAGAATTCGAAATTTCTCCACCAGCCTCTTCAGAAACAGCGTCTGTTAAAATATTTAGACTTGCACCAAAAGCACCAGATCCATTTGTTGACGTACCAACACCACGTTGCAATTGTAAGTTTTCAACAGAAGAAGCAAAATCTCCCATGTTTACCCAAAACGTTCCTTGACTTTCGGCATCGTTGTATGGGATTCCGTTGATGGTAACATTTACACGTGAAGCATCAGACCCACGTACACGTATGTAAGTGTAACCTACGCCAGCACCTGCATCAGAAGAAGAAACTACAGATGGTAAATAGTTCATTAAAATCGGGATGTCTTGACCTAAATTGCGTTTTGCCAATTCTTTTTTGCTGATGTTTGAATGCGTTATTGGGGCATTCGCTTTTACACGCACTGCAGATACCAATACTTCTTCTAGCGTATTTTCAGATGCAATCAGTTGAAAAATAATTTGCTGATTTTCTTTGACTTCAACTGTTTTCGTAGTAGAAATATACCCTACATAAGAAACAGAAATCGTATAATTTCCTGAAGTTAAATTTAAATTGAAACCACCATCAAAATTTGAAGTCGTTCCTTTGTTGAGTTCTTTGACAAGAACCGTAGCTCCAGACAAAGAATTTTTGTTTGCGTCAATAACTTTACCAGAAAGTTGAAATGTTTGTGCGTTTCCTACAATTGAAGTAATCAGTAGGAGTAAAAAAGGTACGATAGTCTTCGCTTTTTTACAGTTTTTGTTTTTTTTCATTTTTTTACAAATGAATAAAAAGAGGCAATTATTCTTAATTTTAAATTAATAATAATTAGTATGCT
>TARA_B110000967_G_scaffold137157_1_pt1 | contig 70075 bp, 66 predicted proteins | sample TARA_B110000967 | Tara Oceans TARA_B110000967 (sample SAMEA4397903) | marine metagenome | biome: Polar Biome; feature: [DCM] deep chlorophyll maximum layer (ENVO:01000326); material: water (ENVO:00002006), including particulate matter (ENVO:01000060) such as... | depth 35 m
ACACTCCTCTTTACAGCGTGTTCCTCCTCTTCTTCTGAATCGGAAACAACCGAACCCATTGTAGAAATAGCCACCTACAGTAAGCCTATCAAAGGTATCATTGACAACAATTGCGCTACTTCTGGCTGTCATTCGAGCAGCAGCAAATCAGCCGGCATCGCGCTGTCTACTTTCCAAGAAGTCAAAGATGGATTTATTTACTCCGGTTCGTGGAATCAAATTGAAACAAATCAAATGCCAAAAAGTTATAATTTGTCAGCAGCTGAAAAAGAGCGGGTCAAAAACTGGATCGACAACGGATACCTTGAATAAAAATCATTCCCCCCATGAAAAAATCTACTTTCTTTAAAATCGCACTGATGACAACACCCATCTTTTCTTTGTTATTTCTTTCTTATTCCTCAGGGAAAAGTGGTGATTACAGTGGTTCTCCCGGAGGAAACGGTACTACTTGTACCGCCTGCCATGGTGGGTCGTCAAATTACGGCGCTTCTTTAGATATTATTACTGACATTCCTTCAGGTGGCTATGCCTTGAACACTTCTTACAATATCACTGTGGAAGTGATCGGATCTACTGCCAACAACCACGGTTTTCAAATTGTATCGGAACGCACAAGTGACGATACCGATACCGGAAGTTTTACCGCTGGAACCAATTCGCGATTGGTCGACGGTGGAAATCATGTAACCCACGTCAATTCGGCTAGCAGAAAATGGGAATTTACGTGGACTTCCCCGGATACAGATCAAGGACCCATCGAATTTTATGCAGCCAGTGTGGCAGGAAATGGCAGTGGTAGTTCCAACGATCAAGTCACCACAGCCAACTCCTCAGCCATGACCCTTTCAGGCGTCGACGCTACAGGAAAAGGAAAGATCAGTTCTTATCCCAATCCTACAAAAGACGAATTTTTTGTAGACATCCCATCAGACCATACTGAAGTTTTGTTTGAGTTGTTCAACAGCGAGGGTCGCTTGCTAAAGAAAGACCAATTGCAAGCTGGACAGAACAAAATTAACACAAGTAATTTGGCTTCAGGAACCTACCAGATCCGTTATTATTTTGAAAACAAAAAATTCCAAGAGTCCCTACTCATAGAATAAGAGTTCAAAGACTTTAACCAAAAAGAGCTTCCCTAGGGAAGCTCTTTTATGTTTATACAGGATGCTTATTTATTGAGGTACATCTTTCTTCTTGAGTACAACTCATAGAAGGCATCGTCTTTTAAACTATCAATAAATAAGATACTTTCACCAGTAGATTTCATTTCAGGTCCTAGCTTCTTATCTACATTCGGAAATTTATTGAATGAGAATACGGGTTGTTTGATTGCGTATCCTTCTAGTTTAGGATTGAAATCAAAGTCAGTAACTTTATTCACTCCTAGCATTACTTTGGTCGCATAGTTTACATAGGGCTCACCATATGCTTTTGCGATAAATGGAACCGTACGAGATGCTCTAGGATTTGCTTCAATAATATAAACTGTATCATTTTTAATAGCAAACTGAATATTCATCAATCCAACTGTTTTTAATGCAATTGCAATTTTCTTCGTATGCTCTTTTATTTGATCCATTACAAATTCTCCCAAGTTAAAAGGAGGCAATGTTGCGTTTGAATCTCCGGAGTGTACTCCACAAGGCTCAATATGCTCCATGATTCCAATAATGTAAACATTTCCATCGGCATCACAAATTGCATCCGCTTCTGCTTCGATTGCGCCTTCTAAATAATGATCTAATAATAAGTTGTTTCCTGGAATGGAACGCAATAAACTTACAACATGTTCTTCTAATTCTTCTTTATTAATCACAATTTTCATTCCTTGGCCTCCTAATACATAAGAAGGACGGACTAAAATTGGAAAATCTAATTGATCAGCAATTTCTAAAGCTTCATCAGCATTTGTTGCCATTCCAAACTGTGGGAAAGGTATTTTTAGGTCTGTTAACATTTCAGAAAAACGACCTCTGTCTTCAGCTAAATCAAGTGCTTCAAAACTAGTTCCAATGATTTTAATTCCATTTTTTTCTAATTTTTCAGCCAATTTCAATGCTGTTTGTCCTCCTAGCTGAACAATCACCCCTTCAGGATTTTCATGACGAATGATGTCATAAATATGTTCCCAAAATACAGGTTCAAAGTATAATTTATCAGCAGTATCAAAATCTGTAGAAACGGTTTCAGGATTACAGTTGATCATGATGGTTTCGTAGCCGGCTTCTTTCGCAGCCAATACCCCGTGAACACAGCAGTAATCAAATTCGATTCCTTGTCCGATTCGGTTGGGTCCTGATCCCAATACCACAACTTTTTTCTTTTTTGTAACAACCGACTCATTGGAGGCGTAGGGTTGTCCATTTGACAAAGTCATGGTGTTTTCAAAAGTAGAATAATAGTAAGGAGTTTGTGCGTCAAACTCAGCAGCACAGGTATCTACCAGTTTGTAAACACGTTTGATCTGCAAGGCTTCCCGCTTTTTGTACACTTCCGATTCCAAACAACCTAACATGTGTGCTATTTGACGGTCTCCATAGCCTTTTTGCTTGGCTTCTAACAACAGTTCTTTCGACAAGGTGTCGAGTTTGAAGGAAGATATTTCTTTTTCCAAAGCAAACAATTCTTCGTATTGTTTTAGGTACCACATGTCAATTTTCGTGATGTCGTAGATCTTTTTCAAGGAAATTCCCGCTTTGATCGCATCGTAAATTGTAAACACTCGATCCCATGAAGCATTTGTTAACTTGGAAATAATGGTATCATAATGTGTTTCTTCTTTCCCGTCAGCCCCCAAACCGTTGCGTTTGATTTCTAATGACTGAGTTGCTTTGTGCAATGCTTCTTGAAACGAACGTCCAATTCCCATTACCTCACCAACTGCTTTCATTTGCAATCCTAATGTTCTATCACATCCTTCAAATTTATCAAAATTAAAACGAGGAATTTTTACAATAACGTAATCCAAGGTTGGTTCAAATAAAGCAGAGGTATTTCCTGTTACTTGATTGTTCAGTTCATCTAAATGATATCCTAAGGCCAATTTAGTTGCTACTTTTGCAATTGGATATCCTGTAGCTTTTGATGCCAATGCAGAAGAACGCGATACACGTGGGTTGATTTCAATGGCAATAATATCTTCTTTTTCATCAGGTGAAATAGCAAACTGAACGTTACACCCTCCTTCAAAGTCACCTATTGAACGCATCATATGGATTGCCATATCCCGCATTTTTTGAAAAGTAGAATCACTCAGTGTCATTGCCGGAGCTACTGTGATTGAATCACCCGTATGAATTCCCATTGGATCCATGTTCTCAATAGAACAAACAATGACAACGTTGTCATTTGCATCACGTAACAATTCCAATTCATATTCTTTCCAGCCCATCATGGCTTTGTCAATCATAACCTCATGAATAGGTGAGATTTCCAATCCATTTGACAACAAATCGTCAAAGTCTTCTTCATTATAAACAATTGCTGCTCCTGCTCCTCCAAGTGTAAAAGAAGAACGAATACACAAAGGAAAACCAAATTCCTGAGCAATTGTCTTACCTTGCAAAAACGAAGTTGCAGTAGCTTGAGGTGCCATGTCTACACCTATTCTACCCATTAATTTACGGAATTGCTCTCTATCTTCAGTAACATTGATTGCATCAATATCTACACCAATCATATTTACATTGTACTCTTCCCATATACCTTTTTCATCAGCTTCTATACATAAATTCAAAGCAGTTTGACCACCCATTGTAGGTAATACTGAATCAATATTTGGATGTGCAGTTAATATTTCACGTAGTGAATTGGTTGTCAAAGGTTTTAAATACACATTGTCCGCCAATAATGGATCTGTCATAATGGTTGCAGGATTTGAATTGATCAAAGTAACTTCAATTCCTTCTTCCTTTAATGAACGTATAGATTGAGAACCTGAATAATCAAACTCACAGGCTTGGCCAATAATAATTGGTCCAGAACCTATGATTAAAACCGATTTGATGTTGTTATTTTTTGGCATGCTATTAAATTAGTTTTACGTTAAAAAATTTAAAATTAGAGGGTTACAATTGTTTGGGCTCACAAATAGCACCTTTCTTTAGAAATCTTTTTATTTTATTGATAAATATATTCAAAAAAAAGGTGTTACTAAAAAATAGCAACACCTTATTTATAAAATATAAATTCATTATTTCTTCGGTCTAGGGTCAGACGAAACTGAAAGTCTCTTTCTTCCTTTCGCACGTCTTCTCGCCAAAACTTTACGTCCATTGGCGGAAGCCATTCTTTCTCTGAAACCGTGTTTGTTTCTTCTTTTTCTTTTTGATGGTTGGAATGTTCTTTTACTCATTATCGTGTGTCTTAAAAATCTTTGTAATTATGATTAGCATAGGTGCTTAAACCATCTGCTAAAACCGAGGGCAAATATACAAAACCTTTTGGGCTTCACAAATGGTTTTTTTAAAAAAATACAAATAATTTTATCCCCACATGCTCAAAGGACCAGAGGCTTTAAAAGTTCCCTTCTATATGGCCCATTACAATTCCTAAAAAACGCGTTGCTTGAAAATAAAAATCTTCTTCTTCAGCCAAAAGACTTATTTCACGTATTAAATACGTCATCTTGTCAGTTCAATCTGTCTACACGTCACAAAAGAAAGTTTGGTATTTTATTTGCTCTCTAGCGAACACTATCTATTTACAAACTAAAAACATTAATACCTATCATTATGGCAAAAGGAAATATCAATGTGTCTGTGGAAAACATTTTCCCCCTGATCAAAAAATTCTTGTACTCGGATCATGAAATCTTTTTAAGAGAATTGATTTCGAATGCGACAGACGCTACTTCCAAAATGAAACACCTGATCACAATGGGAGAAGCTGGTAGCGAAGAATACGGAAATCCCAAAATTGAAGTAATTGCTGACAAGGAAACCAAAACACTTCGCATCATCGACCAAGGAATTGGAATGAACGAAGAAGAAGTAGAAAAATACATCAACCAAATTGCCTTCTCTGGAGCAGAGGAATTTATCGACAAATACAAGGACAAAGTAGAAGACTCGGGAATTATCGGTCATTTTGGATTGGGATTCTATTCCGCATTTATGGTAGCAGACAAGGTAGAGATCATCACCAAGTCCTACAAAGACGCTGCAGCTGTCAAATGGTCTTGTGATGGTTCTCCAAACTATGAGATTGAATCGGTAGAAAAAGAAACAAGAGGGTCTGAAATTGTGCTCCATATTTCTGATGATTCTTTAGATTTCTTAGAAGATTCTAAAATCACAGAACTATTAAATAAATACAACCGTTTCAATCAAATTCCAATTAAATTTGGAACCAAAGAAATAAACGATCCTGAATTTACTCCGCAAACAACAACAGATAAAGACGGAAAAGAAACTACTGAACCTCACAAGCAAATTACGGTTGATAGTATTATCAACAATGTAAGTCCAGCTTGGACAAAAAAACCTGCTGATTTAGAACCAGATGATTACAACGCTTTCTACCGCGAGTTGTATCCAATGCAAATGGAAGAGCCTTTGTTTCACATTCATCTAAATGTCGACTATCCGTTCAATTTGACAGGAGTCTTGTACTTTCCAAAGTTGAGTAGAAATATGGACATCCAAAAGGACAAAATCCAGCTCTATCAAAACCAAGTTTTTATCACCGACAATGTAGAAGGAATTGTGCCTGACTTTTTGCAAATGCTAAAAGGAGTCATCGATTCACCAGACATCCCTTTGAACGTGTCGCGGTCTTACCTTCAAGCCGATGGTGCAGTTAAAAAGATTTCGGGATACATCACCAAAAAAATTGCCGACAAGCTGAGCTCATTGTTCAAAAACAACCGAACAGATTTTGAGCAAAAATGGAATGACATCAAAGTCATCATCGAATACGGAATGTTGTCAGACGACAAGTTTTATGAAAAGGCACAAAAATTTGCTTTGTTCCCTACTGTAGACGAAACCTTCTTTACGTTGGAGGAATTGAAAGAAAAGACAAAGGATTTGCAAACTGACAAAGACGGAAATCTTATTGTTTTGTACGCAGCCAACAAGGAAGCTCAACACAGCTATATTGAAGAGGCCAAAGAAAAAGGCTACGAGGTTTTGTTGTTGGATTCACCAATCGTATCGCATTTGATGCAAAAATTGGAAGGAAGCAATGAGAAAGTGAAATTTACACGTGTCGATTCTGACCATGTAGACAACTTGATCAAAAAAGACGAAACAAAAATCAGCAAATTGTCAGATGCAGAAAAAGAAAGCTTGCAACCCCTGATCGAAGCAAATGTACCTAAAGAGAGCTATACAGTGCAGTTAGAAGCCTTGGACTCCAATGCCAATCCATTCAGCATTACCGTTCCTGAGTTTATGAGACGAATGAAAGAAATGAGTCAGTCAGGAGGCGGTGGCGGAATGTTTGGAATGGAAAACATGCCGGAAATGTACAACCTCGTGGTCAACACCAACAACGAGTTGATCCGTGAAATTCTCGACACCAAGACAGCAAAAAAGCAAAACCGTTTGATCGGCCAAGCTTTTGACCTCGCTAAACTGTCTCAAAACCTCCTTCATGGGGAAGAGCTGACGAAATTCATCAAACGCAGTTATGACATGATCAAATAATCAAAAAGTAGAACCATCCTAAATAGCGTCTTTGCAGAATTGCAACGGCGCTTTTTTTTTTACTTTTACAAAAAATTAGACTCCTAACCCACTCCATAAATTACGAGATGTTTTCCAAAGAAGAAGCGGCGCTGGTTAGAAAAGAATTTTGGCTTTCATTTGCCAAATCCTTTCCAAAAAAATGGCTCCTCTACAACACCAAAATAAAAGGGTTTGCTTTTAAATTTCATGCAGATCGGAATGCGGCATTAGTGCTCTTAGACATCGAGCCCAAGAGCGATGCCAAACGCACCTTGCTCTACGAACAGCTCCAAGCACTGCAACCCATCCTCACAGAAAATTACCTGCCTGAAATTGTGTTTTCCGAAAACTACAGGGTCACATCTGGCAAGGAAGTGTCGCGCATATACACAGCACTTCCAAGCCCCTTTAACATCTACAACAAAAACACCTGGCCAAAAGCTTTTGAATTTTTCAACGAAAAAATGTCCCTCTTTGAACGCTTCTTCTTCGAGTACGAGGGTTTTATCAAAGAAGCAGACCTGTAATAAAAACGTTTAATTTGAATTCATTGGCTTGAAACAAGTAGGATAAAAAAACCTTTTCTAGAAGTTGAAAAAACAACAAAACAGAAAATCTTCCAAAGAAACGCTATCTTTGAACATCTCTATCAAGCAAAGTCATGAAAAAAGCCGTATTTCCAGGGTCTTTTGACCCCATCACATTGGGGCATGTAGACATCATCAACAGAGCCTTGCCGCTCTTTGATGAAATAGTGATCGCTGTTGGCGTAAACGCTGAAAAAAACTACATGTTTTCTTTAGAAGAACGAATCGCTTTTATCGAAAAGACCTTTGCAGGTGAAAAGAAAATCACCCTTAAAACTTACCGAGGATTGACAGTGGATTTTTGCAAATCGGTCAACGCTCATTTTATCTTACGTGGCCTGAGAAATCCGGCAGATTTTGAATTTGAAAAAGCGATTGCCATCACCAATAGAAAAATATCGGGTATTGAAACGGTGTTTTTACTGACCAGTGCTGAAACCTCTTTTATCAGTTCCAGCATCGTTCGGGACATCTTAAGAAACAATGGAGATGCTTCCCTCCTGCTTCCTGAAGGAATTGTCAATACTTAGACCAATTCAAACAGAAACAAGGCGTATCCAAAAAAACGAACAAAACGAAAAAGCGCTAAAACAGCTGCCCATCTTACAGGGTATTGGGTTGCACCGCAAATCAGCATGACCACCGCAAAAGGAACTGGCAACAAGGCAGAGACCACTACAAAAAAGCCTCCCCATTTTTTTAAGTTAGCAAACAGCGTCCCGTATTTTTTAAATGACCAATTGTGTATGCTAGGGATATGAATGATTTTCATTCCTAAAAAATAAGAAACCATACCTCCTAAATAGGAAAGTAAGGCCAAAATCCCAAGCAACCACCAAGGATTCCATTGGAGTTGATTGCTCAATTCCTTGGACCATAAGATGAACAGGTCTGGAGGAAGGAGTCCTAAAAGCGATTCAGAAATAACAAAAATCGCAAAAACGAGTCCCGTCGACACATTGAGTACCAGCAGTGAAAAAATTTCTTTGATGGAGATGACATAGCTTTCCATCAAAAACAAGGCGCCAATTAAAATAGCAATGGCGAGCACCAACTTCAAGAGGTTGGAAGCCAAAAAATGAAACAAGCCAGTCCTTCTCAAGTAATGAAAGTACAAATTAAAGTATCGCAGCATTTGTTTCTTAGATAGACTTTTTAGACAAAATTGCTTTCGAAAATTTTTCTGGATCGGCAGCCAAGTGATAGCGGGGGTCGTCAATATCTTCTTCGATGACCTTGTAAAACTTGTCATCAGATTTGTAAAGCAACTGTTTGCATTCAGCACTCAAATGTTTCAATTTGATCGATTTTTCTACCGCATCGTATTTTTCTACAATGATGGAAATGGCCTCAATGGCTGAATAATCACTCACACGAGATTCAACAAAATCTATTTCCACCGTGTCTGGATCGTTTTTCACATCAAACTTTTCAAGAAATCCAGTTACAGAACCAAAAAAGAGAGGTCCCCAAATTTCATATGTTTTTGTTCCGTCGTCTTTGATGCGTTTGCGTGCTCTAATTTTGGTCGCATTTTCCCAAGCAAATACCAAAGCCGAAATGATGACCCCGATAAATACAGCAATTGCCAAATCAAAAACAACAGTCACCGCAGAAACTACAATCAGCACCACTGCATCCGAAAGTGGAATTTTTCGAAGGACGCGAAAACTCGACCAGGCAAAGGTTTCAATGACCATCATAAACATGACCCCTACCAAAGCAGCAATCGGCACTTGCTCAATGTACTGATCTGTAAACAAAATAAAGGTCAACAGCGTCAAAGCCATCGTGATCCCAGAAAGTCTTCCCCGTCCACCTGCATTGATATTGATGACGGTCTGACCAATCATACCACAACCTCCAGTACCACCAAACAAACCACTGACGATATTTCCAGCACCTTGTGCCACACATTCTCGGTTTCCATTTCCTCGAGTTTCTGTCAAATCATCGACCAAGTTCATGGTCATCAAGGATTCAATCAGCCCAACGGAAGCCGCCAAAAAAGCATAGGGAAGAATGAACACAAAAGTGTCAAGATTAAAAGGGAGGTTGCTCCACAACTCCTTATTGGGTGTTGGAAACTCCCCTTTCAGCCCTTCGCCGCCACCTTCGATGATGTACGAACCAACAGTGCTGACATCCAAACCTCCAAAAACAACCAGCGCAGTGGTTGCCAAGATGGCTGTCAAAGCTGCCGGTATTTTGGTCGTTATTTTTGGCAAGAGCCAAATGATGGCCATGGTAAAACCTACCAAACCGAGCATTGTATAGAGTTCGATTCCCAACATCGGAATGTTGAGGTACTCTTTGACTCCTTCTGTTGAAACCTGCAACTCTTTGTGAGAGAACATGCGCACTTGTGCCAAAAAGATGACAATCGCCAAGCCATTCACAAAGCCCATCATCACGGGATGCGGTATCAAACGCACAAAACGTCCTAATTTCAATAGACCCGCAGCTACTTGTATAAGCCCCATTAGGACGACAGCAGCCAGAAGATAAAAATACCCCATGTTGTCAATCGGTGCATCAAAAAGCATTCCCTTGGCATGGCCTTCAGCAATAAGGTGAACAAAAATAACAGCTACGGCTCCAGCTGCTCCGGAAATCAACCCCGGTCTACCTCCAAAAACAGCTGTGATCAAGCCAATCATAAAGGCGCCTGACAATGCCACCAATGGATCGATTTGTGCCACGAAAGCAAAGGCGACAACTTCGGGAATCATCGCAAGTGACACCGTCATCCCTGCCAAAATATCGTCTTTTGGATTTTGGGCTATTTTTCTGATAAACTCTGTCATTATAGCTGCTTTTAATGGACTGCAAAAATAGGGCTATTATTGACAATGACAAGCTTATTCATGGCTAAGAATTTGGAAACCCAAAATCGAATCCTTTTTCAAAGACTCAATAAGTCTTAAAAAAAACATAAGGACTTCAAGAGATCAAATGTGCGGAAATAGCAATTTTATATTTGCATAGGTGTTTTCCAGTGCAAGGGCAGTTTCAATTTTATTTTTAAAAACAGCCTTTTCAATACCTTCTTCTTTTTGGGGAACCAAAGCCGAGCTATGTGTAGTTCGCATTAAAAACCAATAGGTCACTTTCAAACGCAGTTCGTTTTTGAATTGAAAAATATGATAAGTGGTCTGCAATTCTCTCTCAATGCAAAGTGCTTGAACGCCACATTCCTCTTCTACTTCTCTCAAAGCTGCATCGGCTTTGTGCTCTCCTTTTTCCAAATGTCCTTTCGGCAAATCCCATTTTTCAAAACGGTAGATAAACAGCGTTTCTTCATTGGCATTCAACACCATTCCACCCGCTGCTTCCAGCACTCGAAACCAAGTTTTAAAGATAGCCCAAGCGCTTTTCAAATTGGCAGCGTACAAACACAGTCCATTTTCAGGATCGTTCTCAAGTAGAGTGAGCATTTGTTCAAGGGATGTTTCTTTGAAATCCAATACCCTACCCACAGGATTTTTTGGCAAAAAATCTGTCAGTATAATTGGGCAATCATTCATAAAAACTTTATACATTTGTAGGATGATTTTGAACAAAGATACAGCAAAAGCTACCGCCAAATTACTTTTACAAACAAAAGCAATCAAACTGGAACCCGAAAATCCGTTTACATGGGCTTCTGGATGGAAATCGCCTATTTATTGTGACAATCGCATCACCCTTTCCTATCCTGAGGTTCGGACATTTTTGATGAAAAGCATGTCTCAAATTGTACTTGAAAAATACGGGAAACCCGATGTCATCGCGGGAGTTGCTACTGGCGCCATTGCCATTGGCATGTTGGTGGCACAAGAGCTGGACGTTCCTTTTGTCTATGTCAGACCCGAACCTAAAAAACACGGACGTCAAAATCAAATTGAAGGATTTCTTCCAACCGGCAGCAATGTGGTCGTGATTGAAGATTTGATCAGTACCGGAAAAAGCAGCTTGCACGCTGTTGAGGCTTTGAACAAAGCCGCTGTAAATGTCCTTGGAATGCTCGCTATCTTTACCTACGGATTTGGAGCTGCAGACGAAAATTTCGAGGGGTTGAATGTCGAATTGACTACTTTGAGCAATTACGAAAATTTGATCGCATTAGCGGTTGCCGAGAACTACGTATCCAAAGACCAGTTGGAAACTTTGAAACTTTGGAGAAAAGAACCCAGTACATGGAACCAATAACCTAAAACATCCAAAATGTCCCTAAATTTAGAAAGCAGAACCGTTGTGGTTCCCAAAAGCCCTCAAGAAGTTTTTTCTATTTTGTCAACGCTCTCCAACTACGAGCAATTGATGCCCGAAAGCACTGAAAAATTTCAACTCGACGGAGATTCTTTTGTCTTTGCACTAAAAGGGATGCCAGAAATCCGCTTGGTTTTGAAAGAAACAGTACTCAACAAATCAATTGTCTTAGGAGCGGCTAGTAGCAAAATGCCTTTCACCTTGACCTCTTCCATTGAAGAGGAAGCGGGGTCTTCAAAAATTCACTTGACTTTTCAAGGAGATTTCAATCCGATGATGCGCATGATGGTCACCAAACCATTGACTCATTTTATCAATACGCTGATAGACAACATCGAAAAGATATAATGCACCCATGTGCATTTTTCCTATTTGATCAGTTCAACTTCCTTCAATCCAAATGTACGAACACTTTCGTTCTCAAGTGCGATTTGAAGTCTTCCATTAGAAGAAACACCAACAATTTTTCCTAGAAACACGTTACCAGAAGGCTCTTTAAACATAGAAGGTATGCTCTGCTTGTACAACAAGGATGTGTAGTTCTTTTTTATTTTCTCAAAGTTTTCTGGCCTGCAATTTTGAACTTGAGATTGGATGTTCACCACCAAAGATTGCAACAGTTCTTCACGGTCAACATCTGTCCCCAGAATCGTTTTTAAAGAACTTGCATTCGGAAGCGATGATGAAAATTCAACTTGATTGACATTGAGACCGACTCCTATAATGCTGTGTTTCAATGTACCTGCACGAAAACTATTTTCAATCAATATCCCACCCAGCTTCGAAGAACCTGACAGAATGTCGTTCGGCCATTTCACCGAAAGTTTGGCAATCGAATAAGAAGCCAATGTCGAATGCAGGGCTAAGGAAACGGCATAACTCAAAAAAAAGGCCTCTTTGAAAAGCAGCTCCTTAGGAACCAAAAACACACTAAACAAAAGGTTTTTACTTGGTTCCGACTCCCAAGAAGCTCCCACCTGACCACGTCCTCTGGTCTGCATCTCAGCAGTCACCACCGTAGGTTCTTCCAGCCGGGTATGCGCCACCATGTCTTTTAAAAAGGTGTTTGTGGATTCAATGGCATCAAGTTTGATTCTCTTCATTCGTAAAATATAACAAAAACAAGGTTCTCAACGGCAAATTAGTTGCAAAAAAGTGATAACTTTGCTGCAAATTAAATACTATTTAATGTCAAAAAAAAATATCAGTACCGATCAATTGATTTCAACCATCATCAAAGGAATCGAAGACGTAAAAGGAGAAGAAATTCAGTTGTTGGATTTGAGAAAGATTGAAAACACCGTTTGTGATTATTTTATAGTATGTTCTGGGAATTCAAACACACAAGTCAAGGCGCTCTCAGGAGCCATCCAAAAAGTGGTCGGAAAAGAAGCTCAAGAAAAGGCATGGCACGTCGAAGGAGAGTCTGTCGCGGAATGGGTGTTGATTGACTATGTCAATGTAGTGGTTCACATCTTCCAAAAACACATCAGAGATTTTTATGACATCGAAAGCCTTTGGGGCGATGCCAAGGTTACTAAAATCTCTTCTTCACTTTAATTCATTCTTAAGCAGATTCAAAAAATGGCTACCAATAAAAACACCAAACCCAAAAGTAATTTCAAGGATTCCAACTTCAAACCTAAATTTAATTTTTATTGGATTTACGGAGGTTTGTTTGTGCTCTTTCTTATATTTCAATACTTCAACAGTGGCAATTTGGTGCAACGCGAAATTTCACAAAACAAATTTGAAACCATTTTAGAAAGCAATGACATTTCTAAAATTGTCATTCTCAACAAAACGGTTGCTCAAATTTACATCAAAGAAGAAGCCTTGTCTAATGAGGCCTATAAAAAAGTAACGAATTCGAGCTTTTTCAATAAAAATGCACCGGTTTTTGAATACAATTTTGGAGATCTTCAAAATTTTGAAAAAAAATTGGAAGAAGCAAAAGCAGCCAACAGTTTGGAATTCGACAAAATGAATGACGAACAAACAGATTTATTCGATTCTATTTTGTCCTACTTGCCATTTATCTTTTTGATTGGCCTTTGGATTTTCTTTATGCGTCGGATGTCAGGCGGATCCGGATCAGGGGGTGCAGGAGGACAAATTTTCAACATTGGAAAATCAAAAGCAAAACTTTTTGACCAAGATCAAAAAGTAAAAGTAACTTTTAAAGATGTGGCAGGTCTTCATGGTGCGAAAGAAGAAGTTCAGGAAATCGTTGACTTTTTAAAAACACCAGAAAAATACACTTCTTTGGGTGGAAAAATCCCTAAAGGAGCTCTTTTAGTTGGTGCTCCGGGAACGGGAAAAACCTTGTTGGCGAAAGCTGTTGCAGGCGAGGCAGGCGTGCCTTTCTTCTCCCTTTCTGGTTCAGATTTTGTCGAGATGTTTGTCGGTGTCGGTGCTTCGCGTGTGCGTGACTTGTTCAAGCAAGCACAGCAAAAGTCGCCATCGATTATTTTTATCGATGAGATTGATGCCATCGGTAGAGCACGTGGAAAAAACAACATGACCGGCGGAAATGACGAAAGAGAAAACACCTTGAATCAATTGTTGACAGAAATGGATGGTTTTGGAACCGATACCAATGTCATCGTTTTGGCAGCAACCAACAGAGCAGATGTCTTGGACAAGGCTTTGATGAGAGCAGGTCGATTTGACCGTCAGATTTTTGTAGATCTTCCCGATTTAAACGAACGCAAAGCAATTTTTGAAGTTCATATGAAACCCCTGAAATTAGGGAAAAATGTAGATTCAGAATTTCTATCCCAACAAACACCAGGTTTTTCGGGTGCTGACATCGCCAATTTGTGCAACGAATCGGCATTGATTGCTGCCCGAAAAGGAAACAAAAAAATTCAAAACCAAGACTTTTTAGACGCTGTTGATCGCATCATTGGCGGGTTGGAAAAGAAAAACAAAATCATCTCTGTAAAAGAGAAAAAAACCATCGCATACCACGAGGCAGGCCACGCCACAGCAAGCTGGATGCTGGAACACGCTGCTCCACTCGTAAAAGTAACCATCGTACCAAGAGGACAATCCTTGGGTGCTGCTTGGTACCTGCCAGAAGAGAGAATGATTGTTCAAACGGAACAAATGTTGGACGAAATGTGTGCTACCTTGGCCGGTAGGGCTGCCGAAAAAGTGATGTTTGACAAAATATCTACGGGGGCTTTGAACGACTTAGAAAAAGTGACGCGTCAAGCCAAGGCGATGGTATCCATCTACGGGCTGAATGACAAAATTGGAAACATTACCTATTACGATTCTTCTGGACAAGGAGAATACAGCTTTTCAAAGCCTTACAGCGAAGAAACAGCTAAAGTGATTGATCAAGAGATCTCTAACATCATCGAGAGCCAATACCAAAGAGCAATCGCAATTTTGACAGAACACAAAGACAAACTAACAACCTTGGCAGAATTGCTTTTAGAAAAAGAAGTTATTTTTAAGGATGACTTGGTGGACATTTTTGGAAAAAGACCTTTTGAAACAAAAGAAGCTCCCCAAGAAGAAAGTGTCTCCGAAGAAAATAATGAATCGTAATTTCAAGAAATCACAAAGAAAAACGTGTATGAAATTTTTCAACAAACTGTTTGATAAACACAAAAAATCTGCTGAAGAAATAATGCTTGACAAGCAGCAGATCAAGATGGATATGGACGAATTGTTTGTTCATAATTTTATTGACAAAGGAGGCCGGTTTTTGTATTGCACTTCCAATGAAGATGTCACCAAAAACTTGGTGGGTATTTTGGATGAAAACAACTGGAGCAACATCACGTGTTTAGATACCGAAAACCTTTCAAAATATACAGATACCTTGTCGGTTGAAGTAAACATAGATTCTTCCAAGAAAACCCCCATCTTAAGCAGCTGTGAATATTTAATTTCAGACTCGGGAAGCATCATGTTGAGCTCCAATCAAATCAAAGACCAAAAATTGCCAAACCTTTCGGATGATTTTATTGTGTTTGCCAAGACAAGCCAGTTTGTCAAAAACATGGGCGAAGGTCTGAGAGGAATCAAAAGCAAATTCAAAACAAACATTCCAACAAATATTTGTGCGATTAAGAATTACGCTCCTGACCGAGATGTAGATAATTTTTTGTCAAGCGAAAATAGCAATACAAAAAATTTGTACTTGCTCTTATTTGAAGACCTATAAGCCATGAGTAACCTTCTTACAAGAGCGCTTTCAGGTGCTGTATTCGTCCTTCTACTCGTATGTGCAACGTTGTATAATTCGTATGTACTTTTGGGACTCCTCTACATCTTTATGACACTCGCAATTTTTGAGTTTTCCAAAATGTTGGCGGTTCAAAATTTCAGTATTTATGGAATTGCAAGTTTACTTTACCTTAGACAACTGCCTTTTGTAGAGGCAAATCAGGAACTTGTGGTCGATGGACTCTTAGTACTTGGATTTTCAATCCTTTTTATCACTCAATTGTTCAAAAACAATGACCGCTCTGTCAGTGAACTTGGAAAATTTGTATTGGTTCTTACCTATGCCTGTCTTCCTTTTTTGTACCTCCAAAAAATCCCTTTTACAAACCCTCAAAACAGCTACAACGGTCAACTACTGCTGGGCTTCTTTGTGTTGATATGGAGCAGTGACACTTTTGCTTATTTATCAGGCATCAGTTTTGGAAAACACAAATTGATGGAACGCATCTCTCCTAAAAAAACTATTGAAGGTTTTGCTGGAGGTGTTATAATGACACTACTGCTCGCCTACTTGATGTCCTTTCAATTCGAATTTTTGACTTCCGCTCAATGGATTGGAATTGCAGTTTTGGTAAATGTTTTTGGAGTTCTTGGAGATTTGATTGCCTCAATGTTTAAAAGACATACAGGTGTCAAAGACACTGGAAATCTCATTCCTGGACACGGTGGCATCATTGACCGACTCGACAGCGTTATTTTTGCTGCACCCATTGTTTATTTATTTTTAAAAATCACCCACACCTATGTTTCATAAAGAAGGATTTAACAGCATCGCCATTGCATTGGCATTCGTCACAACTGGATTTCTACTAACCGATCGCTTTGTAGGACTTTCCTGGTTGCAATACACCCTCTACGGCGCCTTGTTTTTAGTCCTTGTTATCATTCTTCAATTTTTTAGAAATCCAAAAAGACATACCGTTGAAGGAGATGGGCATGTCGTCGCTCCTGTAGACGGAAAAGTCGTTGTCATTGAAGAGGTTTTTGAAAAGGAATACTTCAAGGACAAACGCATTCAGGTATCTATTTTTATGTCGCCTTTGAACGTACATGTGACACGCTATGGATTGAGTGGTTTGGTGAAATTCAGCAAGTACCACCCCGGAAAATTTTTAGTGGCTTGGCATCCCAAAGCCTCTGAAGAAAACGAACGCACCACTGTCGTTGTTGAAAACCCCGTTTTTGGTAAAGTATTGTACCGTCAAATTGCAGGAGCTTTGGCCAAACGCATTGTGAATTATGCTAAAAAAGACGCTGTTGTCAAACAAGGGACCGATGCCGGATTTATAAAGTTTGGCTCCAGAGTAGATTTATTCTTACCTTTGGATTCGGAGATTGTTGTCGAACTGAACCAAACCGTAAAAGGAGCAGAAAATATAATTGCCAAGCATACAAAAAAGTCCTAAAAAGCCGTTTGAAAGAAAGATGAGCAAAAACTTAAACAATTCTTTTTTAGAAGCTGTTGAAAAAGCTTCCAACATGACTCAGAAACTCCCGCAAGATGTCATGCTAGAATTCTATGCACATTACAAACAAGCCACAGCAGGAGACAATTTTACTTTCAATGCCAATCAAGGAGTCAGAGATGCATTCAAATTCAATGCGTGGTACCAACTCAAAGGAATCACGACTGAACAAGCAAAAGAAAAATACATTGCTCTTGTAGAAAAATACAGTTAAATTGAAGCTTATGAAAAATACATTCCTTTACCTACTTCTTGCAAGTTTCGCGTTTGCAGGTTTGAATTCTTGTAAAAAAGCAACCAAAAAAACGGCTCCTCAGACCAAACAATACTCGATTGACCCGTTTCAAACAGCCATCAACTGGACAGCCTATAAAACGACTGACAAGGTCCCTGTAAGTGGAAAATTCACTTTATTGACACTTGAAAACCCAAAAAAAGGTACTAGCATGACTGCAGCCTTGAATGGTTCTGAATTTTCTATCCCTGTCAGTAGCATATACTCCAACAACGAAGTAAGGGATTACAAACTCAAGAACTTGTTTTTTGGAGTGATGAAAAACACTAATTTTCTATCGGGAACACTATACATCACCGACAAAACATCAGGCTATGTAGATTTCGCTATGAATGGCGTCGTAGAAAAACTTCCTTTTGCCTATGTCATTGAAGGTAAAAAGGCACTCTTAACAGCGGTCATGAACACAGACTCTTGGCAAGCTCAGTCAGCAATTGCCTCCATAAACGAAGCCTGTTTAGAACTTCATAAAGGAGCAGATGGAGTCAGCAAAACATGGAGTGACGTCGCCATCCGCATTGAGGTCTACTTCAAGAGCTCATAAATTCCTCATCGACAAGGAAAAGCGCTGTGTTATTTTTTGTTTCCTTGAAAAAGTTCCAGTAAAAAAAGATTGGTAAGAACCAAGCTAAAAGCATAGGCCATGTCTTCAACAGGAATGGTAAATAACCGGATACCCAAGTTGTGGGAATTGTCATACCAAACCACTTCTCCATCAATAAAACTACCCGTCAAAATGCCATTGACAAGAAAAAAGGGCAACAAGATGCTCAAAAATATCACAAAGAAAGATTTCAACAAAGGGCTATTTTTCAGATAGACGAGAACCAAAACAAAAGCAAAATAACTGTAGTTGACAAACGTATACCATCGTTTGTTGTAGGTGATTACGAGCGCAAGACTCACAAAGAGCAAAGTGGCAAAAATACCGCGAAACCATTTTTCAGAATAACTGAAATTTGGCAACAATTCCAACAAGGCATAGTAAGTAAAAACACAGGCATAGGGGATGCAGATAAAAAAAAGCCATTCCTCAATCGGAAGGTTTAACAAGTCTATCCCAATCAAATACGAGGCATTGAAACCCCAAATACCGTGGTTAGTAAAGATGACATCCCACACGATAAAAAATACTCCTGTAATCAATATAGACAAGGCAAGCGCAGGCCATTTTTTATAAAACTTCAAGCGGGGATGGAAACTGACTACAAGAGGAATCAGTAGCGAAGCGATGTTTAAAAACAAGTAGAGATACTTCATCATAAAAATTAAAAAAACACTTCGACTATTTTAGATATTTCAAAGGGAAAAACAACATGCCAAAACATTCTCCATCTTCCTTGCCGAGGTGTTTGTGGTGTATTTTGTGTGCCCTTCTTACCGCTTTTCCATAACGAGAATTGGCGTTTCGAAACCACTTAAAACGCTGGTGAATAAATATATCGTGCACCAAAAAATAAGTCATTCCATAACCAAAAATACCAACTCCAACCGACAATCCATACACAAAAATATCGTACTTCCACAAGAGAAAACAACCAATGCTCACGAGTGCATAAAAAATAAAAAAAGCATCATTTTGTTCAAACCAGGAATCGTGGTGTTTGTGGTGGTGGTCTTTGTGTAAAGACCACAAAAAACCGTGCATGACGTATTTATGTGTCAACCAAGCCATAAATTCCATGATAAAAAAAGTTCCGATAAAAAATAAAAATTGGTATAAATAAGTCATTACAACATGTTTAATTGGTATTTTACATAACTGCGAGTAAGCAGCTCTATTTTTTTAGGATTCGAGATGCGGATTCTCGTGGATTTAATTTCCACAGCGGGTGTTTTTTTTATTTTTAAGAGCAGTTGCTTGTAATAGCGGTAGGCGGTAAAAACACCAAATTTTGCATCGATTGGCAAACTGAGGACCCCTTGGTATCCCTGTTCAAAATCGTCTTCAATTTCTGCAATAATAGCCGCTTTTGAAAGTTCATCCAACGCACTTAAATTGGTATTTGGAAAGTACGTGCGGTTCAAATTTTCAAAATCTTCTTTCAAATCTCTTAAAAAATTGACTTTCTGAAAAGCAGACCCCAATTTCATTGCAGCTTCTTTTAACTGCTCAAACATTTCCAAGTCCCCTTTTACAAACACTTTCAAACACATCAAGCCGACTACATCAGCTGAACCGTAGATATAAGCGTCGTATTCCTTTTTGGTGCTGTAGTTTTGTTTGTGCAAATCCAATTTCATGCTCTTCATAAAACTAACGACATTCTCACGACTCAGTTGGTGTTTGTGAAACGTATGCTGAAAAGCGTTTAGTATGGGGTTGAGGCTGATTTTTTGATCCAACGCTTTGTAGAGTTGCTCCTCAAAATTGTCAAACAGCATTTCTTTGTCATAGTCGTGAAACGTATCGACAATCTCATCAGCAAATCTAACAAAACCATAGATGTTGTAGATGTCTTGACGGATGGATTGACCAAGCATTTTGGTGGCCAACGAAAAAGAAGTGCTGTACTCATTGGTCACATTTTTTGCCGTTGTATAAGAAATGTCATCGAAAATAGCTTTCATATGAGTATTGGGGGATTTGTGTTATATCAATTCTGCTACTAGTTTACCTGAAATCAAGGCAGGTGGCACTCCGGGTCCCGGAACGGTCAATTGTCCTGAAAAATAAAGACCTGCTACTTTTTTACTTTTTAATTTAGGCCTTAAAAAGGCAGTTTGCAACAAGGTATTTGCCATTCCATAGGCATTGCCTTTGTAGGAATGGTAACGGCTTTTAAAATCGTTGACACAAAAGCTCTCCTTAAAAAGTATCGCATCTTTTACCTTTTGATCTGTAAGCAACTCAAACCGCGCTAAGATTAGGTCAAAATATTTTGTTCTCAGTTCAGGTGTATCTTCCAATCCGGGTGCAATGGGCACTAAGAAAAACCCAGCTTCTTTGTTTTTGGGCGCAAAGGAAGCATCGGAGATGCTAGGGAAATTTGCATAAAACAAGGGGTTATTTGGCCATTCTGGTTTGTCGTAAATACTTTTTGCATGTGCGTCAAAATCCACATCGAAAAACAAGGTGTGGTGGTTGACATTTTTAATTTTTTTATCAAAACCTACATAAAACAGCAAGGAGGATGGCGCAAATGTTTTTTTGGCCCAATAACTTTCTGAGTATTGTCTGTAGTTTTCGGGCAGAAGGGTTTCTGTATGGTGGTAATCCGCTCCTGACAACACGACGTCAGCGGGAATAAAAGAGCCGTTGCTCTTCAAACCACTTACTTTCCCATCTGATAGAACGATTTCACTGATTTCTGCAGAAGTGTTAAAAACAACTCCTAAGGATTTGGCCAAAGTGACAATTCCTTCAACAACTTTGAACATCCCTCCTTTTGGATGCCAAGTTCCCAAACCGAAATCGGCGTAGTTCATAAAACTGTAAAATGAAGGAGTATCGGAAGGTTTGGCTCCTAAAAACAAAACAGGAAATTCAAGAATCGAAATCAACCGTGGATTGACAAAAGACTTTCGAACATCTCTAGATATTGTACTAAAAAATTGATGGACGTTGGCGATGGTTTTGGGAGACACCAATTCCAAGGGTGAAACTCCTGGATTGTAGACCAAATCATCAATGGCTATTTTGTAATTTTTTTTTGCATTGCTAATGAATTTCTCCAATTTTTTAGCACTTCCAGGCTCTTCTGCTTCAAAGGCTTTGTAAATTTGATCCAAACAGTCCCCAACTGTAAAAAAGTCTTTTTTTCCAAAATAAACACTGTAGGCGGGACTGAGTTTTTCCAATTCGTAATAATCGGAAGGTTGTTTTCCAAAATCTGCAAAGAAACGTTCAAAAACACCTGGCATCCAATACCACGAAGGCCCCATATCAAAGGTGAAACCGTCTTTTACAAATTGGGAAGCGCGCCCTCCCAATGTGTCGTTTTTTTCAAATACGGTCACTTGAAAACCCTTTTTTGCCAAGTAACAAGCCGCTGATAGTGAGGAGAATCCAGAGCCTATAACATGTACTTTTTTACTCATAGTTGCAAACTTTTTTCAATAATCATCGAATGTATAACATCCGAGACCGAGGTAAATATTTTGGTTGTATCGGGAAGTTTTGACGCATCCAATTCCAGTACTTTATTTCCCAACAACCACAATTCTGAATGGCAATTGGAAATGATTCGGTTGTGCAACTCTTCAACATAACCTTGAATCGCATCAGAGGAAGGTGCTACGGTACAGTAACTTACAAAAGTCACTTTATGGTCGTTGTTCAAGAACAGGTCCAAACTTTTGATGGGCAAACTTTGCCCAAGATATATGACTTTGTAGCCACTTTTTAACAACTCATAGGACAAATATAACAAACCTAAATCGTGAATCTCACTTTCTGGCAAAAATAAAACAAAGGTTTCGCTTTGTGTGACGTGCTTGTGCTGCTCTTTTTCAATATGAATCAATATTTTTTGTTTGATCAAAGCTGTTATAAAGTGCTCATGCGCAGGCATGATAGAGTCCGTTTGCCACAAAAAACCAATCTCTTTCAACAAAGGCACAAAGTAAGAAACAAAGACCTCTCCAAAACTTTTACCCTTTAAAAGTTTTTGATAAGTCGCCTCAAACATTGGAGAATCAAAATTCAACATGGCAATCTTAAGATTGTTGTTTACCAGATTTCTATTTGCATTTTTGGTAGCAATGGCGTCGCATTCTTCCAAAATCTGTTCTGAGTTCAATGCCGATATCTTGGAAATTTTAATGCCATTTTTATAAAGCAATGTAATATTCAACAAATTCTGTAAACTAGCCAAAGAATAAAAACGAATGTTCGTCTTAGTGCGTTCGGGACTCAAAAGGCCGTAGCGTTTTTCCCAAATTCGAATGGTATGTGCTTTGATTCCGGAAAGATTTTCCAAGTCTTTGATACTAAAAGAATTTTTTAATGAATTCATAGGTACAGTTTTTATGATTCTTAAATTTAACCAATTCATTGTTTAAAAACAACGCTTCAATGCAAACTCGCCAACTCGTATGGAGTCTTTGATACATCTGGTCAATGGTTTTGGTTTTGTTTTGGTTTAGTTATTGTTCAAGCCTTCTTTGTATGTTTTCAAGCAGCGCTCTCTCGCTTCCTTGTGATCAACAATAGGAAGCACATAAGTCAATTCTTGAAATTCTGGAACCCACTTTTTTATATAAGTGAAATCTTTGTCAAACTTTTTTACTTGTTCTGTGGGATTGAAAATCCGAAAATAAGGTGCTGCATCGCAACCCGTGCCAGCTACCCATTGCCAATTGCCAACATTCTGAGCCAAATCAAAATCCAACAATTTTTTTGCAAAATACATTTCGCCCCACCTCCAATCAATCAAGAGGTGTTTGCATAAAAAACTTGCAGTGATCATTCGAACTCTATTGTGCATAAAGCCTGTCGTGTTCAATTCTCGCATCCCTGCATCTACAATGGGATAACCCGTGTTTCCATCACACCAAGCCTGGTACTCTTTCTGCTTGTTTCGCCACAATATCCCGTCGTATTTGGGTTTGAAATTGTACAGTACCGTTTTGGGGAAATGCCATAAGATCTGCATAAAAAACTCTCTCCAAATCAATTCTTTTAAAAATGTAGTATTGCTGCTCTTTAGCGCATTTTGAACACACTTTCGGACACTTACCGTTCCAAAACGCAAATGAGGACTCAACCTTGAAGTCCCTTCAATACCGGGGAAATTTCGGGTATCCTCATAGCCGTCTACGATGTTTTTTGAGGTGTCAAATGGCATGACTTTGATCGCTGAAGGGCGAAAACCAATCTCCTCTAAAGAAATCAAATTCGATGAAAATTTGTAGAAGTTTTGCAACAAATCCGAAGTCGAAAAACACGCGTAAAAAGTTTCGCTCAGGTGAGACAGCCACTTTTTCGAATAAGGTGTGTACACCTTATATGGACTACCGTCGAGTTTGACAATTTCATTGGTTTCAAAAATCACTTGGTCTTTAAAGGACAACAAAGGTACGTTCATCAACGACAAAAATTCCTTTGCTTCTGCATCTCTCTGAGTGGCATAAGGTTCGTAATCTCGGTTGACATAGACCTCTTGCAGATCAAAAGTATCCATAAGTTCTTTAAAAACATCCGTAACTTTTCCCCTTCTTACAGACAAGGAAGAACCTACTTCGGAAAGAAAACGATGCATGCGTGTCAATTCTTCGTGAATAAATGTCACACGAGCATCATCTGCATCGAGATTTTCCAAAATATCCGTATCAAAAACAAACAAGGGCAACACCTTATTTCCGGAGGACAATGCGTGGTACAAACCGACATTGTCTTCTATACGAAGATCTCTTCGAAACCAAAATATGGATATTTTAGGCTTCATAGACACCAAATAATTGTTCTAACTTCTGTTTGCGGTAGGAAAAAATCTCTTTCAATTTTGGTTTCACCAACAAAGGGTGAAACAAGCGGCCTATGAATCCTAATGGAATTTTGTAGTCAATAACATCTTCCATTTCAACACCTCCTGAAATCTCTCTTACAAAATGCTTGTGATGCCAAAGAACATAAGGCCCGAACCGTTGTTCGTCGACAAAATAAAAGCGGTCTTTTACATGGGTGATCTCAGTCACCCAATGGGTTTTAATCCCTAAAACGGGGGTGACAATGTATTGAATGATTTGCCCAGGATACATTTCTTTTTGTTCTTTTGATAGAATTTCAAAGCCCATGTAATCGGGTGTAATTGTTTTTAAATTTTTGGGACTGGACAAGAACGCCCAAGCTTCGTCTAAGGACATGGGAAGCTTTTGTTTGGCTGTCAAACGATAAACGATTCCTTTGGTTTCAAAATGCATGCAATTGTTTTTTTTAGTACAAAAACAAATATACATATTTTGTTTAACTATTTAGACTAAAAATAAAACAAAACTAAAATAGCTCTAAAAAACAGAAGCTATGAAACAACGAAGCAAGGCCAAAGCAGTGACAAAGACGCGACGAAATACCAAACGATTGGAATTCCTTCACCCCAAAAAGAGGCATAGTAATGGGCTTGTTCCCTATTGGAGAAAAGTAAAAATACCCCGACAAGAAATGCACCAAAACAAGCTTGCCAAAAGAAAAACAGAGACATCGTAAAATAAGAAATTCCGACAAATAGCAAAAGCAAGCCCACACCCAAAGACTTGGTCTTTTGTATTCCCAACAACTGAGGAACTGTCTTCAATTGCTTTGCGTCCACCTCCAAATCGCGAATATCGAAAGGCAAGGTCAATGCGAAGACAAATAAAAATTGTTGCAAAAAAAAGAGCCCGTGCAAAAACGAAAGCGGAATTCTTTGGTTCACCAACGGATACAAGACAGACAAGCCAGCCCAAGAGCAGGCAATACTCACTGTTTTTAACCTCGGAAACGCTCGCAATGCAATGCGTTTACCTTTGTGTTTCAAAAGAGGCAACCCATACATCGCTGTGAGAAGCACAAAAGGGAGAAGAATCAAAAAAGACAGCCCGTGGAATGACCTAGACAGGAACAAAAGTCCCAAAACATCAAAAAGAGTGAACCAAAACAGCAATTTCAAATGCTTTAAAAACCAATAATTAATGTGTGCTGTCAACTTGTTCTCTAAAAAATTTAAGTACCGGATAAAATTGTAAGACACAAAAGTCGAAAGCCCCAAAAAAAGCGCATCCCTAGCATTTTCGAATTGCAAAAAATAACCGGTCATGCGCACCAAGCAATACACAGCCATTGAGACATGTAAATTGCTATACACATAAAATTGAAATATTTTTCCGAAGGTGTTCACGACACAAAAATAGTAGATTCCTATATTCCAAGCACTACCACCCCTGCGTACATTTTTACTTTTGTTCATAACCTCAAATTTTAGTTAACAATTCTTTTACACGAACAAGCAGTAAATTTTCATTTATAATTAAATTTGTGCATTGCAATTCACCAACCTTACTTCACCTATGAAAACCGACGTATTTGTTTCCCGACATATAGGACCACGAGAGTTAGAAATCTCTCAAATGCTTCAGGATGTTGGAGTAAAAAACAAGGAAGAACTGATTGAAAAAACCATCCCTTTTGACATCAGACTTGCAAAAGACCTCCATTTAAGCAAAGCCATGAGCGAACAGGAATACCTGTCACACATGCACAAATTGTCTCAAAAAAATAAATTATTCAAAAACTATATTGGCTTGGGTTACCACCCAGCCATCACACCGGGTGTCATCCAACGCAATATCTTAGAAAATCCAGGTTGGTATACCGCCTACACCCCATACCAAGCAGAAATCGCTCAAGGACGCTTGGAAGCCTTGTTGAATTTCCAAACCCTCGTCAGCGAACTTACTGGCATGGAATTGGCAAACGCCTCACTTTTAGACGAAGGAACTGCCGCAGCAGAAGCCATGATCATGCTTTACAACACCCGAAGCAGAGCTCAAAAAAAGAAAGGGGCTATGCACTTTTTTGTTGCGGAAGGTGTGCTACCACAAACACTGGCCATCCTTGAAACACGTGCCAACCCTCTAAATATCATACTTTCAATCGGCAAAGTGTCCGCAGCAGCAGTCACCGAAACTTTTTTTGGTGCCTTGTTGCAATACCCTGAAAAAAATGGTGCAATTGCTGACTACCGAGATTTTGTAACAGCCGTCAACCAAAAAGACATCCGTGTCGCCGTAGCTGCAGACCTGTTGAGTCTTACACTTTTGACACCTCCCGGAGAATGGGGCGCTGATGTGGTAGTGGGCACCACGCAACGCTTCGGAATTCCAATGGGATATGGAGGACCTCATGCCGCCTATTTTGCAACAAAACAAAGCTATAAAAGAAACATTCCAGGACGTATAATCGGTGTCACCAAAGACCGTAATGGAAATCGTGCCTTGCGCATGGCTCTACAAACACGTGAACAACATATAAAAAGAGAAAAAGCGACTTCAAACATCTGTACAGCTCAAGTATTACTGGCTGTTATGGCAGGAATGTATGGTGTTTATCACGGGCCTAACGGATTAAAATACATTGCCAATAAAATACATCAATTGACTTTTACGCTTCATGAAGAGCTGACAAAATTAGGCATCCTTCAAATCAATGAAACTTTTTTTGACACGCTTGATGTACAGGTCTCTGACACTCAAAGAATAAAAAAAAATGCAGAATTGCTAAATGTAAATTTCCATTACACAAGCCACAATACTGTTAGTATTTCACTGAACGAAACAACCACATTGAACGACATCAATGAAATCATTAAAATCATTGCAAAATCAGAAAACAAAACATTCAGTGAAGTAACATTTGTAAACCCTCAAATTACGATTCCTCAAAATCTTTCAAGGACGACTTCTTTTTTAGAAAATCCTGTTTTTAACAAATACCACTCAGAAACCGAAATGATGCGGTACATCAAAAAACTAGAACGGAAAGACCTTTCCCTCAACCACTCCATGATTGCTTTAGGATCCTGTACCATGAAATTGAATGCTGCAGCTGAAATGTTTCCGTTAAGCTGGGCCAATTGGGCCAACATACATCCCTTTGCACCACTCCAACAAACAGGCGGATACCAAGAAGTTTTCAAACAATTGGAAGCCGACCTAAACGAAATCACAGGCTTTGATGCCACTTCATTACAACCCAATTCAGGAGCGCAAGGTGAATATGCTGGATTGATGGTCATCAAAGCGTACCACGAATCCAATGGCAACCCGCAACGCAACATTTGTCTGATTCCCTCGTCCGCTCACGGTACGAACCCCGCTTCTGCCGTCATGGCGGGAATGGAAGTGGTGGTGACAAAGGCGACTGCTGAAGGAAACATCGATTTTGAAGACCTCAAAGAAAAAGTACTTCTTTACAAAGACCGTCTTGCAGCGCTCATGGTCACCTACCCTTCCACCCACGGAGTTTTTGAAAGTGGCATTCGAGAAATCAACGAATTGATTCACCAATTCGGCGGTCAAGTTTATATGGATGGTGCCAATATGAACGCACAGGTAGGTTTGACAAATCCTGCGAAGATCGGTGCAGATGTCTGCCACTTAAACCTGCACAAAACCTTTGCCATCCCCCACGGGGGTGGCGGCCCCGGAGTCGGCCCAATTTGCGTCGCTAAACACTTGGCTCCTTTTTTACCGACCAACCCCATCGTACCCACTGGTGGTGAAAAAGCCATCTCCGCAATTTCATCAGCTCCTTGGGGATCTTCTTTGGTCCTGTTAATTTCCTATGGCTATATCAAAATGCTCGGCGCCACTGGATTGAAAGCTGCAACTGAAATAGCCATTCTGAATGCCAATTACATCAAAAAACGTTTGGAAAGTGCTTATGAGATTTTGTACACCGGAGAAAATGGCTTTTGTGCACATGAAATGATTGTGGATTTCAGGGAATTCAAAAGCAAAGGAGTAGAAGTTGTAGACATCGCCAAGCGATTGATGGATTACGGATACCACGCGCCCACCGTTTCCTTCCCGGTTGCAGGCACCCTCATGATTGAACCTACCGAAAGTGAAGGAAAAGAGGAGCTGGACAAGTTCGCTGACGCCCTGCTCGAAATCAAAAAAGAAATTGATGCTGAAGAACTGCACGACGACAATTCGGTTCTAAAAAATGCACCGCACACCCAACAACTTTTAACGGATGACAATTGGGAATTCAAATACAGCCGCCAACAAGCTGCTTTTCCTCTGGATTTTGTAGCGGATACTAAATTCTGGCCCGCTGTTCGTCGGGTAGACGATGCCTTCGGAGACCGCAACCTTAATTGTTCCTGCACCCCGTTAGAAGCGTATGGTGAAAAAACACCCGTTTGACCATTAAAAACATTCAATGAGCCTAAAAAAAATATTTTCTAGTCCTTTTTAGGACTTACATTAAGCCTGATGTGAATTATTGATTTTGTAAGAATTCCCACAGAATCGACCTCTGATTTATAAATATTCACAAAAAAGACTCACAAACTGAGAATTATGAAATAATTTTAAGAAAAAATCTTGGGTTTTTTGTTTTTGTGCTCTAAATTTTAAGATTTTGAAACTTCGGCCCTTCGAACCGAAAAAAAGAAGGGGTTTTCTTCCAACTTTATGGGGATTGTCTTATTTTTGCGGGCATACGCTATTTACCTATTAAATACACCATGAAGAAAATCACAAAAGAAACCTATATCAATTGGTACAAAGACATGTTGTTTTGGAGAAAGTTTGAAGACAAACTGGCTGCAGTTTACATCCAACAAAAAGTAAGGGGGTTTTTACACCTTTACAATGGGCAAGAAGCCATTTTGGCTGGAGCCTTGCACGTGATGGATTTGAGCAAAGACAAAATGATTACTGCCTATCGAAACCACGTACAACCCATCGGTATGGGTGTGGATCCCAAAAGAGTGATGGCTGAATTGTACGGAAAGGTCACAGGTACTTCTCACGGTATGGGAGGTTCGATGCACATCTTTTCCAAAGAAAAAGGGTTTTATGGAGGTCATGGAATTGTAGGAGGTCAAATTCCCTTAGGTGCTGGAATGGCTTTTGGAGACAAGTACCACAACACGGGTGCAGTGACCATTTGCTGCTTTGGAGACGGAGCTGCAAGACAAGGGTCTTTACACGAAACATTCAACATGGCCATGCTGTGGAAATTACCCGTTGTTTTTATTGTTGAAAACAATGGCTATGCCATGGGTACTTCTGTAGAGCGCACGGCCAACCACGAAGACATTTGGAAATTAGGTTTGGGATACGAAATGCCATGTGGCCCCGTAGATGCCATGAACCCAATCAAAGTAGCAGAAGCCATGCACGAAGCAATGGAAAGAGCACGTTCAGGAAACGGCCCCACCTTCCTAGAAATGAAAACCTACAGATACAGAGGACATTCCATGTCAGATGCACAACACTACAGAACAAAAGACGAGGTTGCCGAATACAAAAAAATTGATCCAATCACACAAATATTGGACATCATCAAAGAAAAGGACTACCTGACAGCTGACGAAATCAAAGCAGTCGAAAAAGACGTTAAAAGCAAAGTAGCTGAATGTGAAAAGTTTGCTGAAGAATCTCCCTATCCAGAAGTGCAACAATTGTACGATGTGGTATACGAGCAAGAAGACTATCCTTTTATCAAACCCGCCTAAAAAGAACACACGTACAAGTGGACCGATTGTAAAGAACAATCCCACACTAAAAACACAAAAATACTATGGCACAAATAATTACAATGCCCCGTTTAAGTGATACAATGACAGAAGGTGTCGTTGCACAATGGTTGAAAAAAGTTGGCGACAAAATTGAAGAAGGAGACATCCTTGCCGAAATTGAAACTGACAAAGCTACCATGGAATTCGAATCTTTCAACGAAGGGTTTTTATTGCACATCGGACTGCAAGAAGGCGAAACAGCTCCCGTAGATGCCTTGTTGGCGATCATCGGAGAGGAAGGTGAAGATTTTTCTGCTTTGTTGGCGGGTGATGCAGCGGCTCCAGCTGCAGAAGCAGCAAGCTCCGAAACGGTCAAAAAGGAAGAAGTACCTGTCGCTGCGGCACCTGCTGCTAAAACGACAACCATCCCTGAAAACATCACTGTGGTTACCATGCCGCGTTTGAGTGACACCATGACGGACGGTACCGTCGCTACATGGTTGAAAAAAGTGGGAGATGTTGTTGTTGAGGGAGACATCCTTGCCGAAATTGAAACTGACAAAGCCACCATGGAATTTGAATCTTTCAACGAGGGAACCTTGCTGTACATCGGATTGCAAGAAGGAGAAACGGCTCCTGTAGATTCCTTATTGGCTATTATAGGTGAAAGTGGCACAGATGTAACGGATGTCGTCAGTTCATTTACAACTGAAGCGGCAACCCCTGCACCAAAAGAAACACCCAAAAAAGACACATCTGCTGCAACAGAAACAGCAGCAACTCCATCAAAACCGGCTGCGAGTTCACCCGCACCAAGCGCTGCCAAAAAAGTCAGTGCCATTCAGTCAGAAAACGGACGCATCATCGCTTCGCCTTTGGCCAAAGCATTGGCGGAAGAAAAAGGAATCAATTTGGCGAAAGTCGTTGGAACCGGAGAAGGGGGACGCATCATAAAAACAGATATTGAAAACTTTACAGATGTAATTGTTGCCGATGCACCTGCTGTCACAGTAACAGCTCCTATTGGAGAAGTAAGTAAGACAGAAGTAAAAAATTCACAAATGCGAAAGGCAATCGTTCGTGCCTTGGACAATTCCCAAACCACAGCTGTCAACTTTACCATTGGCATGGACATCAACATGGACAATGCAATGGCTTCTCGCAAAGAGATCAACGCTTTGCCAGATACCAAAGTTTCATTCAACGACATGGTCGTAAAAGCTTGTGCAATGGCTTTAAAAAAACACCCACAGATCAACACAGAATGGACAGATGACAAAACGATCTACAACCACCACATCAGTGTGGGTGTTGCAGTTGCCATCGAAGATGGATTGGTTGTTCCTGTCATTCCTTTTACAGACAGCAAGAGCCTTACAGAAATTGGTGCAGAAGTAAAAGACAAAGCTATGAAAGCAAAAAACAAAAAACTAACACCTGCTGAAATGTCAGGAAGTACGTTTACCGTTTCCAACTTAGGGATGTTTGGTGTGACGGAGTTTACCTCCATCATCAACCAACCCAACTCTGCCATCTTATCCGTAGGAGGCATCAACCAACAACCGATTGTAAAGGACGGTCAGATTGTCGTAGGAAATATCATGAAAGTAACTCTCGCTTGTGACCACAGAACCATTGACGGTGCTGTAGGAGCTGCCTTCTTAAACACTTTGAAGCAATACATTGAAAATCCTGTCACCATGTTGGCGTAGATTTTTGCTGTTTTTTTTTACAAAAACCCTTTGTTTGATAAAGGGTTTTTTTTATGCCTACTCAGGAACTTAAATCTATGTTAATATCTCCCGTCCAAAATTGTCCCTATGCAGAGAATCCGTATCTTGGTACCTTTGAAAAATCACCCAATGAAAGCATTCTACCTCTACGTACTCGCTGTTGCCCTATTAGCTTGTACCAATAAACAAAAGGATTATGTCAGCATTACTGGAACCGTAAAGAACAGCACCGAAAAAAACCTGCTCGTCCAAAGCAATGCCTACCAGAAAGAAATTGAGATCCAAAAGGACGGCTCTTTTAAAGACACTTTGCATTTAAAAGCTTTTGAAGACACCAACTCCTACAACGCTCATTTTTATGCACTTCGTCTGGGAAAACAACAAACCCTTGCCTACCTTCAAAATGGATTTGACCTGACCGTACACATCGATGGTGATGATTTTGAAATTAGCGGAAAAGGAGCTCAAAACACCAATTACATTAAAGAAAAAATTGCTTTGAACAACGAACAGATGCGTGCGGGAGATTTGATGGCAGGCAACCTCGAATCTTTTGAAGAACGCTTGGCCGAAATAAAAGAAAGAAACCAAATGCTTCTAGATAAATACGATGGCTTAGACGGCGCTTTTGCAACCGCAGAAGCCACAAACAACTCAAAACTTTACGAATACCTTGAAAACCAATACACCGCATCCAAAAGCACTCAAAAAGGAAGCCTCTCTCCCTCTTTTTCCAATTACAAAAACCATGCGGGAGGCGTCAGCTCTTTAGAGGATTTCAAAGGCAAGTATGTTTATCTGGACATCTGGGCAACTTGGTGCGGACCTTGCATACAACAAATTCCTTTCTTGAACGAATTGGAAACGAAATACCACGGCAAAAACATCGCATTTGTAAGCATCTCCATCGACCAAATTAATGCAGAAAACAAATGGCGGCAAATGGTTCAGAACAAAAACATGACAGGAATCCAACTGTTTTCCAATGGAGACCAGTCCTTTGTTCAAGCCTATCAAATATCAGGAATTCCAAGGTTTATTTTGATCGATCCCGAAGGGAAAATTGTGGATGCCAATGCTCCAAAACCCTCCGATCCTTCGCTGCAAGAAATGTTCAAGGACTTAAAAATCTAAAACCACTCTTTTTTATTCGAATTTCACTGCTTTGGAGGGTCGAACCCTTGTAATTAGGTAAGACGGCAACAACAACATCAGCAGGCATAACAACAAGGTGCCAAGGTTTAAAAAGAATACATGCCACAAGGTGAGGTAAACTGGAGCCGTATCCACATAATAAGTTTCCGGATCCAAACGGATGATGCCAAAGTATTTTTGAAACAACAACAAGGAAATCCCAATGGCATTTCCTATCATAAGACCTCTTAAAATCAAATAAGAAGCATTGTACAAAAACAATTTGCGAATGCTCCAATTGGTACTCCCCAAGGTTTTTAGAATTCCTATGGTTTGCGTACGTTCCAAAATAAGCACCAGCAAAGCAGTAATCATGTTGATGCCAGCCACCCAAATCATCAAACCGATGATGATGGCGATGTTGGTGTCGAACAAACGCAACCAATCAAAAATTTCCGGATACAAATCTGTGAGTGTATGACTGTTCAACATCGGGTCAATGCTGCTGTAAATTTGATCTCCAAGCAGTTCAATCGCTTCAAAATCTTCCAAAAAAACCTCAAAACCACCGACTTGATTTTCCTGCCATTTGTTGATTTTCTGAAGATGACGGATGTCTCCCAAAACATAGGTTTCGTCAAAATCCTTAAACCCTGAATTGTAGATTCCTGCAACTTTAAAAATACGCCGGTTGGGCAATTTACCTGCTTGGTTTTTGACAAAATAGGTGTCGTATGTAGTGCCTAACTGCAAGTCCAATCGTTTGGAGAGCACAGACGATATCAGCACCTCATTGCTCGTTGCGCCATCCAATGAAGGAAGTGTTCCTGCGACGAGATATTCTTGGATTCCTGACCAATCGTAACCCGCATCGACACCTTTAAAAACAACACCTTCAAAATCAGTTTCCGTTCGAATAACACCCGCTTTGCTAGCAAATACTTGTACGTGCTTTGCCCCCGGCAATGCTGAAAAGTCAGGGTAAAAATCTTGGGTTTTTAAAATTGGGTTTTGAGTCGTCTCCAAAGCATTGTTGTCAAAACTCACAATCTGAACATGCCCCTTGAAAACAGCTATTTTCTCTCGAATTTTATTTTGCAATCCCAAGCCAGTGGCAAGGGTGACCAACATCATGACCATGCCCAAAGCAATTGCCGTGATGGCAATTTTTATTATTGGAGCGGATATGCTACTTTTATCTTTTTTAGCAGACCTAAATCTTCTGGCTATAAATAATTCGTAATTCAATCTGATGAAATCAATGTTGGAATTCAAAAATACACATAATAATTGGGTCGGTGGAATTTCTAAATTACTATTTGGAGCTTCCAAATGCTTCCTAAATTCCAAGGCACTCCTTTTCCTGTTGGTTTTTCTAAATGGCATTTGCATCGCACAGGAAAAAAAACAGTTCTCCACAGAGCAACCAGTTGTGGGCGCCAACCAAACCCCCAAGTACCTCCCTCTACTCAAGCACAAGAAAATTGGAATTGTTGCCAATCAGACTTCCGTCCTATTTAAAAATTCGGAACACAGTTCCTACGAACATTTGATCGATTCTTTGCAAAAACTAAATATAACCATTGCCAAGGTTTTTACACCAGAACACGGGTTTAGAGGAAGCTCAGATGCCTCCGAACACATAGAAGATTCTAGGGATTTAAAAACAGGGTTGCCCTTGGTTTCACTTTACGGAAAACACAGAAAGCCCTCCGCTGCTCAATTGAAAAACTTAGAGCTGGTAATTTTTGACATCCAAGATGTTGGTGTGCGCTTTTACACCTACCTCTCTACCCTGCACTATGTGATGGAAGCCTGTGCCGAAAACAACATCCCTGTCTTGGTCTTGGACAGACCCAATCCCAATGGCCATTATGTAGACGGTCCGATGATGCGCCCAGCACACACTAGTTTTATTGGCATGCACCCCGTTCCGTTGGTCTATGGCATGACAATCGGAGAATACGCACAAATGCTTAATGGAGAGGGATGGCTTACAAATGGCCGCACCTGTGACTTGACGGTCATTCCACTGCAAAAATACAAGCACCAAACCAGGTACCAACTTCCGATACGCCCCTCTCCCAACCTGCCCAATGCCAAAGCCGTAAACTGCTATCCTAGCTTGGGTTTTTTTGAGGGAACCCCTATCAATGCCGGTAGAGGAACTGAATATCAATTCCAAAGATACGGAGCCCCTGATTTTCCAAAAGGAGCTTTTTTCTACACACCGCTTCCCAACTTTGGTAGCAAGCTTCCAAAACACCGCGGCCAACGTTGCTATGGAGTAGACCTGTCCTCATCACCAAGACTGTCTAAGATCAAAATCTCTTGGTTGGCAGACGCTTATCAAAAGTCTCCGAACAAAGCCCTGTTTTTTGGCAAAACCTTTACAAAACACGTTGGAAATACAGAACTTCAAAAACAATTGGAATCCCAAAGATCCCCTAAAGAAATTGAAGCCTCTTGGCAAAAAGACCTAAAATCCTTTCATAAAATCCGTCAAAAATACCTGTTGTACGACTAAAACCGAGGCGCATTTAGTTGTTGACTGTACAACACCACCCGTGCTGTTTCCAATTTGACACGTGCAATTTGAAAACGGACTTTGGGAAGTCCTTGGAACACCAATTTTAATTGATTCAGCTTTGGATTTGCTTGAAGAAAGGCAGCCATCTTGGAACACAAAAAAGCATCTTCCAAGACAAAGGTGTCCAAATGCGCCAAATTTTCAAGTACCGAATCCGCATCCAAACCCGAAAGTAATTTCAAAGAAAAAACCGCGTTGTTTTGGTCCATCACAACCTCAAAAGAGCGTGCATAGATTTCCTTCTCCGCAAGGGCATCGCCGTAAAAAACAGCAAAAAACTTGGTCGTTCTCAATGTGACTTTTGTCATCGTCATTTGCAATTCGGATTCAATGATGGAAAGCTCCCGTGTTTTACACAGTTTTTTTTCCACCAAGCGGAAGTGTTTTTTTTAAGTTTTCTATAATTGAAAAGGCTGCAGGACAGATTTCTGTGTTTTTGAGGGTCAATTCTGTAATCTGTATAAATTTTTTCCGATTGGTATGTGGATATTCACTGCAGGCTTTTGGGCGCACGTCGTAAATCGAACAGGTGTTGTCTTGCGTGTCCAAAAACGTACAAGGAACGGATTTCAAAACGTAGAAATCATCTGAATCACGATCTAAAAACTGTGTCATAAAGTCCACTTCTTTCATTCGAAAGTGTTTGGAAATGCGTTGGATGTCTTTTGGGGTGAAAATGGGACTGGACGTTTTGCAACAATTGGCACAGGTCAAACAGTCTGTTTTGGCAAATTCTTCCTCGTGCAAGGCTTGCATAGTCAAATCTAGGGTTTTGGGCGTACGTCTTTTGAGTCGTTGAAAGTATTTTTTCGATTCTTTTTCGACATCTTTTGCGTCTTTTAACAATGTTTCTAAACGTTTATCCATGGGGCAAAGATAGGGGAATTTTGTTTGCCCAATGAGGTAAAATGACATTCGCAACCCTAGGAAGAATCTAGCCAAACAAACCGGCATCTCTTTGTTTCCGCTTTTTTAAAAGTAAAATTGTACACCGGCCCATTTATTCCTAAATTTGCCGGAATAACTCGCGTTCCTATGCACATTCAAAACATCCTTTCTGTGGCTGTTCAACAAGCCGCCTCAACCCTTTTCGAAAAAGAAATCGAAACGGTAGAATTTCAAGCCACCAAAAAAGAGTTTGACGGCGATATCACCATCGTGGTGTTCGCCTTGTTGAAAGTTTTGAGAGGCAATCCCGAAGCCATCGGTACCCAAATCGGGAACTACCTTGTGGAGACGGTTACAGTAGTTGAAAGCTTCAACGTGGTGAAAGGTTTTTTAAACCTCAGTATTACAGACCATTATTACACAGACAGCTTTGCAGCTCTTTTTAACACAGCTGACTACGGAATCTGTAGTCCCAAAGATGCGGAAAAAGCAGTCATGGTAGAATACTCATCTCCCAACACCAACAAGCCCTTACATTTGGGACATGTCCGAAACAATTTGTTGGGCTTTTCCGTTTCCAAAATCTTGGAAGCGTCTGGAAAAAAAGTCTACAAAACGCAGATCATCAACGATCGAGGGATTCACATCTGTAAGAGCATGCTTGCCTGGAAAAAATTTGGCCAAAACGAGACCCCTAAAAGCACTGGGCTCAAAGGGGACAAACTCGTCGGAAATTACTACGTCGCCTTTGACAAGGTCTACAAAGAAGAAATCAACAAGTTGATTGCTGCAGGCAGCTCAGAAGAAGAGGCAAAAAAACAAGCACCCATTCTAGTGGAAGCACAAAAAATGTTGTTGCAGTGGGAAGCAGGAAACCCGGAAGTGGTGGCCCTATGGAAAAAAATGAACCAGTGGGTTTACGATGGTTTTGACACGACCTACAAAGCCTTGGGGGTCGATTTTGACAAAAATTATTTTGAAAGTAACACCTACCTGCTCGGAAAAGACGTGGTGAACAACGGCTTAAAGAAGGGCGTTTTTTACAAAAAAGACGACGGATCTGTATGGATTGACTTGACCGACGAGGGGCTCGATGAAAAAATTGTCCTGCGTTCAGACGGAACGTCCGTATACATCACCCAAGATCTGGGAACAGCCATCGAACGTTTTCGTGATTTTGACATTGACTCCCTGACTTATACCGTAGGAAACGAACAGGACTACCATTTCAAGGTGTTGTTTTTGATTTTAAAAAAGCTTGGTTTTTCTTGGGCTGACAACATGCACCACCTCTCATACGGAATGGTGGATTTGCCTTCCGGAAAGATGAAGTCTCGAGAAGGAACCGTCGTCGATGCCGACGAATTGATTGCCGAAATGGTGCAAACTGCAAAAGAGCTCTCTCAAGAACTTGGAAAACTGGAGGGGTATAACGACACAGAAAAAGAGGCGCTCTACCAGACCATCGGATTGGGCGCGCTAAAGTATTACATCCTAAAAGTAGACCCCAAAAAGAGAATTTTATTCGACCCCAAAGAATCGATTGATTTTAATGGAAATACAGGTCCATTCATTCAATACACTTATGCGAGAATCCAATCCATCCTCAGAAAAGCCGACTTTGACATTGCCAAACCCATCGCTGAAATCGCGCTGAGCGAAAAAGAAAAAAACTTGATCAAGCAGCTGCAACTTTATCCGGAAATGGTGCAATTGGCTGCAAAAAATCAAAGTCCTGCCATCATCGCCAACTATACTTACGACTTGGTCAAAGACTACAATTCTTTTTACCAAAGCTCTTACATATTGGGTTGTGAAGACGAAAGCTTGAAAATTTTCCGCACGCAATTGTCCAAGAAAGTGGGAGAAATTATCAAATCCGGATTCAACACATTGGGAATCCACGTACCTGAAAGAATGTAAGTCGCTTTGTTGCGAAAAAGATAAGAACTTTGGACTTGAGACATAGAAATCGAAATTCTGCCAAAGAGCCTAAAAATTAAACAGAGTTTTGCTAAATTTGCAACATTGTTTTGGACATTGAAACATTAAAATTAAAACACATGAAATACGACGTAATTGTTATCGGTACTGGACCTGGAGGCTATGTAACCGCTATTAGAGCATCTCAGTTGGGATTCAAAACGGCTGTCATCGAAAAAGAAAGCTTGGGAGGAATCTGCTTGAACTGGGGATGTATTCCTACAAAAGCACTTTTGAAAAGTGCACAGGTATATGATTATTTGAAACATGTGGATGAATACGGATTGAAAGCCGAAGCCATCGACAAAGATTTTCAGGCCGTGATTAAGAGAAGTCGCGGAGTGGCGGAAGGGATGAGCAAAGGGATTTCCTTTTTGATGAAAAAAAATAAAATCGATGTGATCAACGGTTTTGGAAAGATACAAACTGGAAAAAAAGTGCTCGTTACTGCTGAGGATGGAAAAGAAACGACTTATGATGCCGACCACATCATCATCGCTACAGGTACGCGTTCGCGGGTGTTGCCAAACCTTCCCCAAGACGGCAAAAAGGTCATCGGATACCGTCAAGCAATGACTCTACCTGAACAGCCTAAAAAAATGGTTGTGGTAGGATCTGGAGCCATCGGCGTAGAATTTGCACATTTCTACAACACGATGGGCACGGACGTAACGATTGTAGAATTCATGCCAAATATCGTTCCTGTTGAAGACTTAGATGTGTCCAAGCAGTTTGAAAAATCGCTCAAAAAATCAGGTATCAAAGTGATGACCAACGCTTCTGTTGAGTCTGTAGACACTTCAGGAAAAGGGGTGATCGCAACTGTAAAGACAAAAAAAGGTGAAGAGAAGCTGGAAGCGGACATCGTCCTTTCGGCGGTAGGAATCAAATCCAACATCGAAAACATCGGACTGGAAGACGTGGGAATCGTGGTAGACAGAGATAAAATATTGGTCAATGACTTTTACCAAACCAACATTCCAGGCTATTATGCCATCGGAGATGTGGTTCCTGGACAAGCATTGGCGCACGTCGCTTCTGCCGAAGGAATCACCTGTATCGAAAAAATAGCCGGTTTGCACACCGAAGCGATCGACTACGGAAATGTTCCGGGTTGTACTTATGCCTCGCCTGAGATTGCTTCCGTCGGAATGACAGAAGCCAAAGCCTTGGAAGCAGGTTACGAAATAAAGGTTGGGAAATTCCCGTTTTCAGCCTCTGGAAAAGCAAGTGCTGCTGGAACCAAAGACGGTTTTGTCAAAGTTATTTTTGACGCCAAATACGGTGAATGGCTCGGATGCCATATGATTGGAGCCGGTGTGACTGACATGATTGCAGAAGCAGTCTTGGGTAGAAAATTGGAAACAACAGGACACGAGGTACTCAAAACCATCCACCCCCACCCGACCATGAGCGAAGCGGTGATGGAAGCTGTAGCAGATGCCTATGACGAGGTGATACACTTGTAAATACCCCAAACAAAAACACCACAAAAACGATTGGAGCAATTCAATCGTTTTTTTTGTACACTCTATATAAACACATCAGCACTTAGAATTTTAGTAGCTAGACAAATTTCAACGCACCATTCTAAAACAATGCGATGTAAAAACGCTTCTATTGAAAGAAATTGCCATCAAAGCCAAAATATAAAGAGTACTCAGTGTGTGTAATAAAGAATGAACGAGCGATCGGATTGAGGCTCATCCATCTATCAGAATTGTAATGGAGATTATTTGAGCCAAAGCAAATGATTGTCTGCTGATTGTGACAAGCTGATAAAAAAATATTTTAAGGAATAGGCTTACTATGCGCTTTAATTTAATTCTTCAAATCCTCAGAAAAGGTTTTGAGAAATTTTTGAAGTTTGGGTTGGATGACGAGCTGACAGTAAGGCTCCTCTTGGTGACCTTCAAAATAATTTATGTGGTACGCTTCGGCAGGATAAAAAGCGTCAAACTTAGTTATTTCTGTGACGATGGGCGCTATAAAAACAGCCGACTTTTCCAAAAGGCTGATAAATTCCTCCGCAGTTTGTTTTTGTGCTGTATTGTGGAAAAAAATTGCGGAGCGGTAGTGTGTACCCACATCGTTTCCTTGTCGGTTTAAAGTTGTCGGATTGTGGGTAGCAAAAAAAACTTCCAACAATTTTTGAAAGGAAATCACGGCCGCATCGTAGTGGATGTGCAACACTTCAGCATGTCCAGTTCTGCCTGTAACCACTTCGCGATAAGCAGGGTTTTTAATGTTGCCTCCACTAAATCCTGAACGGACTTCCAACACTCCTTTCAGTCGCTGAAAAACAGCTTCTGTACACCAAAAACATCCGTTTGCGAATGTCGCTATTTCTTTGTGCATCTTCTTCCAAATTAATAAAACAAAGATACCTCAAAAATATTTCACATTAAAGGCCTAAAAAACAAAAAGGACTCCTCCAATACTCAGGTGCAGTATGCTATAAATCTTCTCAAATAGAATTTTTCAAATGAAGGACAAAACTCAGATATTTGTTTATTTTTGTTGTATGATTTCACAAGAACAGCTTGACAATTACAGCGAAAGGGCACAGGCCTTAAAATCCTATCTAGAAATTGACAAAAAAGAAATTTTGATCAAAAACGAAGAGGAAAAAAGTGCCAATCCCGATTTTTGGAACGACTCCAAAAAAGCAGAGTTAGTGATGAAAAACCTTCGTTTTCTAAAAAAGTGGGTCGCAGATTACGAACTCATCGTTTCGCTCTGTGAAGACCTCTCGGTTCTCTTTGAATTTCACAAAGAGGGGGAGGCAGAAGAAGGAGAACTCAACGATCTAGAAATCAAACTGAAAATCCTGTTGGAAGAAATCGAATTTAAAAACATGCTTTCTGAAGAAGGAGACAATTTGAATGCCGTCTTACAAATTACAGCGGGTGCCGGAGGTACCGAAAGTTGTGATTGGGCCAACATGCTCCTGCGCATGTACTTGATGTGGGCACAAAGCAAAGGCTACAAAGTAAAAGAACTGAACTACCAAGGTGGGGATGTCACAGGAATCAAAACCGTCACCGTCGAAATTGAAGGCGAATACTCCTTTGGCTTTTTAAAAGGGGAAAACGGCGTACACCGTTTGGTGCGCATCTCCCCTTTTGACAGCAATGCCAAACGCCATACCTCATTTGCCTCCGTCTATGTATACCCTCTAGTGGACGACAGCATTGAGATACAAATCAATCCCAAAGACATTTCGTGGGAAACCATGCGTGCGAGTGGTGCCGGTGGCCAAAATGTAAACAAGGTCGAAACAGCAGTACGGCTGCGTCACAAACCTTCTGGAATCATGATTGAAAATTCAGAAACACGCTCTCAATTGGACAACAAAAGCAAGGCCATGCAATTGTTAAAATCCCAACTATACGAAATTGAACTGCAAAAGAAAATGACAAAACGCAATGCCATTGAAGCCAATAAAATGAAAATTGAATTTGGTTCTCAAATACGCAACTACGTCATGCACCCCTACAAACTCGTAAAAGACGTCCGCTCAGGATTTGAAACAGGAAATATCGACGCCGTGATGAACGGAGACATCGACGCACTCCTAAAAGCCTATTTGATGCGCAACAACCAACCCACAAACGACAACGAATTGTAACATTCACCACACCATATGCAACTGCGCCATGAATACAAAAATTAAAACCATCATTTTCGACTTGGGAGGCGTTCTGGTCGATTGGAATCCCGAATATGTATACCGAAAAATATTCAAAGACAACCCCGATAAAGTAAATTGGTTTTTAAACACCATTTGCACTTCCGAATGGAACGTTGCCCAAGATGCAGGTCGCAGCATCGAAGAGGCCAACCAACTAAAAATTGCAGAATTTCCTGAACACGAAACCTTGATTCGAGCTTATTACGAGCAGTGGCCACAAATGTTTTCTGGTGCCATCAAAGGGACATTGTCCATTTTTGAAGCCTTGAAAAAATCAAAAAACTACCGCTATTACGCCTTGACCAATTGGAGTGCAGAAACTTGGCCAACGGCATTGAAATTGTTTCCTTTTTTAACCACTTTTCAAGGAGTTGTGGTCTCAGGAGAAGAAAAAACAAGAAAACCATTTGACGCGATCTACAAAATTCTTTTGGAACGCTATCAGATTCAAGCGGAAAGCGCGGTATTTATTGACGACAACTACGACAATGTGGTCGCTGCCAGAAAATTTGGCATCCACGGAATTCATTTCAATTCTCCAGAACAACTCGACAAAGAGTTGAAAGCACTGGGGATCGAATACTAAAAAAACAGCAATGATCAAACTATACCACAACCCACGTTGTGCCAAAAGCCGTCAAGGATTGGCCTTCTTAGAAAATTCAAAACACGAATTCGAAACAATCCTGTACCTTCAAACCCCACTCAACAAAAAAGAGTTGGAACACACAATTGCACTATTGGGAATCCCTCCTTTGGCACTCATCCGCAAAAACGAAGCCATCTGGAAGGAAAACTACAAAGGAAAAACACTTTCGGATGCCGACATTATCGCCGCCATGTCAGCACACCCAAAACTGATCGAAAGACCCATTGTGTCCAACGGCAACAAAGCTGTAATCGGCAGACCTACAGAACGCATCTTGGAAGTTCTTTGACACTTTACCTTTTAATATCAATACGTTTCAAAATATTATGTTTAACTATAATAGATAAAGGTTAAACATTTCATATCTTTGTACCCACAGAACAAAGCTACCTATGACAAAAGAAAACGAAGGAGTTTGGACGAGTTGGAATGAAAACATCACACACACATTCCAAGATCTCTATACCGTACACGACGAAAAAGAACTGCAAGAAATTGTAGCACAATCAGACAAAGTTCGCTTTTTTGGAAGCAAACAATCTTCCTCAGACATCGGCGCCGGAGTCGGCACTTTGATTGACATGCGTTCTTACGACAAGCTGGTAAGCATTGACGATGCCAAGCGAAGTATCACCGTTGAATCAGGAATGCTTCTGGCAGACTTGATTGCAACCGTTGAATCCAAAGGCTGGTGCATTCCTTGCTTGCCCGACATCAACACCGTAACCCTCGGAGGCGCTTTGGCTACCGGAACCCACGGAACCAGTGGTTCTCTACTAGCTACATATGTGAGTGAATTCCGCGTTGTTTTGGCAGACGGCTCTATCAAAGTTGTCAAAGAAGGTGATGCACTCATGGAGGCACTGCGTGTTTCGATTGGAGTATTGGGGGTGTTCTCTACAATTACTTTTCAATGTGAACCTCTCTATACCCTGCACCTCAAAGAAGGACCTCAAAAAGACGCAACATGGATGTACCAGCTCAAAGAAAAAGTCGAAAAATACGCGTTTTACCGTGTTCTTTGGTTGCCACATACCGGCAAAGGCTATGTAATCACTGGTGATAAAATCTCTGCAAACACTGAAGTTGTTGAAAACAAAGGTCCCGGATACCTCAAACACCGAAGAACTGCTTCAAAGTTCCTCTACAAATACACCCACAAGTTTCCTTGGTTTACGTCCATCGCAAACAACCTTTTGTACTGGGCGTTTTTCAGCAGTAAAAAAGAATCCAAAGGATCGCTCTACCAAGCAACTGTGACCAAGTCAAGAGGTTCTACCTTAGAACTCGCCGAATGGACCGTCGCATTGGACGTATTTCCACAGGTATTTGAAGAACTGAAAACTGAAATCAACAAATGGAGTAACGCCTCTTTTATCCACATTCCAATGGACGTTCGTTTTATCTCCAAAGACAATTCTTGGTTGAGTTATGCCTACAAACAAGACACTGTCACCATGGGCTGTGTGTCTAGAAACGCAGAAACAGCGGACGCATACGAGGCTTTTCAAACCATTGAAAAAATTTTCCTCAAGTACGGAGGACGACCTCATTGGGGAAAACGCTTTGCCGCAAAAAACGAGGAAATGTCTAAATTGTATCCTAAATGGGAGGCTTTCAAAACCATCCGTAAAGAACTAGACCCTAGTAATAAATTTTTGAACCCTTATTTAAGCAGTTTGTTCGATGAAAAATAATTCCTTTCCAAAAGCTTTTTTGTTTGATTTTGACGGTGTCGTTGTAGACAGCTTTGAAGTGCATTACCGTGCGTGGAAATCTGCCTTTTACAAGTTGTTTCAAGAAGAAATCCCTCCTTTTCCTCACGAAAAGCTCGCGGGAAAATCCCCTCTTTTGATCGCTGAATATTTTTGCAACACCCTTGGCCAAGCAGAAAGAGCACTCGAACTTCACCTCCTAAAAGCCACTCACCTACACGCAGGCACAACCCCGCCCACGCTATTGCCGGGCGTCCGTGAAATTCAAGGTTTTTTGGCGGCACAAAACATTCCACACGGAATTGCCAGCAACGCAACCAAGGCTTTTTTAACAAACAGCATCACACAACTGTCATTGGGATTTACCACTTGGTTTGGCGTCGAAGACTACGTCTATCCCAAGCCACACCCCGAGGCTTATATCTCCCTCGCCAAAAAGCTCGGAATCGAAAAAAAAGATTTTGAGAACACCTGGGTTTTCGAAGACAGCCTCGCCGGAACTACCGCTGCCAAAAAAGCGGGAATGGTCCCAATTGGGATTTTAACCGTTTGTTCAGAAGCCGAGCTCAAAGCTGCAGGAAGCCAATTTGTCTTTCCTACTTTACAAGAAGCCTACGAATACCTTCAGGAAAAAAACAGATAGCCTCCCTCTTTTTTATTTGAATAGAGGCGCAAAAACTTTCTCCTACGTTTCGAAAAGAAGCAGCACAAACAAGGCTAAAAGTTATCAACCATCCACCTATTTGCGTGCAAACTTCCCTAACTTAGCAACATGAAACTTACCCCTTCATCTCGAAACTCAACGCTTGAGTTTTACCGGCCTAACTACGACACAACATTAGATCTTCCTTTTGTTGACGGGGGCATTAGTGCTGGTTTCCCATCTCCAGCAGACGACTTTTTGGACATCAACATCGACCTAAACAAACACTTGATCAAAAATCCAAGCACCACCTTTTACGGAAGGGTTCGTGGAAATTCTATGATCGATGCAGGCATACACGACGGCGACTTGTTGGTCATCGACAAAAGCTTGGAGCCACAAAGCGATAAAATCGCAGTTTGTTTTATCGATGGAGAATTTACGGTAAAGAGAATTCAAATTGAAAAAGATACTGTGTGGTTGATTGCCGAAAACAAAGACTACCAACCCATCAAAGTCACCAAAGAAAACGAGCTACTCATTTGGGGCATCGTTACCAACGTCATCAAATACTTCTAATGTACGCACTGGTTGACTGTAACAATTTTTACGCTTCGTGTGAACGGGTCTTTGCCCCTTCCCTAAACCACCAACCCATCGTGGTGCTCTCCAACAACGATGGATGTGTAGTGGCGCGTTCCAACGAGGCCAAAGCACTGGGCATCCCCATGGGAGCTCCTGCTTTTCAATACAAAGCCCTGTTCCAAAAACACAAGGTACAGGTTTTTTCCTCCAACTATGCCCTGTACGGAGACATGAGCAGTCGGGTCATGAATTTGCTTGCTGAATTTACCCCAGAAATGGAAGTTTACAGCATCGACGAAGCGTTTTTAAAACTCGAAGGTTTCGAAAAGTTTTCGTTGACAACCCATGGTGCAGCAATGCGTCGCCGTGTTTTCAAAGGCACTGGCATCCCTGTATGTGTCGGAATAGCTCCTACAAAAGCGCTGGCAAAAGTAGCGAATAGAATTGCCAAAAAATTTCCCGAACACACCCAAAGTGTCTACCTGATGGACAGCGAAGAAAAACGTGTCAAAGCATTGAAATGGCTTCCTGTAGAAGATGTTTGGGGCATTGGTAGAAAATACGCTCAAAAACTCAAAGCACATGCCGTTCACACGGCCTACCAATTTAGCCAACTCCCAGACGACTGGGTACGCAAACACTTTTCTGTGGTGGGCTTGCGGTTGAAAAAAGAGCTGGAAGGCATTCCTACGCTGGACTTGGAAAGTCCCACTTCTAAAAAACGAATCGCCACCACCCGCTCTTTTGACACCCCCCTTAGCGATTACAAAGAACTGAAGGAGCGCATCAGTACCTTTACAGCTTCTTGTGCCGAAAAACTCAGGCGTCAAGAGTCCGACTGCAACATGTTGTTGGTTTTTCTTCAAACGAATCGTTTTCGAAAAGACTTGCCGCAATACGGGAGAAGTATTGTCCTCAAAACCCCCTGCCCCACAAATTCAAGCATCGAATTGATCCAATGTGCCAACAAGGGATTGCAGGCAATTTTCAAAGAGTCCTACCAGTACAAAAAAGCAGGTGTCATCGTGATGGGATTGACCCCCTCAAGACAAAAACAACTGGCTTTGTTTTCGAACGAAAACAGCAAACACACCCCCTTGATGGACGTCGTAGATCGCCTAAACAACGCTTACGGGAATCAAAAAATAAAATTTGGTGGGCAAGCACTCGACAGGCAATGGAAGATGAGACAAGAACGATTGTCTCCTCGCTACTCTACAAACATCCAAGAAATCATTTCGATCAATAGCTGAGAAAACCGGCTGAAATCAAAGTTGCAAAGACTTCAATTCGAGGTGGTATTCGTACTGCAAGTCTTCGTGCAAGACTGCTGTCTTTTTTTCAATAGAGGCCAACTCTCTCAAATACAGGTTTTTCAAAACAGAATTCTGTAAAATGGAAGGCTTTACCTGGCCCAGCTTTTGACAAAAATAAAGCAGCAATTCCACTTCTGTTGTCTTCTTTTTGGAATAACGAATCCGAGTTTTGAGAATTCGAAGAATTTTGCGAATTGTCTTTTTCATGTAAAAAAAACGCTTGGTGTTGAGGTCTGCAAACAACGCGTCAGTCTCTGCTTGTACTTTTTGTACATAAGCCGCTTCGTCAGATGCCTCAAACAGGTGATAGGTCATCCACTCTTTGTTTTCTTTTTTAAATTTTGCCAACTGCAGACACACATGCAACAGTTCTGAATGGGAACGTTCAGTCAACTCGGTTTTCAAATCTTTTAAAGAGGCAGCTTTCATAAAAGGAATTTGGATAAAAATACGATTTATTGTCAAAACAAAAAGTGTCTTCCCTTTTGAATTCATCAGAAAAAAACACAAAAAAAAGGATTGCAAATAACTGCAATCCTTTGTGTATGAGGTGTAAAAATTTTATTTTTTAGCTTTTGCTTCTTTTTTCAACTGAAGGTTTTCAAGAACCGTTCCTGTGATCCAATATGGAACGACAAATGTCAATAGGAAAATCAACAACCAAAAACCAACTGTAAATACAAAAAGAAATAATAAAAAACCTAAATATTGAGAAATGTCCATAGTGCGATTGCTTGACGTTAAAATACAATGCAAAAATAAACTATTTTTCATTTTTCAACCAATTTTTTTGAATTCTTTTTTTGTTTTTGGAAGAAGTTTCAGCTTTTAAAAAGCAGTACTTTTGGATGGTGTTCACAGGTCGATTCCATATATTTGTAACTGTTTTTAAGATTTTTGCGCTTGTTCTTAAAAAAGTCTTGAAAAAAAGCGCTAAAACAGACACGCAAAACCACAGTTTATGAAATACCGAATTGAAAAGGACACGATGGGAGAAGTAAAAGTCCCTGCCGATAAGTATTGGGGTGCCCAAACAGAACGTTCAAGAAACAACTTTAAAATTGGTCCCAGTGGCTCAATGCCGCTTGAGATCGTATACGGATTTGCCTACTTAAAGAAGGCTGCAGCGCATGCCAACTGTGACTTGGGCGTGTTGTCAATAGAAAAGCGGGATTTGATTGCCGCAGTTTGTGACGAAATCTTAGCAGGAAAGCACGACAGCCAATTTCCTTTGGTAATCTGGCAAACGGGTTCCGGCACTCAGAGCAATATGAACTGCAACGAAGTGATTGCCAACAGAGCGCAAGAGCTGGCAGGAAAAGTCATTGGGGAAGGCGAAAAATCCATACAACCCAACGACGATGTCAACAAGTCTCAATCTTCAAACGACACATTTCCAACAGGCATGCACATCGCGTGTTACAAGATGCTCGTGGAAACAACGATTCCAGGAATTGAACAACTCAGAGATACCTTGCACGCGAAAGCGGAAAAATTCAAAGACGTTGTGAAAATTGGACGTACCCACTTGATGGATGCTACTCCATTGACCATCGGACAAGAATTTTCTGGTTATGTCTCACAGTTGAACCACGGATTGAAAGCACTTCAAAACACCTTGGCACACTTGTCTGAATTGGCCTTGGGAGGAACTGCGGTCGGTACCGGATTGAACACACCCAAAGGGTATGATGTCTTGGTCGCCGAAAAGATCGCACTGTTTACAGGCCTGCCTTTTGTCACGGCAGCAAACAAATTTGAAGCTTTGGCAGCACATGATGCCATTGTAGAAACACACGGAGCGCTGAAACAAATTGCTGTTTCCTTGAACAAAATCACCAATGACATTCGCATGATGGCTTCGGGCCCTCGCTCTGGAATTGGCGAATTGGTATTGCCTGCCAACGAACCTGGCTCTTCGATCATGCCAGGAAAAGTAAACCCCACACAATGCGAAGCCATTACGATGGTTTGTGCTCAGGTGATGGGAAATGATGTGGCCATTACCATAGCGGGAACGCAAGGCCACTTCGAATTGAATGTCTTCAAACCAGTGATGGCAGCCAACTTACTGGAATCTGCAAGATTGCTCGGAGACGCTTGTGTTTCTTTTGAAAAAAATTGCGCAGTGGGCATCGAACCCAACCACAAAGTCATCAAAGAATTGCTCAACAACTCGTTGATGTTGGTCACTGCTTTGAATACAAAAATAGGCTATTACAAAGCTGCCGAAATTGCCAATACAGCTCATGATAGAGGAACTACCTTAAAAGAAGAAGCGGTGCGTTTGGGCTATGTGACGCCCGAACAATATGACGAATGGGTAAAACCAGAAGAAATGATTGGAAGCCTTAAATAGTTTCTGTCTATTGTAGAAAAAAAGGCATCCTTTGGATGCCTTTTTTTATGGAAAAATCTTAGTTTTCTTTTCCTTCGAGGTCCAACAAAAAGGTAAATTCTCTTGCCGTTTCTTTGAGTGCATCAAAGCGACCCGAAGCGCCTCCGTGCCCAGTTTCCAAGTCGGTATGCAAATACAATTTATTCGAACTCGTAGTGTGTGTTCTCAATTTGGCGACCCATTTTGCGGGCTCCCAGTACTGAACTTGAGAATCATGCAATCCAGTGGTTACAAGGAGGTTTGGATAGTTCAAAGCCGCAACATTGTCGTAAGGAGAATAGCTTTTGATGTAGTCGTAATAGGTTTTGTCATTTGGATTTCCCCATTCGTCATATTCCCCAGTTGTCAAAGGAATGCTATCGTCTAACATGGTGGAAATCACATCGACAAAAGGAACTGCTGCGATGATGCCGTTGTACAACTCCGGATTTGTGTTGAGGATGACACCCATCAACAAACCACCAGCAGATCCGCCCATCGCATAAAGGTGCTTTTCCGAAGTGTATTTTGAAGCAATCAATTGCTTACTGCAATCGACAAAATCGGTAAATGTATTCTTTTTACGAAGTAATTTTCCATCCTCGTACCAAGCCCTTCCCAAGTATTCACTGCCCCGAATGTGGGCAATCCCAAAGACAAATCCTCTGTCCAACAAACTCAAACGTGTGGTACTGAAACCCGCGTCAATCGTATGCCCATAAGATCCGTAAGCATAGAGCAAAAAAGGCGTGTCTTCAGTGAACGGCGTGTCTTTGTGGCGAACAGTGGAAACCGCAATTTGTTTGCCATCACGTGCCGTGACCCAGATGCGTTCAGATCGGTAATTTTGTTTGTCGAAAGTGCCTCCCAATACTTCTTGCTCTTTTTTTATTTCTTTGGATTGGTCCACCATGTTGAAATCAATGACCGAACTTGGAGTGGTCAGGGAATTGTAGCCATAGCGAATGACCGCTGTATCAAATTCAGGATTAGCATATACATAGGCGGCATAGGCTTCTTCCCCAAAAGGCAAATAATAATCTTCTGTCCCATCCCATCTTTTGATGCGAATTCGATTCAAGCCATTGCTGCGTTCTTCAAGCACCAAAAACTCACTAAAGATAGAGATGTCTTCTAAAAGAACGTCTGCTCGGTGTGGCAGTAACACTTTCCAATGTGTTTTTGAGGTTTGTCCAACGGGTGTTTTCATCAATTTAAAGTTGGTGGCGCCATCTGCGTTGGTCAACACATAAAAATGGTCTTTGAAATGGGCGATGCTGTATTCCAAGTCTCGTTGCCGCGCATGGAAGATGCGAAAGGTCCCCTTGGGATTGTCCGCCTCTAAAATTTGGTATTCTGTTGAAAGCGTACTGTAAGCGCCAATGACCAAGTATTTGCTCGATTTTGATTTGGTTACGTAAACGCCAAAGGTTTCGTCTTTTTCTTCGTAAACGAGTACATCTTCAGCGGCATCAGTTCCCAAGACGTGTTTCATAATTTGGTGACTCCTCAGGGTTACTGAATCCTTGCGTGTGTAAAAGAAGGTTTGATTGTCATTTGCCCAAACACCTCCGCCTGTAGTGTTTTCAATAGTTTCTTTAAGGAGTTCGCCTGTTTTCAAATCTTTGACGTGTAGGGTGTATTGCCGCCTGCTGATTGTATCCACTCCATAGACAATTTTACTATTGTCAGGACTGACTGAAAGCCCTCCCAAGGAGTAGTATTCGTGTCCTTCAGCCAAGTTGTTTACGTCCAACAAGAGTTCTTCTACTGCATCTAAAGTTTCCTTTTTTCGGATGTAAATCGGGTACTGCATCCCCGTCTTGTATTTGGTGTGGTAGTAGTAGCCATTTTTTTTATAAGGGACAGAAGTGTCGTCCTCTTTGATGCGGCTTTTCATTTCCTCAAACAATTCTTTTTGGAAATTTTCTGTGTGTTTCATGCCCGCTTCCATATGCGAATTTTCATCCTTTAAATACTGGAGTACTTGTGTTGTTTGCGTATCTGGGTTCTCAGCTTCTTTTTGAGCATCTGTCAGACGCATCCAATGGTATGGATCCGTTCTAAGGTCTCCGTGCGTGTTGAATTCTACAGGTGTTTTAGCAGCTATTGGGGCAGTGCTTGTGTCAGTCATGAGGTTTATATTACAAGAGTGAACAAAAATAAGTGTTAATATGCCCAATCCTATAATTATTTTATACATTTATATAGCTTTTGTATAAAAATAAGGATTCTTTGTGGTTTGCGTCCTTTCCACGGAAGGTATCTGATGAAAAACAAAGGATGTTTTATAAAATTCACTGCTATGAATAAAGATAAAACCGCTTTCAAAAGCGAATTTGAAGAAGTTTCAAAAAAAATTGAAGCGATTAAAAGCCGTTTGTCAACACTTTTTATCGACGGAGAGTCAGGCAATGGAACCGTAGTTGTCACCCTTACCGCTTCGCGGCAGGTCGTCAACATTGCCATAGACGACACGATTATGGAAGACAGGGTGCAACTGGAAGAGCACCTTATTCGTGCGTTGAACAACGCATCCGAAAAAATTACAGAAATCAATAGGGTTGAGCTGGAAACCGCTATCAGAACGGGTCTCCTCAACATCACGGATTTGTTTTAAATAACGAACCAAACTCTTAATTATTTTTCCTTAGAATTTGCAAGGTCAAATCGTAGATCATTTTTGCTTGCGCTTCTCGAGTCAGCTGGGAGTTGTCAATTTCCAAGGCATCTGTCGCCTTTATCAAAGGGGAATCTTCTCGAGTCGTATCCAAATGATCTCGGTAAATCACATTTTCAAAAATGGCTTGGTAGGTGACTTCCTCTCCTTTTGCTCGCAATTCATCATACCGACGTTTGGCTCGTGTATCAGGAGATGCCGTCATAAAAAGTTTCAATTCTGCATCGGGAAAAACTACGGTTCCGATGTCGCGGCCATCCATGACCACTCCTTTGGAAACTCCCATCTCTTTTTGCACAGAAACCAATAGTTTTCGAACTTCAGGAATGGCGGCCACCCGACTCACATAGTTGGAAATCTCAAGCGAGCGTATGTCTGATTCAACATTTATACCATTGAGATAGGTTTCTGCAAAGCCCAATTCGGCATTGTACACAAAAGTTATGGAAACCTGTTTCAAATTTTCTACCAAATTACGCACCTGAAAGAAATCCGTTCCAATCCATTTTTGCTGAAAAGCAAACAAAGCGACAGCTCGGTACATGGCTCCAGAATCCACATATATATAGCCCAAACGTTTTGCCAATTCCTTGGCGATGGTACTTTTTCCTGTCGAGGAATAGCCGTCTATGGCAATGGTTATTTTTGAGTTCATAAGTACAACGATTTACAGGGTTTGTCAATCTAAATTTACAAGGAGACTAAAGGTATTGGCATTGGTCTCTGGGTGAAATTTGGTCAAGGCATAGTTGAGTTGAAGGTTCTTCAAACGCAAGCCAAAACCATAAGAAATCCCGGCAGAAGTTCGCCTGTTTGTAAGGCTGAGTTCTTTTGCCCGTCGGTAATTGTAGCCGATGCGAAAACACAATTTTTTATCGGGAAACAATTCGGCACCAAAAACGGCATGTCGTATGGCGTTGTTGGCAAAAGAAATTTTTTCACGGGTCACATTGCCATCAATGTCAGTTTTTGAATTCGAAGGATTGCTAGCAGAAAGGTCCCACTGTTGCAGATTGTCAAGGGTTGCATACCATCTCAATGGCACGTGTTGCAACTGGGATGAAAACCCAAGAGCTATTTGAAAAGGTATTTTTTCACGGGTCCCATCAAAAGTTTTCAGCTGCAAACCGATGTTTCGAAAGACCAAGGAAGCACGAATGGGACGGTGAGAAGGTTTGTAGAAAACAGAAACATCCGTCGCAATTCCCGATGAGGAATAGGTGTCAATAAGAGAATTGATCAATTTTACATTGGCTCCTATCTTAAGGGGACTGTTTTTAAACTGATAGGCATATCCAACCGAAAGCGACAAGTCATAAGCTCTGAACTCTCCTGTTATCTGGCCTTGTGTGTTTGCGCCAATCATCGTTCCGTAATCCAAATAGGTAACCCCTGCGTGGAGCATACCCAAACGATTGTTTATTTTGGTGGCATAGACAAAAGAACCCAACGCTATTCCCGCTAGGTAGTTGGTGTAGTTCGCCGACAACTGGTTGTTCATGCTTTCGTCAAGGGATGCAGGATTCCACAAAGGCATGTTTACATCGTCCTCAAGGGTGAGTGCAGCCCCTCCCAAAGCCATTTGCCTTGCAGAAGTGGGCAGGTTTAAAAAAGTGTAAACCGATGTTCCCCCTGTCTGTGAAAAACAGGTGAAAAAGTGTAGGACACTAAAAATAAGGGATAGTTTCTTCATCAAACAAATTGAAATCTAAAGACGGCTCAATAACAATGCTAAAATACTATAATATTTTACAATTCATAAAGTTCCTCTGCCAATGTTTTGAAATAAAAACACGCCAAAGAAGTAAACTAAACGGATGCTGTCGGCTCAAAATAATAGCGTATTTTTGCCCTATGAACCATCAAGATACCATCGTTGCCTTAGCGACCGCCTCCGGGGTTGGTGCCATCGCAATCATCCGTTTGTCGGGACCGAAATCCATCGAAATTGCAGACCGCTGTTTTCAATCTGTTCACAAAGGAAAATTTCTCAAAGATCAAAAATCACACAGCTTGCACTTGGGACATCTTGTGGAAGGAACGAGAACTTTGGACGAAGTACTGGTATCTGTTTTTAAAAACCCCAACTCTTATACAGGAGAAGATACCATCGAAGTTTCTTGCCATGGATCTATTTATATCCAACAAGAAATTCTCCAACTTTTTATCGACAAAGGAGCACGCATGGCAGATGCTGGAGAGTTTACACTACGTGCTTTCTTGAATGGAAAATTGGATTTGAGCCAAGCGGAAGCAGTCGCAGATTTGATTGCCTCTGACTCCAAGGCTTCCCACCAGGTTGCGATGCAACAAATGCGTGGTGGTTTTAGCAACGAAATCCAACACTTGCGCGAACAATTGTTGAACTTTGCCTCTTTGATTGAGTTGGAATTGGATTTTTCAGAAGAAGATGTGGAGTTTGCAGACCGAAGCCAATTCAAAGAACTGATCGGAAGAATTCAACTGGTTTTGAAACACCTCATCGATTCTTTTGCGGTTGGGAATGTCATCAAAAACGGCATCCCTGTTGCCATTGTCGGAGAGCCCAACGTAGGAAAATCGACATTGTTGAATGCTTTGTTAAACGAAGAGCGCGCACTTGTTTCTGAAATTGCGGGGACCACTCGGGACACCATCGAAGATGAAATCAATATCGACGGAATCGCCTATCGCTTTATAGATACCGCCGGCATTCGAAAAACAGAAGATCTCGTTGAAAACATGGGCATTCAAAAGACCTTTGAAAAGATCGGCCAGGCGCAAGTGGTGCTCTATCTGCTGAATGCGGAAACTTTTGAAATACAGCAGGAAAAATTCAAATTTGAAATCAAAAACATCAAAAGCAAACACCCCCATAAAAAGCTGCTGGTAGTTGCCAACAAAACAGATGCCATTTCTAAGGAACAACTGGCCAAGTTACAAGCAGCCATTCCTGAACTGATCGCCCTTTCCGCCAAGGAAAAAACGGGCATCGAATTGCTTACAAATCATCTGACGTCCTTGATACAGACAGGGGCTTTGCAAAACAACGAAAGCATCGTGACCAATTCCCGACACTATGATGCGCTTCTAAAAGCACTGAACGAAATCAACAAAGTAGACGAAGCAATGGAACTTGGAGTTTCTGGCGATTTGTTGGCCATTGACATTCGTGAAGCCTTGTATTTCTTTGGACTCATCACCGGAGAAGTGACAACGGATGATTTGTTGGGAAATATTTTCGCCAATTTCTGTATTGGAAAGTAAGAAAATTACTCCTTTATTTCTTTCAAAATTTCCTAACTTGAAGTATCTTGATAGGACAACTATTTTGACTCCTCCCCCCTTCACTTAATAAGTTAAACACCTGCTTATGGAATGGCATAAAAATTACATCCGTTGGTTTCAAAAAAAACTAAAACTTTCCAACTACACAGTCCTTTGGATTGCCTTTTTCAAAGGACTCTTGATTGGAGGCTTGTTGGTGTATTATTTTACGGTCGTGAAAAAATAATTTTTTGGTGCTTTTTTTTAGGCGGTCCTTTTAGCTTCCTAAACAATCTTATACTTTTACTCCACTAATTATGGACAAAGTTTCCCTGCCATAAAAAGTTCCCACGCAAAAAAAATAAATGTTTGTTGCCATCGACGGACACCGCGGATTGATCGACGGTTTTTACATCGTTCAATTTCTAGGTCTTGCAAGAACTAAAGAATGGCCATCCCCTCCTTCGTTCGGACGTTTGCAATGCTTCTCGGGTGATCTACAACTTGAGGAGCTTGTGCACCTCCGCACCCACCTTCACATAGTAAATACCTCTAGGAAATAGGGACAAATCAAGTGTGTGCATGTCTTTCATTTCAAATTGACTTTCTAAAAGCAGCTGTCCAGAAAGGGAAAAAACTTTGATGTGCAGGTCGTTTTTATTCAAAGATTTAATCGTAAAAAACCCGGTGCTTGGATTGGGGTAAATTTCAGAAAACGTATCGACAGGCACAATCCCTAAATCAAAATCTTTGTCGATTTTAAAAGCGGTCCAACTTTCACCAAAATGATTTTCAAGGGCATCGCTTTTGATTTGCAATACATATTGACCATTGAAAGCACTTCCTGGCCACCTTCCGTCCTCTTGGTATTTCAGGTGATCGATTGTGATTCCAAAGCGGTCTTGTAGTTCCAAAGATTCTCCTGTATTGGAGAGCTTGCCGCTTTGCCATTCAACAACCTGTATGTTTTCTTTCTCCCAAATTATAGCGGAAGCATCTTTGGTGAGGAAAAGCTCCTCTTTCCCTTCTAAAAATAAGCCCTCAGGAATGACTGCAGTTATTCCTTTGGTAAAGGCATATCCTGATAGATCTGCTGTTTCATTTGAAGGGTTGTAAAGTGTTAAAAACTCAGGTATATCGGAGTTTTCAAGATTTGTAAAAATTTGCGAAATCATGACATTGGGTTCAAAACTAAGCGGCGGACAAACAGTCCCTAAGTCAATAGCTGTTTCGTTCTCCATGCCTGCATTCAATGCTAGTGAGTTGGGTTGCAAGTGAAAATCAAAGAACGTAGGATTTGTAAATTTAGGATTTCCCTGAAGGTTCAAAGGGTAGGCAGTGTCTGTAGCAAAATCTGTCAAACAATAGGCGCTTTGCAGGGTAGACTTTGCATCAACAAACAAGGGTTTGTTGGAGCTATTAGACAGGATGCTGTTGATTACAATTGCATTGCCACCTGCACTTCCCAAGTTCTTTTCATAACAAGCCACTGCATCTACGTTGTTGTAAAAGACACTCCGGCTGATTAAGACATTGCTTGAATCTTTTACGGCAACTCCTTTGTCGCAATTGATAAAAACAGCGTTTTTGATTGTAGCCGTAGAGCGTTGTCCCAAGGAAACTCCTTTGTCAGTAATATTGCAAACAACGATACTGTCAATCATCAAATCGCTGCTTTTTTCGCCGATATCAATCGCATCACTATTGAATCCCCTAAAGTTTGACATCAAGCAGTTTTTAATCACACCGCCTTCAATTCCATCGTAGTCGATTGCATCTGTATCAGGTTGGTCGTTGCCTAAAAACTGGCAGTTTTCAATGCGGGCTTTTCCGTATTTCACATTGATGCAGTCACCTGTTACCTCGGAATGCAGTTTGCTATTGGTGAGTGTGACGTCAGAATAACGTGCCGTAATCGGATTGGATTTTACATTTTCGATGGTCAAATGATCCAAAACCAGATCAGCATTGAAGGCTGAAATGGCTGCAATATCAAACACGGGATCAGGGCCTTGCGAAGCCGCTTCAATACTTGTGTATTTCAAATATGAAGGCTGTGCTGTGTTTTGAAACAAAAGCGCTCCCCAACTACCTGTTTCTGTTTGTGGATTTTCTTTAAACACAATTCGATTTTCATCAGTTCCAACTGCATTTAGTATGCCATTAACAGTGATGTTACCCGCAGGGGGCATCCAGATTTCCACCCCTGCTTCTACTGTCAAAGTCGCGTTGCTCTCTACCGTCACATTTCCCTGAACAAGATAGGGAGAACAGTCTTTGCTGAGCGTTGTGTTTGTTGCAATCACCTCAGGTATGACGCACTGGCCAGTTGCTTTGTAAACTGCAGTCAGGCCCGTATTTTCGGAAATGGTAGTGTCGTAAATTTTAGTGTCTGAAACAGAACGGGTTGTATCGGTTTGATAGCTCAGCAATTCCAAATCGAAACTTGTGTCGCTGCTGTTTGCATCTCTTTGGTGTACCTCAACTGCCAGGGTGTTGTCGCCTACCACCAAGTGATCTGTACTGATTGCAAAAGGAGTAAAAGCCTCTTCTGCACTTCCGTATACGCTAGACAAAGCGGGGGTTTCATGATTTATTGAACCGCTAGGCATGTTTGTTCGTAGCACTTCTACTCCATTGAGGTATGCAATGCCTCCGTCGTCACACAGTAAATTCAACGTGATTTGAGAGTTTGCTTTTTGTGCGGCTGTTATTGAAATTGTTTTTCTAAAATAGTTGGTCATGTGTTTGTCAGAAGCATCGGAGCCATATCCAATTTCCGTTGCCTCATCTCCATCTCCATAGCCGAGTTGAGCCATTCCAACACTCCATGAGGCATCGTCATATGTTGAGGTCTTCCAAGAGGATTCTAATGCGACACCACCGTCAAAATATTTCCAAGAAGCCCCCTTTTGTATCAGTGTAATTGTTTCTGCTTCTGACCAACCTACAAATTCATAACCAGGCCTGTTTTCGGCCATAAGCTTCACGGGAACATTGTTCAAGTACAAACCGTTGTTTTCAGTATCTGGAACGGTCAAGCCGTTCAATGTAAGCGTACCCGCATTTTTTGGAAAAACACGTAAGGACAGTGCAGACGTTCCATCAAAGCCGTAATTTTCTAAATCATTTAGCAAGGCAGCAGGACGCTGGGCAACAAATGATGACAAAGCGCTTACAGCATTGGACCAATCGTCAACGGAAGACAGCGCATCTCCATAGCTCGAGGTTCTTCCCTCCCAACGTTCCACGTGTTTTGGCAGTTCACTTTCAATTGCTTGTTTTTGTTTGTCAATGAGCATCATCATCCTGTCAGGATTGTAACTTGTGTACAACTGATCGGCCAATCTTTTTCCAAAATAAGCCTTGTATCCTGCATTGCTGAGGAGTTTGCTAAAAGGCCACACGGTTTGGTCACTGTAAAAATCAATCAAATGATCGTTCGGTTTGAAAAACCCACGGTCTACGTCCATCAGTATCCATCGCCATTTCCCTGTTTGTTTGGGTTTCCAAGCCATTACATTGTGATTGATAGAGGTGTTGGCCACCGCCATTTCAGCAATGACATAATCAGTAAAATTTTCGATGTCCATTGCATTGGCTACTGTATCAAAGTTGGCATCGTTCGACAAATCTTTGTTAAGCAGTGCCAACAAGTCATTGTAAGCTTGCAAGTCACCCGCTTCGGCAAAATCTTCATTTTCTACGAGGTCAAAGCTCCCTGAGTCAAGATGGTAACTTTTCTCTATATAATCATCGTTCACTTTTTCACGAATGTTGTGAATCCCCATATACTCTCCGTTTACATAAACAATAGAAGGCTTGAAAGCCATGATGTCTAAGTCCATGTTCAACATAGTGCTTTTATGGCCCAACATGTCTCGAAAAAGTGTGTAGCTCCAATCACTACCCGAGGCTCTTAAGGAAAAAGATTTATAACTGCTGCGTTTGCGCTGAGTCATCAAAGGATATTCCAATTTATTGGTTCCGTATTGTTTTTTAAAATAAACGCCCAACATCTTTTGTGGCAATTGCCAAGACCACAAACCATTCACTTTACAGCCTGCTCGTTCGTTGAAAGCAGCTCGGTCACCACCGTTATTCTCAAACAATTCAATGTTGATTGGCACTTCCCAAAGGGGTTTGAAATCCTGTACATAAATCCCTGTGTTTGGGTCCCAGAAGTTGGACGGTTCCGTAGCGATGGAAACCACTGGGATTTTAGCATAAACTGAGTTTTCATTGATGAAATAGGTGTGAGTCACAGTTGGCCCAGGTAGAAAATTGGACATGAAAATTCGACTTCGGACTATTGTCGTATTGGTTATGGGTATGGGTGTGTTGTATTTTTCTGAGGTCATTAAGGGTTTTGAACCGTCTGTCGTATAGCGAATTTCACCTCCAAAATCAGTGGTCAATTCAACTGCCTGAGTGGATGTGTAAAAGCCTCCTCGAATACTGAATTCAGGGACATGGTAAACAAAACTCTCATAAGAGGTAGCGGAGTTAGAGGCCTTCGGAGTAGCGTTTAGGAAGAAAGACCAATTTGTACTCGCGTCAATAGTTCTGCCCATTGAAACATCCACTGTTTGAACCCCGTAGCTGATGGAGTCAAGCAATGCAGCATTAGAGGTGTATAGGGCAATCTCTTCTCCACCCGCTGACAGTTTGAAATTGGTATGGTTTTCGGTGTCATTCCCATCTGCCCAAACCAACAAAAACCCACCCGCTTCAATTGTTAAATCGGAAGAAAATCGCCACTTATCAGGTACTTTAAAATCGTCACTTAAGAAATAGCCATTGAGGTTTTGAGCGCTTGTCCCTGCATTGTATAGTTCAATCCAATCGGAATATTTTTCAAAATCTGCATCTTCAATCTGAGTGGCATTTGAAGCAGAAAATTCATTGATCAAAATCTGCCCGTTGACAGATGAAACCAGCAAAAAAACAGCCAATGCAATTCGTTGCCTACAAGCTTTAAAAAAAATATTCGACACCTGTATTCTCATTAAATTAAAATCAATTTAATTGTTTTCCTACTAGAAAAACACCCCCCTTAATTATAAAAAACCCCTTAAAATTCACACAAGGCTCGCATTCGGGATTGTCACCTATGCCAAAGCGCCACAGATATGTATTCAAAAATAGCACTAAAAATCGGAATTCATGAAAATATTTTAAGGATTAATAAAAGCTGTCAAACGAATCGATAAGAGACGTGTTAGGCCTTGAAAAAACAACGCGAAACTCTCTAAAAGAACATGTACCTGTATCCCTTTTTTCCCAATTCACAGTAGAAACTACTTTAAAACAAACATTTGTAGTTTTTTCAGGTTGAAGCAGCTGAAAAACTTACCTAAATCCACTTTCCAAGGTGTTGTTTTGTGATTTTAAAAACCTTTTCAGGACTTGCTCAAAGTCTTCGTTTTGATTTATTGAGGTTTTTTTTGAAAAACAAGCATTCATATTATGTTTTTTCAAAAATAATAGTACCTTGTCATATTATTTAATTTTTTTAGTTTATTGAACCAAAACCATCATCAAAACACATATGGATTTATTAAAAAGTGCAGCAGAATTTGAAGAAAATGTTTCAAGTTTTAAATCAAGAGACGAACGAATAAAAGCTTCACATACTGCAAAAGAATTGGTTTTGGGTCTCAATGAAATTTATAAGGAATCCAAAGATCCGGAAATCATGGAAATCATGAAACGCATCACTGCAATCAAACAGAAATTTGAAAAACGTCTGAAAGGGAGGTTGACTTCGTAAGTTTAATTTTTCACTTCTTTACAAATCAATTCTTTTAAAACATCCACAACATAGAGGAGTTCCTCTTTTGTCGTGTGCTTGCTAAACGAAAATCGCAGTGATGTTTGTTGTGCTTCATCGGCAGTAAGAAGCTCTCTTAAAACATGTGATCCGCCATTGCTTCCACTCTGACAAGCACTTCCACCAGATACCGCAATTCCTTTTAAATCGAGTTGAAACAAAACAAAAGGACTGTCTAATGGCAAACGCACGTTTAGTATGGTCGCTGTACTGGCTTGCAAATCTTCGGAAGAGCCATTGAAGGCAATAGATGGAGACAAGGCTTTCAATTCTTGAATAAAAAAGGACTTGCGTGCTTGCATTTCTTGAATATCGGTTGTGAGGTCTTTTAGGGAAATTTCCAAGGCTACCTGCATTCCGCGTATGAGATGAACCGCTTCGGTACCTGCGCGCGCTCCTTTTTCTTGGCCTCCCCCATACAGAAGTGGCTTGATGCCAATACCTTTTTTAAAATACGCAAATCCAATTCCCTTGGGGCCGTGAAATTTATGTGCACTTGCGGTTATAAAATCAACCGAATCTCGTTGCAGGTCCATGTCAAAATGACCGATTGCTTGTACGGCATCAGAATGAAAAAAGGCCTTGTATTCTTGGCAGATTGTCGCTGTTTTTTGGAGGTTCAACAAGGTCCCTATTTCGTTGTTTACCGCCAACAAACTAACGAGTGTTTTGCGGGACGTGTCTGACAACAAGCTGCGCAAATGCGTATAGTCCAACAGACCTTTGGAATCCACATTCACATAAGAGATTTGAATTCCATAGTCAGCTGCTAGTTCCCTAAGTGGATTTAGGACTGCAGCGTGTTCTATTTTTGAGGTCACCACCTGGGTAACTCCTAGGTTGACAACAGCATTTCTCAAAATCAAATTGTTGGCTTCGGTTCCACCTGAGGTAAAAATAAGTTCGCTGGCGGACACATTCAAATGCTTGGCAATGTTTTTACGCGCATTTTCGACAATGGTTTTTGCAGTCCTTCCGTATTGGTGAGTGGAAGAGGGATTCCCACAAACAGTTTGCATCGTCTGTACCATTTCTGCAATCACTTCATCGGCAATGGCTGTCGTTGCTGCGTTGTCTAAATAAACTTTCCTCAAAATTGTTGTATTTGTAAAAGAATTGGATCCCTAATTCAAACAAAAGTAAGTTAATTTAAATTAACGAAAAACACTTTTTGGGTTCTGTTTAAAACCCTTACATTTGTTTTGTAAATTTGATAGTGCAATGAAAAAAACAAGCCTGATTGCTTTCTTACTTTTGTTCCTCTCTTGTGATGATGGAGATTTTAACATTCCTTCCTTTGATTTTGAAAACATCAAAATAAACAATTGTGGAGACCTGGTTTTGCACAAAATTAGCAGCAGTAAGAAAGAAGCTTTGATTTTGAAATTGGACCTGAGCAATTCGGAAGAAAACACGTATTTCAAAACGCCTTTGACAGATCAAAGTTATGTCATTTCTGAAAATGGCAGTCACCAAATGACCTACCGAATTTTTAATAAGAAGGTCGAAACTACTTATTTTTGTCAAGACATCCCCCCTAGCAGTCCGACTGTATTGGAAGAATGGTTCGGAAACGGTACTTTGCAGGTAAACAACACAATCGTTCTCGACGATGAAGACATGGTAGACACAACGCTAGAAGACCGAGACGGAGACAGTGATCCAAGCAATGACGATACCGATGGAGATGGGTATCCCGATTATATTGATACCGATGATGACGGCGACAACATCCCTACAAAAAATGAAGACCTCAACTCAGACGGCGATCCAACAAACGACGATACTGACAACGATGGAACGCCCAATTACCTAGATGCGGATGACGATAATGACGGCACACCGACGGCAAACGAATCCCATACAGGAGATGAAAATCTAAATACGATTTTGGATTATTTGGACGTAAACACCAATACAGTTCAAGAACCCAAAACAACAGCTACCAATTATTACCAACAAAAATACACGCTGCTTCTGGAATTTACGGTGTTGAATTTCACCAATTCGGAAAGTGACATCAATTATACAGACGGCTATACATTTGGAACAAAAACAGGCAGCTTTACGATTTCTGATCTCCCTTAGCCTTTTCGTTAACAAAGCTTAAATGAAACAAGTCTTTTTTTACTTGTTTTTGTTTTGTAGTATGTAGACCTCTGTGGCTCCCATTCCATACTTTTCATAGGAAGCTTGTGCGATTTTGACAGGGTATTTGGCAAGCAAATAGCCCAACTCACTCCGCAAAACACCTTCTCCTACTCCGTGGATAAAAACAACCCTAGGAATACGTTTGCGTATGGCAAATTCCAATTTGTATTTGGCCGTATCCAATTGCAAGTTCAGCATGTCGAAGTTCGACATCCTTTGGTGGTTTTTGACAAGATGCTGTATGTGGAGGTCTACCTCCATGGGCGGAACAAGGGCTTCTTTTTTTCTTTTCTTGGGAGCTTTTCTTTTGTTTGTCTCGGAAGAACTCTGTTTTTGGTGTAGCAGCGCATTGTTGATGTCTGAATATTTGGACATCTCAAATTGATCGTGTACTACTTTTACCAACTGTTTTTCGTCGAAGTACAGGTCAAAACCGTTTTCTTCGGTGATGAGCACACGCGTTCCCTCACTCTTTAGAACCACTCCCTTAGTGGTTGCATCGACTACAACAACTCGATCTCCTTTTGCAAACTTCATTTTTTAGTTCTTCAAAAAAATTAAACTTTTCTCTTTTTGTCGTAGGGAATTTGCTTTAGCAAATATTCAATGGAATGGATGCGCGCCAAGGTTTTTCGATTGGCATTGATGATTTTCCATGGAACGGATCCTTCTGTAGTGTTTTCAAACATTTTTGTTTTGTAGTCGGTATAGCGATCCCAAAACTCTTGAGCCTTTTCATCCACGGCAGTCATCTTCCACTGTTTCAGAGGGTTGTTGCGAATGTCTTCAAATCTTTTTGCTTGCTCTCTTTTGGTGATGGACATGTAAATCTTTACCAGTTTGATCCCCGATTCCGTAATCATTCGTTCAAAATCATTGACTTGATTCCTGAAGATTTTGTATTCGGCTTCTGTACAAAAACCATTCACGGGTTCTACGACGGCTCTATTGTACCAACTCCGATCAAAAAAGACAATCTCACCCGCCTTTGGAAATTTTTGAATGTAACGTTGAAAATACCACTGTGACTGTTCTTCGTTTGTAGGTTTTGGCAGGGCTACAATTCGAAAATGCCTCGGATTGATTCGCTCAGTAATTCTCCGGATAGCGCCTCCTTTTCCTGCTGCGTCTCTCCCTTCAAAAATCACGATGACACGTTCTTGGTTTTCAATAACACCCGTTTGCATTTTGATCAATTCTACTTGCAAACGCTTCAGTCTTTTTTCATAATTGACAATTCGCAAAGCTCTGTCAACACTTGTTTTCTCTTTGGACAGCAGTGCTTTGATTCCCAGTTTGGAATTTAATTTTTTCAATGCCAAGTTGTTGTTATTGTCTTTGGTGTCCATAATCTTGGAAGTTCTTTTTGTTTGTTAAGCTTTTTAGAGGGCAATAGAAAGGGAGGTTGTACCGAATCAATCTATTTGATGGGAAGACCGGAAATAATGCATAATGACATTTGGGTCTGGTAACAGATTGGTTTTCGAGTTCTTCTTTCCTGTGTAATTAAATTTAGACAATACGTAGCGGATGCACTCCAAACGCGCAACCTCTTTGTCATTGGTTTTCACAATTACCCATGGGCTGTAAGAAGTATGTGTTTTGCTATACATCAATTCTTTGAAATGTGTATAACGGCCCCACAATTCTTGTCCTTTTTTGTCCACGGGACTGAATTTCCATCGTTTGAGCGGGTTTTTCATTCGTGACTTGAAACGTTTTAATTGCTCATCCTTAGAGATAGACAACCAAAATTTGATGATGATCAAACCGTCCTCATACAGCATGTGTTCAAATTCGGGAACTTGTGCCATAAAGTCATTGTACTCCTTGTCTTTACAAAACCCCATTACCGGTTCTACCACTGCACGGTTGTACCAACTTCGGTCGTAAAACACAATTTCTCCAGGATTGGGCAATTCTTTGATGTAACGCATGAAGTACCACTGGCCTTTTTCTATCTCTGTGGGCCTGTTCAAAGCCACCAAACGAGAGGATCTCGGATTTAGGTGTTCCATAAATCGACGGATAGCGCCTCCTTTTCCTGCTGCATCTCTCCCCTCAAAGACAACCGCGACACGTTTGTTGTTTTTCGCGATCCATTGTTGCAATTTTACCAATTCAACTTGGAGATTCCGCAGCTCATCTTCGTAGGCAATGGTGTCTGTTATTTTTGCATAGGCAGCTCCTTTTCCTTTGATGATTTCTTTTAAATCTGAACGGGATTGAGCTTCGTCAATTTCTTTAAATGTCAAATGGGGTGTTTCTTTCATAATCAATTTTGAATGGCATTTGTTGCTTTATGAAAGCATCAATGACTTTTGTAAAAACAATTTTAGCAATCTGATTCTTTCCTTTAACGTTGTTTAAATTTAATCGGAGACATGGATTTTGAAGGAGCAATTGAAAACCTATTAATTTCCAACTTCATTGAAAAATTTGATGCGCATCAACCGCAGGTCTTCTACTTCATAATCTCCGTCAAACTCTTCCATTGCTTCTTGAATATCGTCGGTTTCGGCCTCCATAAAATAGTCCATAATTTCTTCTTGTTGGTCTTCGTCCAAAAGGGTGTCGATACAATATGAAATGTCCAATTTTGTTCCAGAAAAAACAATGGTTTCTATTTCTTTGATCAAGTCTGACATCTCCAAGCCTTTGGAGCTTGCAATGTCCTCCAAGGACAATTTTCGATCTGTATTTTGGATGATGTAGAGCTTGAGTCCTGATTTGACACCCGTTCCTTTGACGATCAAATCATCGGGTCGCAAAATATCGTTTTCTTTTACATAAGAAGCGATGACAGTGACAAAATCTTGTCCAAATTTTCGCGCTTTGCCATCTCCAACCCCAAATACATTGGACAACTCCTCAATGGTCATCGGATAGCGCAATGCCATTGCCTCTAATGAAGAGTCTTGAAATATAGCAAAAGGTGGAATGCTGCGTTTCTTCGCCACTTTTTTACGAATATCATTTAGAATGGAAAGTAATTTTTCATCACTCACACCACCCGTTGTTTTGGAATTCACAACCCCTTCGCCTACTTGCTCATCTTGGGCATAGACATGGTCAGCAGTCATCATAAAAGAGGTGGGATTGGCAATGTAATCAAGTCCTGCCTGGGTGAGTTTCAACACCCCATATTGTTCGATTTCCTTTTTCAAAAAATGTGCCACAAGCGTTTGTCGGATCAAAGCTGTCCAAAAGCCTGTGCTTTTTTCTTTTCCGATCCCAAAGTAAATACGCTCCGTAGTTTTGTGAGAAATCAACATGGCATTGACCTCCCCCTTTAAAGTGGCAACAATGTCTTTTGATTTGTATTTTTCTTTGGTGTCTCTGACTACTTCAAGCAACATTTTCACTTCAGCGCTCGCCTCAGTTTTGGGCTTTGGGGTTCTTGAATTGTCATCCATACTGGCTCCCAAGCCATTGAGTTCGTCAAAATCTTCTCCAAAATAGTGCAATAAATATTTGCGTCTACTGATGGATGTCTCCGCATAGCCAACGACTTCTTGTAGCAATGCATGTCCAATCTCCTGCTCGGCAACTGGCTTGCTTGCCATGAATTTTTCTAATTTTTCAATGTCCTTATAAGCGTAATATGCCAAGCAATACCCTTCTCCATCATCACGTCCCGCTCTTCCGGTCTCTTGGTAATAACTTTCCAAACTTTTGGGAATGTCGTGGTGAATGACAAAACGAACGTCTGGCTTGTCGATTCCCATCCCAAAAGCTATGGTTGCAACAATCACATCCGTGTCTTGCATCAAAAACATGTCTTGGTGCTTGCTCCGCGTCTTTGCGTCCAGACCTGCGTGGTAAGGCATCGCTTTGATGCCATTGACCTGAAGAATCTGTGCCACCTCTTCCACTTTTTTGCGACTCAAACAATAGATGACTCCTGACTTGCCTTCGTAGCCTTTTACAAATCGAATGATATCACTATAAATGTCCTTTGTCTTTGGACGGACGTCGTAAAACAAATTGGGTCTGTTAAAAGAAGCTTTGAATGTTTTGGCATCGGAAATGCCGAGTGTTTTTAAAATATCTTCCTGTACTTTATGTGTAGCCGTGGCCGTAAGACCAATCACAGGTACGTCGCCTATGTTTTTGATAATGTGTTTGAGATTTCTGTATTCAGGTCTGAAATCGTGGCCCCATTCAGAGATGCAATGAGCTTCATCTATGGCAACAAATGAAATGGTCTGTTGTTTTAAAAAGTCAACATACTCCTCTTTGATTAGGGACTCAGGAGCGACATATAGCAATTTGTTGACCCCCGATTCGATGTCCGACTTGACCAAAGCAATTTCAGATTTGTTTAAGGAAGAGTTCAATACATGTGCAATTCCATCTACCTCAGAAACGCCTCGAATGGCATCGACTTGATTTTTCATCAGAGCGATCAATGGCGACACAACGATGGCAGTCCCTTCACTCATCAAAGCCGGCAACTGGTAGCACAAAGACTTTCCCCCTCCTGTAGGCATGATGGCAAATGTATTTTCTCCACTTACAATACTCCTGATTACTTGTTCTTGAAGTCCTTTGAATTTGGTAAACCCAAAAAAAAATTTCAACGGACCATACAAGTCAATTTCCTCTCTATTCATTACCGCTCTTAATCAATTTTTAAATACATTTGCAAATAAAGATACTCCTTTTTTTTATTCCGTAAAATTAAAATTTTTGAAAAAAACGAACTCTATTATCGACACTGCACGCCAAACAATTGAATTGGAAAGCAGTGCTATTGCGAATTTAAAGAATTTTATCAATTCTGATTTTGAAAATGCCGTAAATTTTATATTTAAATCAAAAGGCAGGGTCATTATTACAGGAATTGGAAAAAGCGCCATCATTGCCAACAAGATTGTGGCCACCCTAAACTCAACCGGAACCCCTTCGATTTTTATGCATGCCGCAGACGCTATACACGGGGATCTCGGAAACATTCAAAAGGAAGATGTGGTGATTTGCATTTCCAAAAGTGGAAACACACCTGAAATCAAAGTGTTGGTGCCGCTCATCCAAAATTACGGCAACAAGTTGATTGCAATCACTGGAAACCCAAGTTCATTTTTAGGGACACAGGCTGACTTTACCTTGAATTGCCATGTAGAAAAAGAAGCGTGTCCAAACAACCTTGCTCCGACCACAAGCACGACGGCTCAATTGGTTCTCGGAGATGCTTTGGCAGTGTGTTTGTTGAATTTGAAAGATTTTTCAAGCAATGATTTTGCCAAGTACCACCCAGGCGGCGCTTTGGGAAAACGCCTATACCTGAGAGTGGCTGATTTGATTGCCAACAATAAAATGCCCGTCGTTGCCCCTGACACAAAAATCAAAGACGTCATCGTTGAAATCTCAAACAAGCGTTTGGGTGCTACTGCTGTGCTCGAAAATTCTATAATTGTTGGAATGATTACCGATGGCGACATCCGTCGCATGCTCGAAGCCAACGAATCGATAACAGGATTTACAGCTGCAGACGTTATGAGTAAAAACCCCAAAACAATGCCCGCCAGCGCAATGGCGATTGACGCGTTGCACACCTTGGAAAATTTCGGCATCACCCAAATTCTCGTCGTTGACGAAACAGAAAGCTACGTAGGCATCATACATTTGCACGACTTGATTAAAGAAGGAATTTTCTAAAATGACACAACAAAAAAACAACATGTCTTTTTTAGCCCACCTCGAAGAATTGAGGTGGCATCTGGTACGTTCTTCAATCGCTATTTTTACTTTTGGAATTGTCCTTTTTATCTTTAAAAAAGAAGTCTATGATTTTTTCTTGTTGGCCCATCTAAAAAGCGATTTTATCACCTACGAAGTATTTTGCAAAGTCTTCAATTTGGTGGGCATAAATAGTGATTTTTGTGGAGTTCATTTTCCTCAAAAACTACAAAGTCTTTCTTTGACAAACCAGCTGATGAATGCCATCTGGTCATCGTTGATCCTCGGGCTGATTGTCGCCTTTCCCTATATACTCTGGGAATTTTGGAAGTTTATCTCTCCAGGCCTGCGCAGAGAAGAAGTAAAAAAGTCAAAAGGTTTTTTGTTCATCACTTCTTTGCTGTTTTTTCTGGGCGTCTTATTTAGCTTTTATGTAATCGTTCCGATGTCTGTGTACTTTTTTTACCACTTTGAAATTACAGATGCCATCGAAAATAATTTTACTCTGTCCTCTTATATTTCAATGGTCACCAATACCATTTTAGGCGTTTCCGTCGTTTTTGAATTGCCGGTACTGATTTTCTTCTTGACAAAACTGGGACTGATCAGCCCTGAGTTTTTAAAAACATACCGAAAACACGCCTTGGTAGTCGTCTTGTTGCTGTCTGCCATCATTACCCCTCCAGACATCGCCAGTCAAATCATCGTATCCATCCCCATTTTGATTTTGTATGAAATCAGCATCCACGTATCCAAATGGGTAGTCAAAAAACAAGAAAGAAGGAACCAATCTCTATAAGCGATCATCGTATGAAACTAAGAGCAGAAAACATTCAAAAAATCTACGGAAATCGAAAAGTGGTCAAAGGAATTTCCCTGGAAGTCAATCAAGGAGAAATCATTGGCCTGCTGGGACCCAACGGCGCTGGTAAAACCACTTCATTTTACATGATCGTCGGCATGATCCAACCCAACGAGGGCAAAATATTTTTGGACGACAAGGAGATCACTGACTTCCCTATGTACAAAAGGGCTCAAAACGGTATTGGTTATCTTGCCCAAGAAGCTTCTGTATTTCGAAAATTATCTGTAGAGGACAATATCCGATCTGTACTTCAATTTACAGGAAGAACCAAAGCAGAAGAAAATGCAAAATTAGAATCTTTGATCGAAGAATTCAGTCTGGGTCACGTTCGAAAAAACAAAGGAGACCTCTTGTCTGGAGGAGAACGAAGAAGAACTGAAATAGCACGCTGCTTGGCTTCCGATCCAAAATTTATTTTATTGGACGAACCTTTTGCCGGTGTAGACCCCATTGCGGTGGAAGACATTCAAAGTATTGTCGCACAATTAAAAAACCGAAACATTGGAATTTTAATCACAGACCACGACGTACAAGCGACTTTGGCCATTACAGACAAAACTTATTTGATGTTTGAAGGAGGTATTCTCAAAGAAGGGACTCCTAAAGAATTGTCTGACGATCCA
>TARA_B110000967_G_scaffold207064_1_pt1 | contig 68582 bp, 71 predicted proteins | sample TARA_B110000967 | Tara Oceans TARA_B110000967 (sample SAMEA4397903) | marine metagenome | biome: Polar Biome; feature: [DCM] deep chlorophyll maximum layer (ENVO:01000326); material: water (ENVO:00002006), including particulate matter (ENVO:01000060) such as... | depth 35 m
AAGTGAATTGAAGCAAGCAGAAACAACAGTCTCTATCGAAGTCGAAAAAGAGGTGCTTACTAAAGCCAATACCAAAGAGGAGGACACTCAGGTTTCAGAAGTGGAAACTGTGGAAAGCGAAATACCCGAAAAGTCCATCCCTGAGCCAAAATTGGATTTAGCGGCATTGGACTTGGAAACTTTGGTCAAAGAATTGGGAAATATAACCCAAAACTCCAATGTTGCTGTAATCAAGTCCAATGTTGAGGAAATAAAAAAAGTGTTTGACGAAAAATTTGGTGTTTTATTGGCAGAGAAAAAAGCACAATTTATTGCAGAAGGAGGGGAGTCTATTGACTTTTATTTTTCCAGTCCACTCAAAGTGACGTTCAATGAATTGATGGCGAACTACAAAGTAAAAAGAAAAGCCCATTACGACGCCCTTGATGTCCAATTGAAAGAAAATTTAAACAAGCGGATTGCTGCCATTGACGCGCTAAAAGAAATTATTGACAAGGCAGATGCTAAGACCATGTACAACGATTTCAAACAACTACAGCTCACATGGAAAGCCATTGGCCCCGTACCAAGAACCAAATACAATACGACGTGGAGGAATTACCATCACCATGTAGAACGCTTCTATGATTTGTTACATCTCAACAAAGACCTTCGCGAGTTGGATTTCAAGCACAACTTAGAGGAAAAATTAAAAATTGTTGCGCGTGCTGAGCATCTAAGCGAACAAGCTGATTTGGAGTCTGCTTTCAAAGAGTTGCAAGAACTTCATAAAAAATGGAAAGAAGAAATCGGACCTGTATCAAAAGAATTCAGTGAAGAAATTTGGCAAAAGTTCAGTGTAGCTACCAAAAAGATACACAGCAAAAGAGATGCTTTTTTTGAAGGGCAAAAAACACAGTATGAAGAAAATCTAAAGTTAAAAGTATCCGTTATTGAAACCTTGGAAGTCTATGACACTTCCAAAAACAAAACGCATTCCGACTGGCAACGAAGCATCAAAGAATTTGAGGCAGTTCGAGAAACCTTTTTCAAAATAGGAAAAGTTCATCGTCAAAAAAGCCAACAAATATGGGATCTTTTGAAAGGAACTACCAAAAATTTCAACCATGCCAAAAATGCTTTTTACAAAGAATTGAACCATACCCAACAGGAGAATCTACAAAAAAAATTGGCTTTGGTAGCATTGGCATCCTCCCTAAAAGACAGTGAAGAGCACCAGCATGCTTCAAGTGAGATGAAACGTATACAGGCCGAATGGAAAACGATAGGACACGTCCCTAGAAAATTTTCAGATAAAATATGGAAAGAGTTCAAAGGAGCTTGCAACCACTATTTTGATCGCGTTCACAAAATTCAAGACAGTGGTTCTGTTGATGAGCAAGAAGCTTTGGCAACCAAAAAAGAGTTTTTACAACAAATAAAAGGAGTTTATGGAAATTCAGACATCGCCATTGAAGAGGTCAAAGCGTATTTAAAAACTTGGAAAAATATTGGGAGGGTTCCCAGAAATGAAAAAGCCATTGAAGTAGAATTCAACAAAGCCATAGAAATTTTGTTTGAGCAACTTGACGTAAGTGGAGACGAACTTGCCTTGATGAAATACAAAATCAAAATGGATGCCCTTTCGCTAGACAATCCTCGTAAAATTGAGGGAGAAATTCAGTTTGTGAGAAAGAAAGTCGATGAAATCACCAAAGAAATCAAGCAATTGGAAAATAATATTAGTTTTATTTCCAATGCGACTGACGACAATCCATTGGTGGCAAACGTAAAAGACTCCATTGTAAAAAATTCCAGCACATTGATCGTATGGAAACAAAAACTGACTTTTTTAAGAGGATTGCTTTCATAGTCGTTTTATTTTCAACTATACGGGTATAAAAAATCCCCTTCCATTGGAAGGGGATTTTTTTTATGTATTGAGTGCTTGTTATGAAAAAATGCTCTCCAATGCTAGTTTTTCTTCTTCAGCCAAAGTAGCGTCAACTAAAATACGTCCACTGTACTCGTCAATGGTGATTTTTTTACGTGAAGCGATTTCAATCTGTATTTGTGGTGGGATGGTAAAGAATGAACCTCCGGCAGCACCTCTTTCAATAGGTACTATTGCCAAACCATTTTTGACATTGGAACGTATCTTTTGATACGCTTTCAAAAGATGAGAATCCATTTTTTCTGACAATTCTTCAGACATCTGGTTCATCGTTTTCTCTTCAATTTCTGTTTCTTTAGAAATGGCTTCCAATTCAGATTTTTTGTGTTCCAAATGAGAAGTTTGTTTTTCTAACTTTTCAGAAGTACCTACAATGGTTTCCTTTTTCTGTTCGATTTTCGCACGGTATTCGTTGATACGTTTTTCAGCCAATTCGATTTCCAAATGTTGAAATTCAATTTCTTTTGTCAAAGAATCAAATTCACGGTTGTTTCGAACTGTTTGTTGCTGCTTTTCGTATTTTTTGGCACTCTCCGTAGCTTCTTCAATAGTATTTTTTTTATTGCTGATATCCGATTCTAAATTGGCAACATCTTCTTTAAAGTTGTTTAATCTTGTATTCAAACCAGCTACTTCATCTTCTAGATCTTCAACTTCTAAAGGGAGCTCGCCTCGGACACTTTTGATGGTGTCTATTCTTGAATCTATCAATTGCAATCTGTATAGCGATCTTAATTTTTCTTCAACTGTAAGTTCTTTGCTCTTAGCCATGTCTATAGGTAGTAAATAGGATTTGTATGTGTGTCTGATAAAATGATTGCAAAATTAGTAAATTTTTTTGTAAGATAGTCCACTAAGAGGTTTTTTGTGAATTGCTCACTTTCATAATGACCAATGTCCAGGATGAGTAACTGGTTTTCAGCTTTGTAAAACTCATGGTATTTGAAATCTGCGGAGACAAAGGCATCAGCACCAGCATTTTTGGCCTTTTCAATGGCAAAACTTCCGGATCCTCCTAATACAGCAACTTTTTTAATGCTTTTTCCAATTGTTCTGGAATGCCGAATACAATCAGTTTGCATACTTGTTTTTACAAACGTTAAAAATTCTTTTTCTTGCATCGCTTCTTTAAATTCTCCAATCATCCCCATGCCAATTCTCTCCTGTGATGTTGTCAAGGCAGTGATTTCGTAATTGATTTGCTCAGAGGGGTGAAGTGCAAGCAAGGTGTTGGTTATTTTTTTTTCCAAGTGTTTTTTGAAAGTAATGACCAGCCCAGCATCTCGATTTTGTATGCTTGATGCGCCAACAGCATTGAGTGCGCTGCTCATCCTTTCTGCAGCTTCATTTGGAACATCGATGGTTAGTTGTTTGAGCGTTTCGTTTTGAGGAATCAAGATTTTTCGATTTTGTAAGCCCAAGACATCACAGATTTTGGCGTTTACTCCCGAAAAAGAATTGTCCAAAGCTGTGTGAATCGCATAAATAGCGATGTTGTGTTGTACCGCTTTGATCACCACGCGTTCGACATAATTGTTTCCATTCAATTTTTTTAATCCTGAAAATATGATTGGGTGAAAGCTAAGAATCAGGTTGCAGTTTTTTGCAATGGCTTCTTCCACAACAGTTTCCAGCGTATCCAAAGTAACCAAAACCCCAGTAACTTCCGTGTCGAATTGTCCCACAAGAAGACCTACATTGTCAAAATCTTCTGCGTAGCTCAGTGGAGCAAGCTCCTCAAGAGCATTTGTGATGTCTTTTATTTTCATAAGCAAGCATTCGTTGATTTTCAAATTTATAAAAAGAACGACGAATTAAGAAATCTATTTGTTTTTTTGTTTAAACCTTTTATTGTTCTTAGGTTTGTTGCAGTACATCTACATGTTTATGAATTACAAATTGATATTTCGTTTTTTTCGATTCGCTTTGTTTCCTTTTTCCATCCTGTACGGGTTTGTGACGTCAATACGCAATTTGTTTTTTGATTGGGGCTTTTTTTTGAGCAGGTCATTTTCAGTTCCCGTAATTGCTGTAGGAAATTTAAGTGTTGGAGGTACTGGAAAAACACCACAAATCGCATACCTCATTGACTTGCTTCAAAAAGACTTTAAAGTAGCGGTACTCAGCAGGGGGTACAAGCGAAAGAGCCAAGGTTTTGTCTTGGCTTCCTCAGAAGTTTCTGTTGAAGAATTGGGTGACGAACCTTATTTTTTTTACAAAAAATTTCCCCTGACCATCGTTGCTGTTGATGAAAATCGCAGCCATGGCATCCAAAAATTATTGGAGTGCCACCCTGAAATCGAAGTGGTATTGTTAGACGATGCATTTCAACATCGCAAGGTAAAAGCTTCTTTTTACACGCTTTTGACCTCTTATGACGAGCTGTATACCTCTGATTTTATGATACCTACAGGAAATCTTCGAGAACCAAGAAGCGGTGCCAAGCGAGCCAATGCAATCCTTGTGACCAAATGTCCTCTTGAGATTTCAACGGAGGAACGCCAACGTATTTTACAAAAAATAGCTCCAACAGCACTGCAAAAAGTCTTTTTTACGAAGATTTCGTATGCGCCATTTGTTGTTTCTGAATCCGATCAGATCCCTGTCGCATCTTTGCGCAACTTCGCTGTGGTATTGCTTACAGGAATTGCGAACCCAACTCCTCTGTTGGCTTATTTGACTGACCAACAGGTCGATTTTACACACCTTTCTTATCCAGACCACCACTCTTTTGATGCTGCGGATTTACAAGCGATTCAAAAAACGTTTGCTGCTGTGGAAGGAGAGAAGAAATTGTTGCTAACAACTGAAAAGGATGCCATGCGTTTACAAGGCAAACTCAAAAGTCTTTATACGCTAGGTATTCAAACGAATTTTATAGAAGGCGGAAAGGATTTTAATACGGAAATCCGAGGTAATATTCACTCTTTTCTCTAGTTTGATCGCTTCCTTGACTTTGTTTCAAAAGTATTTGGAAAGGTTTTTTGGAAGCTAAATAATTTCTCAAAGGACACCTTTTTGTGCACCAACGATTTAGTTATTTCTGTCACAAGCCAACAAGGTGTTTTTGAGCAACATGGCAATGGTCATAGGGCCAACACCTCCAGGTACTGGAGTGATAAAGGCGGCTTTTTTAGCAGTACTTTCAAAATGCACATCTCCAGCCAATCGGAAGCCTCTTTTCTTACTCGCATCTTCCACGCGGGTAATGCCTACATCGATGATGGTTACTCCTTCTTTAACCATATCGCCGGTTAGAAATTCCGCAATTCCCAATGCCGCAACTACGATATCTGCTTTTAGTGTGATCTCTTTTAAATTTTTTGTCCTACTGTGTGTGAGTGTAACGGTGGCATTTCCAGCAGCTCTTTTCTGACTTAATAAAATACTCATCGGCCTACCGACAATATGACTGCGGCCAATGACGACAACATTCTTCCCAGAGGTTTCCACCTGGTAGCGTTCTAACAACTCGAGGATGCCATAAGGCGTTGCTGGGAGAAAAGTGGGCAATTCTAAGGCCATTTTCCCAACATTGGTAGGGTGGAAGCCATCCACATCTTTGTCAGGGTGAACAGCCATCAATACTTTGTCTTCGTCGATGTGTTTTGGCAATGGCAATTGCACGATAAACCCATCGATGGAAGGGTCAGTATTTAATTTTTCAATGACATCCAACAATGCTACTTCGGAGGTGGTGTCTGGCAACTCGATCAATGTCGATTCAAACCCAACCAAGTCACAGGCTTTTACTTTGGCGCCTACATAGGTCATGCTGGCGCCGTTTGTGCCGACAAGAACAGCGGCCAAATGCGGGGTTTTTTTACCTGACTTTTTGAGTTTTGCAACTGAAAGGGCTATTTCTTCTTTGATTGCCGCAGCTGTTTTTTTTCCGTCTAATAGTGTCATTTGTAAGGATGTATGAATTGTAATTTTTTTTCTTGGTGACTGGAATTGCTTTGAAAATTATTATTGCATTCCTTTCATCATTTGCATCATTTTTTTTCCGCCACCTCCTTGCATCATTTTCATCATTTTACTCATCTGGTTGAATTGCTTCATCAGCTGATTGATTGCTTGGATAGAAGTTCCCGATCCTTTTGCAATTCTTTTTTTTCGACTTGCATTGATTGTTTTGGGATTGCTTCTTTCATCGGGTGTCATGGAATGTATGATTGCTTCGATGCCTTTGAAAGCATCGTCGTCAATGTCCACATCTTTCATGGCTTTTCCAGCTCCGGGAATCATGCCCATCAAATCTTTGACATTTCCCATTTTTTTAATTTGCTGTATTTGATTCAAGAAATCGTCAAATCCAAATTGGTTTTTGGCAATTTTTTTCTGAATTTTTCGAGCTTCTTCTTCGTCGTATTGTTCTTGGGCTCTTTCTACCAAAGAAATGACATCACCCATTCCTAAGATTCGATCTGCCATTCGATCAGGGTGGAAGACATCAATCGCCTCCATTTTCTCACCTGTTCCGATGAATTTTATCGGTTTATCAACGATAGATTTTATTGACAAGGCAGCACCTCCTCGGGTATCTCCGTCCAACTTGGTGAGCACAACGCCATCAAAGTTCAGTAGGTCGTTGAATGCTTTTGCGGTATTTACTGCATCTTGACCGGTCATGGAATCGACCACAAACAAGGTTTCTTGGGGAGCAACTGCTTTGTGAATCTCAGAGATTTCATCCATCATTTCTGTGTCTACTGCAAGGCGTCCCGCAGTATCGATGATGACAGTATTTTTTCCTGTTGCTTTGGCGTGTTTCAACGCGTTTTTAGAAATTTCAACGGGGTTTTGGTTGCCTACTTCCGCGTAGACTTCAACACCGATTTGCTCTCCGACAATTTGCAATTGATTGACAGCTGCAGGGCGGTAGACATCACAACCTACCAAAAGTACGTTCTTGGATTTTTTGGTCTTTAAAAAGTTAGCGAGTTTTCCTGAAAAAGTAGTTTTACCAGAACCCTGGAGTCCTGACATCAAAATGACAGTTGGATTCCCGGTAAGATGGACACCTACGGTTTCTCCACCCATCAGTTCTGTAAGTTCGTCTTTGACAATTTTCACTAGCAATTGTCCAGGATTCAAAGTGGTCAATACATCTTGACCAATGGCTTTTTCTTTGACTCTTTTGGTGAAATCCTTTGCAATTTTAAAGTTTACATCTGCATTGATCAATGCCTTGCGAACTTCCTTCAAGGTTTCTGCAACATTTACCTCGGTGATTTTTCCATGTCCTTTTAGGACGTGGAATGCCTTGTCTAATTTTTCACTTAAATTTTGAAACATGTGTTATTAGTAGTTGTTTTAAGCAGCAAAGATAGTAGAAAACACTTTGTGGTCAAAGAAGGAATTGCGTTTGTTGAAATCCATATACAATCAGCCGACATTGTACGAGTTTGATTTTTTGTATTAAAAGACCTGTAAAAAAACGCAACAAAGTAGTAATAACCATTACATTTCATACAACGGGACAACACAGTCATTGGAATGTTCTTGAGAATTCCCGAACGGTCGGTTGTATTTCTTTGCTTGGATTTGCAGTAAGGACAGGACTTGCTTATGATAATTTCTTTTCAGATTGGATTGTCATATTTCTAGAATGCAACAATAAAATGTGAAAAGAAATATGAAAATGGCATTCTTTTCGACCCTCCTTTTTATTCAAATTTGATGGAAGCGGAGTTGACACAATACCGCAATCCAGTTTCAGTTGGGCCGTCCTCAAATACATGCCCCAAATGTCCCTCACAGTGGGTACAAATGATTTCGGTGCGAACGCGACCCAAAGAAGCGTCCTTTACATAGGTAATTGTCCCATCTATGGCTTTGTCGAAAGAAGGCCAACCGCAGTGGGCATCAAACTTTGTTTCTGAATCAAACAAAGCGGTATTGCATCCCTTGCAACGATAGGTCCCTTTTTCAAAATGTAAATTATACTTTCCTGTGTGCGGTGCTTCCGTTCCTTTTTCTCTTAAGATATGATACTCCTTTTCCGTAAGCTGGGATTTCCATTCTTTTTCTGTAAGTGATTTTTTTGTCATGGGTTGCAGTTGTTTTTTAAGTGTTTTGAAAGTGACAATATTCATTTTTTCTTTGTTTTCTGAGCTTTTTAAATTTTTTTGACCAAAAGCGGGCATTGAAATTGCGGTGATAAAGAACATTACAGGAAAAAAAATCTTAACGGTTGTCATGCGATCTGCCTTTTAAAAAAATAATTCATGCAAATAAAAACAGTGATAGAGTGTTGGGATACATTTTGTAATTTTATATTTGTAAACCTATTACACTGTAAAAATATGAAAAAAATACTTTTATTTCTCTATACCACGCTCCTTTTTACACAGTGTTCAACGGTTCCAATTACAGGGAGAAAGAGAATCAATTTTGTTTCGGATTCACAGGTTTTGCCTACAAGTTTTGCACAGTACAAATCTTTTTTAGCTGAGAATAAACTTGCGACGAATTCAAAGAAAATTGCGGAAGTAAAAGCTGTTGGTCGGAAGATTTCGAAGTCTGTCGACAGGTTTATGCGTGCCAACAATATGGGCAAAGAAGCAGCTGCTTACGAATGGGAGTTCAATTTGATTGAAGAGGAATCTTTGAACGCTTGGTGCATGCCAGGCGGAAAAGTAGTTTTTTACACGGGAATTTTACCCATCGCAAAAAATACGGATGGGATTGCTGCCATCATGGGACACGAAATCGCACACGCCTTTGGAAAGCATGGACAAGAGAGAATGTCTTCTTCTCAAATGCAACTCTTGGGCAGTGCAGTGGTTAACATCGGCACCCAAAGCAAAGAAGAAAAAGAAAGAGAACTGTGGAACCTCGCTTATGGAGTCGGTTCTCAATTGGGAATGCTCAAATTTAGCCGCACACATGAGACAGAAGCGGACAAGCTGGGAATGGTCTTTATGATTTTAGCCGGTTACAACCCGGATGAAGCTGTAAATGTTTGGGTACGAATGCAACATGCATCCAAGGGAAAAACACCCGAATTTTTAAGCACACATCCTTCCAACAAAAGAAGGATAGAAACGCTTCGTAATTTTATTCCAGAAGCAAAAATATTGGCGAACAGATACAAATAAGTCAATATTTGTAGTTGCCAAATCTTAAGAAAACACCTAATGTTTTAATCTTACAACCTCAAATCAAAGCAAAAATGAATTTAAAAAAAGGAGATAAAAAATTAATTGGAGCATGGGCGTTTTACGACTGGGCAAATTCAGTTTATTCCTTGGTCATCGGTACGGCAATTTTTCCGATTTACTACAACAGCATTACTGGAGGAAACGAGGCTTCGGTTTCCTTTTTGGGGCGCGATTTTAACAACGCAACACTCTACACTTACGCCCTGTCTTTTTCGTTTTTTGCGGTCGTTGTCCTGTCTCCCATCTTGTCTAGTATTGCGGATACAATGGGGAATAAAAAGCGTTTTATGCAGTTTTTTTGTCTTTTGGGTTCGGGGGCTGTTTCGGCTTTGTTTTTTTTTAAAGGCGTTGATACACTTTGGGTAGGCATTGTCTTTATGGTTTTGGCGAGCATTGGTTTTTGGGGAAGTTTGGTGTTTTACAATGCTTACCTTACGGAAGTTGCCTACCCAGAAGATCACGACCAAGTCAGTGCAAAAGGCTTTATCATGGGGTATTTGGGCTCTGTTATTTTGTTGATGATGAGTTTGGTTTTGCAAATGAAGCCAGAGTTGTTTGGGATTTCAGATGCCACATTGCCAGCTCGAATTTCTTTTTTGATGGTGGGTGTATGGTGGTTTGTTTTTGCACAATATACTTTCAAATATTTGCCGAAAAACACTTTTGGCAGAAAGCCCTCAAAAGATTTTATATTCAAAGGGTTTCAAGAATTGGCAACGGTTTGGAAAGAATTGAAAACACAAAGGGAATTGAAACTGTTTTTAACAGCCTTCTTTTTGTTGAGTGTTGGCGTACAAACCATTATTTTGATAGCCTCGTTATTTGGGGACAAAGAATTGGGCTTGGGAACCGAAAAATTGATCATCACGATTTTACTAATTCAATTGGTGGCCATTTTGGGAGCCTATCTTTTTTCAAAACTTTCCTTTAAAATAGGAAACATCAAAACCTTAAAAATCACCATATTTGGATGGGGTTTGATAACTGTTGGGGCTTACATGCTTGAAAAAGAAAACCCGCATGTTTCTTATCAGTTTTATGCTTTAGGAGGACTGTTGGGCTTGGTGTTGGGAGCTATTCAATCACTATCAAGGTCAACGTATTCCAAACTTATTCCCGAAACCACAAAGGACAATACGACCTACTTTAGTTTTTACGATGTAACCGAAAAAGTGGCCATCGTCCTGGGTACATTTATCACCGGTTTTGTCATCACGCTCACCGGCTCTATGAAGGCATCGGTTTTTATTTTGGCACTCTTTTTCTTTGCGGCATTTGTGGTGTTGAGCTTTCTTAAAAAAACGAAATACGTCTCTTAAAAATCCGAAGATTTGTCGCTATTCATTTTACTTTTGATATAAAAATTTTTGTCCACCGAGAAATGCGTGGTTTTTTCATGCAAACGCATTGTTTTCCATTCGCTGGCAGGCTGTATCCACTTTTCGGTATTGTTGTGGTTTATTTTGAGAGGCATGTTAAAATCAGCGAGGGTATTTGTCCATCGGTAGTGGAAGTTGTTCCTTACGATTCGGTACTCAAAAACAGGAATGTCTGTGGTTCTCAAATATTGGTCAAAAATTTTTGAGAGATCCTGTCCCAGCGTTTTACTGATATAGTTTTCTATTTGTGCTGTACTGACGGTTTGGTGGTAAAATTCTCTATTCATTCCCCTTAGCAGCGCACGCCATTTTTGAGCGTCCTTGACAAGCTGTCGGATGGTGTGCAACATGTTGGCACCTTTGAAGTACATGTCACTTGATCCTTCGTGGTTTACGCCGTAATGTCCGATGATGGTACGGTCATTGGAAATGCCTTCTCGCAACCCAATCACATAAGCATCAGCGGCCTCTTTTCCATAGTGGTATTCCAAAAATAAACTCTCAGCATAATTGGTAAAACTCTCGTGAATCCACATATCTGCAATGTCTTTGTTTGTGATGTTGTTTGCAAACCATTCGTGCCCCGATTCGTGTACGATGATAAAGTCAAACTTCAGTCCCCATCCCGTTCCACTCAAATCGGCACCTCTATAACCATTCTCATAGCCATTTCCATAAGTGACTGCACTTTGGTGTTCCATGCCGAGGTAGGGGACTTCTACCAATTTGTAGCTGTCTTCGTAAAAAGGGTAGGGGCCAAACCAATATTCAAAAGCTTCCAAAGTTCGTTTGGCTTCTTTGAATTGTTGCTTTGCTTTTTGAAGGTTTTCTCGCAGTACATAATAGCTGCAATCTAATATTCCTGCCTCTCCCACATATTTTTCATCGAAATGTACATAGTCACCCACAGAGAGGTGAACACCGTAGTTGTTGATGGGCTGGGTCACCTTCCAATGATAGGTTATTGATTTTTGGGAGGGTTTTAATTCTGTGCCGACCAACCTTCCGTTTCCGACTGCAACCAAATTTTCTGAAACGGTATAATGCAAGTTGACTCCCCTGTCAGGTTCGTCGTACATATGGTCTTTGCAAGGCCACCAGACACTTGCGCCTTGTCCTTGGCAACTGGTCGCAACAAAGTCAAGACCATTGTTGTCTTTTGTCCAAGTGAATCCTGCGTCCCATGGTGGATTTGTACTGGTCTTTGGCTTTCCTGAAAAACTAAGAACAAGTTGTTCTTGTTGTCCAGCAACTTGGTTTTTTAGGAGTTCTATAAAATGGGCATTTCCACGTTTGGTGATTTTCAATTCTTTTTCGTCTTGCGAAGCTTTTAAGAGCTGCATGGGTGCTTGAAGATCAATCTGCATGAGTTGGTTTGATGAAAGAACGGTGTAAGTGACGGTATTAGTGCCCCATACAAATTGCGGGTCTGTTTTGATTGTCATCGACAAATCATAATGCTGCAAATCCCACCAAATTCTTTCGAGAGTAACCTGACCTCTTAGGGAGTCTTGTTCTGAAAAAACGTTCAATTCTTGTGCCATGTTGACAAAGGAAACCGTGAGAAAAATCCAGAGAAGTGTTTTTTGCATGGTTTTATTTTTTTAAAAGGAATGCTTTTAAAACGCTACAAAATTGTAAGGGTCTTGCCTTTCGAGACCGATCTTAAAACAGTTCTCTTTCAGAAAAATGAAATGCAGTTTCAATGGCTGCATTTGCATTACTGTCAGAACCGTGAACTGCATTTTCAGTCATGGAAGATGCAAATAATTTTCGAATCGTTCCTTCGGCTGCTTCTGCAGGGTTGGTCGCACCAATCAAAGCTCTAAAATCTTCAATTGCATTTTCTTTTTCCAATACTGCAGCGACAATAGGTCCTCGTGTCATAAAGGCAACCAATCCTTTAAAAAAAGGACGTTCGCTATGAATTGCATAAAAGGACTCAGCATCTTTTTGAGACATTTGTGTCAATTTCATACCAACAATGCGAAAACCGGCATTGTTTATTTTTTCTAAAATAGTTCCCATCATGCCTTTTTCTACAGCATCGGGTTTCAGCATGGTGAAAGTTCTATTTGTTCTCATTTTATTTTTTTTGTAAAGATACTTTTTTTATTAGCATAGCCTTCGTTGGTACACAGAATTCTTTGTGAGTTGGAGTCCGCACAATTTCTCTAGGACTCACTATTTATATAGGGATGTCAATCATTTTTTTATCATTTAATTAACGGAACCTTTGAAATTTATTTTCTTTTATTATTGTATATTCGCGACTTATGAATTCACAGTCAATTAGTGCCTTAAAAAAATTACTTTCAAAACCCCAAAAGATCAGTTTGGTTACCCACCGAAACCCGGATGGAGATGCCATAGGATCTTCATTGGCGATGCAGCATTATTTAAAAAGTAAAGGGCACTCGGTGCAAACAGTTTTGCCCAATGAAGCGCCTGCTTTTTTGCAGTGGCTTCCCGGTGCCGAAACGACCTTGAAATTTGACAAGCAAAACCAACGGTCCAAACAAGCGATCCTAGAGTCCAATATCCTTTTTGTCTTGGATTTCAACGCGCTGCACAGAGTGGGAGAAACCATGCAGGCAGTTTTGGAAAGCTACACGGGAACTTTTGTAATGATAGACCACCACCAGCAACCGGAACCTTTATCTGAGTTTGTCTATTCAGACACGTCCATTTGTGCGACCTGTCAGATGGTTTATCACTTTATTGACATGCTCGGAGATTTAGATTGCATTGACGCCGCAATAGCTTCTTGTTTGTATACAGGCATCATGACTGATACGGGGTCTTTTCGTTTTTCATCCACAACAGCTCTTACCCACGAAGTGGTGGCTGATTTGATTGCCAAAGGAGCAGACAACGCGATGATTCACGACCGCGTTTTCAATACCAATTCTTCTAGTAGATTGGAATTGATGGGAATCGCTTTGACCAACATGGTAGTTTTGCAAGAAAGCCACACAGCCTATATGACGCTTTCGGTCACAGAATTGGAAAGATGCAACTATCAAAAAGGAGATACCGAAGGGTTGGTCAATTATGGGCTTTCCTTAAAAGGAATTTATATGTCAGCAATTTTTATAGAAGATTCAGAACAAAATATTGTAAAAATATCTTTTCGCTCAAAGGGGCGTTTTTCAGTAAATCAATTTTCGAGAAATCACTTCCATGGGGGTGGACATGATAATGCCGCTGGAGGAAGGTCAACAAGCTCGTTGGAGACAGCTGTGGAAAGATTTGTCAGCCTTTTGCCAACCTATAAAGAAGCTTTAGCGGAGTCCTATGAATCCTAATGTTTTTGTATCACTTCTTTTCGCATTCTTTTTGGCTTGCAACTCACCAAGTCCCAGAAGACCTATTGTCAAGAGTTCAACAACAGTTCTTGAAAAATCCGTAACTTTAAATAAAAAAATAGTTACCCTTGAACAGGCCTACATAAAACGTTTTGTCGCGAAAGACACTTTACACGACTACATCAATTCAAACAAAGGTTTTTGGTATTGCTATCTCCACAAAAACAGCTCAGAGTCCCATCCTTCTAAAGGAAATCAAGTGTTTTATGAACAAGAAATTCAAAGCTTGGATGGAACTGTTTTGTTGTCCAAAGAAGCGTTGGGCATCCAATCCTATATAGTTGACAAAGAACATCGTATAAAGGGGATTCAAGAAGGAATCAAAATAATGCGTTTGGGAGAAGAAGTGCAATTTGTTTTTTCTTCTTTTGTCGCTTACCGTTCAAAGGGGAATTTGGAATACAATATAGGCCCCAACCAGCCCGTAGTCTGTAGAATTAAATTAATATCAATCAAATAAATACAAACCATATGAAAATCAAACACATCACTCACTTAGGAGTATTGGCTGCAACGATTGCTTTTACCTCCTGTGAAAATCAAAAAAGACAAGACAATTTAGCAACAGGCTTAGACTCAGTGAGCTACGCTTTGGGATTGGACATGGCAACAAAAATAGCTGAGAACTTTAAAAACGCCAACAACCACGCTTTTGTTCAGGGCTATCGCGATGCAGCAGATTCTACAAATGTAAAAATTCAAAAAGAGGAAATCAACGATATTTTGAGAACCTTTTTTATGAAAAAGCAACAAGAAGCCATGGCGCAAGCTCAAGATACTACCGGAACACTTTCTGTTGTCGCTGTCAACGCGAACACGACCAGTGATTTGTTGACAGAAGCAGATACCGTGAGTTATGCTTTGGGATTGGACATGTCTTACCGGATGAAACCCAATTTCAAAGAAGTAAAAGACGCTCTTTTTATTCAAGGTTATGAAGAAGCAGCGGATTCTTTAAAAGTGTTGTTGGAAGTAAAAGACATCAACGATATTCTGACAAATTATTTCAAAAAGAAAAGTGAAGCCGATGCGCTTGTTCAAAAAGAAGCGGGACTTCAATTTTTAGAAGCAAACAAAAACAAAGAAGGTGTTTTGACTACCGACAGTGGTTTGCAATACATCGTTGTCAAAGAAGGAAGCAATAACAAGCCATCTGCTACGGACAATGTGACGGTACACTACCATGGAACGACTCCCGAAGGAGTTGTATTTGACAGTTCCGTAGATCGTGGAGAACCTTCTTCATTTGGATTGAACCAAGTGATAAAGGGATGGACAGAAGGTTTGCAATTGATGGGAGAGGGTGCCAAATTCAAATTCTTTATCCCTCAAGAATTGGCCTACGGAGCGAATCCAAGAGGCGGTGTGATCAAACCTTTTATGCCCTTGGTTTTTGATGTAGAGTTGATCAAAATCAACAAATAAAAATGAGAATTCTAAAAAATACCCTTCCTTTTGTTCTTTTTGTTTTGTTCAACTCTTGTGACAGCAAGCAAGAAAATTCTATTTCATATGCCGAAAACAAGGCAGAAGGGATGGCTTTTTTAGAAGATAATGCTTCCACTCCAGGAGTGGTGACTACCCAAAGTGGCTTGCAATACAAAGTACTAAAAGAAGGATTTGGTACAGTTCCTACAGGAAATTCAACGGTGGATGTTCATTACCACGGTACTTTTATCGATGGGCACGTTTTTGACAGTTCTGTAGACCGAGGTACATCCATTACTTTTGGCTTGAATCGTGTAATCCAGGGATGGACGGAGGGATTGCAACTCATGAAGCCCGGAGCTATTTACAAGCTGTACATTCCCTACAATTTGGCTTATGGTGCTCAAGGTAGGGGAGGAATTCCACCTTATTCTGCTTTGATTTTTGAAGTGGAACTGATACAAATTTTATAACAGAACAGATGAAGCGAATTAAAATTATTTGTTTTGTATGGATTGGTTTACTGCTCTCTTGCCACCAGACCATGAATTTAGAAGATGGGCTGTACGCATCTTTTGAGACAAGCAGCGGTGACTTGACCATTGAATTGCACTACAAGGAAACCCCTTTGACCGTTGCCAATTTTGTTTCTTTGACAGAAGGAGACAATCCCAATGTCACAGACTCACTAAAAGGCAAAAAGTTTTACGACGGTTTGCCTTTTCATAGGGTCATTCCAAATTTTATGCTGCAAGGGGGAGATATCCGACGAAATGGATCGGGAGATCCCGGTTTTAAATTTGCAGATGAATTTCCTACAAATTCAAAAGGAGAATTGCTTTTCAAGCACGATCGCAGAGGCGTTTTATCAATGGCCAATTCCGGACCTAATACAAATGGTAGTCAGTTTTTTATCACCCACAAAGAAACCCCATGGTTAGACGGAAAACATTCAGTTTTTGGAAAGGTGGTTACTGGAATGGATTTGCTAGATTCGATTCGTCAAGGAGACCTGATGCAACGCGTGAAAATTTTGAGGATAGGCAAAGAAGCAAAAGATTTTGACGCGGTTAAAACCTTTCAAGCTACCTTGAGCAAAATGCTTGAATTGGAAGTGTTGAAAAAGAAAAAACAAGCCAAAGACAGCATGCTGTTTTCAAAAAAAATGAAGGAAACCCAAGCGCTTGTGTTGGCTTCTGGCTTGAAAATAATACACCTGAATAAGGGCAATGGCAAACGTGTTCGTGAGGGGAATCGTATCCGAGTGCACTACACAGGCTATTATGCACACGGTGCTATTTTTGACAGTTCGCTTTCCCGCGGTCAAACTTTTGATTTTGTCGTAGGTGTGGATCGTGTCATCGAGGGGTGGACATTAGGGGTTCAACAACTTGAAGAAGGTGGAAGTGCCCGACTTTTTATTCCCTATTCGCTTGCCTATGGAGCCAAGGGTTTTGGAATCATTCCTCCAAAAGCAAGTTTGGTTTTTGATATAGAAATTATAAAAATTGAAGATTGATGTTCGAAACTTTGTTGAAATTAGACAAAAATATGTTGGTGTTTTTAAATGGGTTGGGCTCAGACCAGTGGGATTCCTTTTGGCTGTACGCAACGAAACAATTCAATTGGGTTCCCTTGTTTGTGGTGGTGCTTTTTTTATTGTTGCGGTATTTAGGTTGGAAAAAATGGCTTTTTCTTCTTTTTTTTACCGCGGTGTTGATTGCGTTTTCTGATCAATTCACCAACATGATTCGCGTGATTTTCAAACGTCTGAGGCCGATCAATGATCCCTTAGTCGTCGAGCATTTGCGCGTTTTGATTCGACCTCAGAGCTACAGTTTCACTTCTGGGCATGCAACCACATCAACAGCAGTGGCTGTCTTTGTCATTTTGTTGCTGCGAAACCATTTCAAATACATCAAATTCTTTGTGTTGTTTCCCTTGGTTTTTGCCTACAGTAGGTTGTATTTGGGTGTTCATTATCCGCTAGACATCCTTGCAGGCGCAACTGTTGGTATGAGCATTGGTTACGGTGCATACAAATTGTTTCGTTGGTTTGAATTTCGGTATTTTGACTAGGCTTTGTAAGTAAAAGCCAAAAAAACTCCAATAGAATTTTCTATTGGAGTTTTTTTGGCAATCTTTTGCGATGTGTAAGCATAGGGGCCTATTTACAAAACATCAAATGTCTTCAAAATTCACATCTGTAAATGAATTTGTGTTTTCGTCACCGCCTGTTTGGATTTCTTCTTTTTTGAAATCTTTTTGATGCCGGTCACTAATCACTTCCAATCCTTTTTCCTTTAAGATGTAATCCGTGGCAGCGGCCAACATTTCGTTGAACTCTTTGAAATCTTCTTTGTAAAGATAGATTTTGTGTTTTTGGTAATGGAAAGATCCATCATCATGGGTGAACTTTTTACTTTCAGTAACAGTGAGGTAGTAGTCATCAGCTTTGGTGGCTCTTACATCAAAAAAATAAGTTCTTCTTCCAGCTCTCAATATTTGAGAAAATATTTCATCTTGTTCCGTGTGCTCTTTCATGTCTATTTTTTAACGGTTAAATTTCAAAAATAAATGGAGGATACACAAATCTATTAAATATTTTTCTTTTTTACTGAAATATCAATGCTCTTTTTCTAAAAGTTGTTGTTTGTAAAAATCTTGATAATACCCAGGTTCTTGAACCAATTCTTTATGAATGCCCTCTTGTACGATTTGTCCTTGGTCCAAAACAATAATTTTGTCCGCGTATTTTACTGAAGAAATCCGGTGACTTACAATAAAAGTAGTTTTCTTGGCAGTGATTGTTTTTAAATTCATTAAAATTGCCTCTTCAGTTTCGGTATCTACAGCAGACAAACAGTCATCAAAAATCAAAATATCGGGATTTTTGATCAAAGCTCTTGCGATGGAAATTCGTTGTTTTTGCCCACCAGAAACAGTCAAGCCCCTTTCTCCTAAGACCGTTTTGTACTGTTTTTTAAAGCGCACAATGTTTTCGTGGATTGCCGCATTTTTTGCTGCATTCTCTATGCGTGTCTGGTCGGCATCCTCTGCGCCAAATCGGATGTTGTTTTCAATGCTGTCAGAAAACAAAAAAGGATCTTGGGGTACAAAGCCGATGTGTTGTCTCAAGAAGTGGGTATCCATTTTTTTAAGATTGACTCCGTCGATACTTACAGTTCCACTCGTAGGCTCGTAGAGCCGAGCAATCAAATTTAAAATAGATGTTTTACCCCCTCCGGTTTTTCCGAGGATGGCTACAGTTTCTCCTTTTTCAACCGTAAAACTGATGTTGTTTAAAGCAGTGATGTCGGTGTCGTCATAGGTCAAGCTCACATTTTTAAAAGTGACTTTTCCCCCAAGGGCTTCCGGTAAATAATCACCACTGACAATTTCGGGCTGTTGTTGTAAGAATTCATTGATTCTCTTTTGTGATGCTTCTGCTTGTTGTACGGTAGAAGTTACCCAACCTACAATAGCGACAGGCCAAGTCAGCATGTTTACATACATGATGAATTCTGCGATGGTCCCAATACTGATGGTTCCATTGATGTATTGCATGCCTCCAATGTACAAGACCGTCAGGTTGCTGATCCCAATCAACAAAATCATCAAGGGAAAAAATAAGGCTTGTGCTTTGTACAAATGAATGTTTTTTTCTTTGCTTTTTTCTGCCAAAGTATTGAAGTCTTTGATGGTGTTGTTTTCTATCGTGTAGGATTTGATCACGTTGATACCAGAAAACACTTCTTGACCGAAGGTGGTAAGTTTGGACAAGTATTCTTGTACAACAGTACTACGTTTGTTAATGACCTTGCTCAGAACAAAAATGGACAGCGATAGCAATGGAAAGGGAAGTAAGGTATAAAAGGTTAGGGTGGTGTCTATTTTTAGCATTTTAAAAACAGCCACAGAGAAAAGCACCAACATATTGATTGTGTACATGACAGCAGGGCCAAAGTACATGCGTACTTTTCCGACATCTTCACTGATGCGATTCATCAAATCTCCCGTTCTGTTTTTTTTGTAAAAATTGACAGACAAGCGTTCATATTGTTGGAAAATTTCGTTTTTCAAATCAAACTCTATGAGTCTTGAGGTGACAATGATGGTTTGTCGCATCAAAAAAGTAAAAAACCCAGAGAGAATAGCCAAACCTACAATCAATGCGATGTTGTAAAGCAGTTCGTTTTTGACATAAGCCAAGTCAGTGACAATTCCAGTGCGGTATTCGTCAGCGATGTTGATGGAGTTTTTGACAATTTCAGGGACCTTAACAGCCAAGTACCGAGAAAGTATGGAAATAATAATACCAGCCAACAAGCGGTATTTGTATTTGTAAAAATATTTATGAACGTATCTTAAAGCCTTCATGCAATGGGTGTTAATCAATAAAATAAGAAAGCACGAAGATACAAGTTTCTTAGAGATTATACAGCTACTAGAAGTGGATTTGTAAATGTAAAAAGGTTGCTATCAAAGGGGAAGCAAACCAAAAATAAATAGTACTTTTGCCTCGTATTTATCAACCGTATTTTTAAGTTCTTTCAAAAATGATCAACAGAAGACATATTCGTGTAAAAGTAATGCAGTCTGTATACGCAATGCTGACCTCCAAAAGTGACCACTTGGATAAAGAGGAGCGTTTTTTGAAGAATAGCATTGAAAAAATGTTCGATTTGTACATTTTAATGTTGGACGTTTTGCCTAGAGTCAAAGCCTTGGCGGTTCAAAAGATGGAGATATCCAAAAAAAAGCATTTCCCTTCTGAAGAGGACTTGAATCCCAACACTAAATTCGTTGACAACCATGTTTTTTCGTGGTTGGAAAACAGTATTTCTTTTCAAACTTATAAGGAAGAACACCAGTTGGACAATTGGCATATTGAAGAAAAATACATGCAGCTGATTTTTGAAAACCTTGAAAATAGCGTCCTTTACAAAACATACATGGCAGACAAAACGACTTCTTTTAAAAAAGATGTCCAATTTATGGTCTCCTTTTATTCTGAGTTTGTTGCCCCTGACGAAAAATTGGCAGCTTACTTTGAAGACTTACAGATCAGCTGGGTAGATGATATTCCTTTTGTAAACACATGGGTGGTTAAAACACTCGAAAACGCGAAGAACAAGAAACCTTTTGTTTTGAATACGATTTACAAAGACGAAGACGACCGTAAATTTGCAATCGAATTGTTTCACAAAGTGGTGTTGAATCACCCGACTTATGAAAAAGAAATTGAAAATAAGACTCCCAATTGGGAATCGGACAGAATTGCAGATTTGGACATGATTTTGATCAAGATGGGCATTTGCGAATTTATTTCTTTCCCTTCCATTCCGACCAAAGCCACCATCAATGAATACATCGAATTGGCAAAAGAGTATTCCACAGAGAAATCTAGCTATTTTGTCAACGGAGTATTGGACAAAGTGTGCAAAGACCTCGAAAAGTCAGAACGATTGAACAAAGTGGGTAGGGGGAGAATGTAATTTCATAACCCCTCATCAATTGCTAGTTTTTCTTTTTTATGAGAGACAATTATTCGAGGCTGTAAGCCTTTATATCAACAATATTTTAATACATTTACGCCAAATTTAATTCAGATGATACAAAGAGGTATGTTTTTGGGAGTGTGTTTGTTTTTGTCTATCTCATGTAAAGAAACAGCGGTTTCTAAGGTCAAAGTTGAAAACATAGAACAGGCTAAAAAAAGAGATTTAATCCTTGCGGATTTCCCTATCGCTTCTTTTGACAAAGTCACCTATGATTTTGGTTCGATTCGTTATGACGAGCTTGTAGAAACCTCTTTTGTGGTGACCAACATTGGGAAAACAGATTTGATCATTAGCAATGCAAAAGCATCCTGTGGTTGTACAGTTCCTACCTGGCCCAAAGAGCCCATCAAAGCTGGGGAGTCTGCTAAAATAGAAGTAAAATTCAACCCCAAAGGGAAAAAGAACAAACAGTCCAAATCCATTACATTGACGACCAATACGGCTAATGGAGAAGAAGTTTTAAGAATAAAAGGGTTCATCAATCCAAAACCAGAATACTAATTTTATAAAAATAAATATGTACAATACAATCGCACTGCAAGCAAGTCAATTTGACATCAAAAGTTTAATGCCTTTCGCATTGATGTTTATCGTTCTTTATTTGTTTATGATTCGTCCACAGGTCAAGAAACAAAAAAACGAACGCAAATTTCAAAGTGAAATCAAAAAGGGGTCTAAAGTAATCACCACTAGTGGAATTCACGGAAAGATTGCCGAAATAAGCGATACCGACAATACGGTAGTCGTCGAGACAGGAGCAGGGAAAATCAAATTTGAAAAGAGTTCCTTGTCAATGGAACTTAGCAAAAAACACATGTCATAAACAAAAATGACAAAGCGTTTTTAAAAAAAAAGTGAGCAAATGCTCACTTTTTTTGATTGCCTCCCTTTCAAATAATTTTTAAAACGAGTACCGATTACAAACGCTTCTAAACAATTTTTGTATTTTTAGCTAAAATAATTTTAATGAAAACCACTGTAAAAGCGAATTTTAAAAAAGCAAAAGTCAACAAGAAACATCACGTCTTGCTGTTTTTTTTGTCGTTCTCCTTTCTCTTTTGGGTGTTGACAAACCTGTCAAAAGAGTATACAACTGTGATGAGCTATAAGGTATTGTATGTCAACTTGCCAGCATCCAAAATGTTTCAAAATAGCCCAGAAGCTGATTTTGACTTGCGTATAAAAGGAACGGGTTTCAAATTGTTTTCTGAAAATTTGTTTAGAAAGTCCCTTTATTTGGATATGCAAAAAGTAAATTTAAAACAGGGCTTTGACTATTACCTATTGCCCAATGCTCAAAAATCTAAATTACAAGAGCAGCTCCGCAAAGGTCTTATTTTGGAACAGGTCATTAAAGACACACTCTTTTTTGAATTGGGACAGAATAAACAAAAAAAAATTCCTGTTAAAGCAAATTTAAATCTACGTTTCAAGTCGGGGTACAGCAGCTCAGAGAGTTTTAAAATACAACCCGATTCCATCCGAATTACAGGACCTGAAATTCAAATCAATCAAATTGATTTTTTGATCATGGACAATTTGGATTTGAAAGAGGTCTTTGAAGACGTCTCTTACGAAGTCGCCTTGCAACTTCCTCAAAATTTAAACAAGATTGCCTATTCCCACAAATCAGTCAAAGTAGAAGGAAAGGTGGAGAAATTTACAGAAGGGAGTTTTGAAATACCTTTTGAAATCGATGGGTTGCCCCAAGATGCGAACGTCACAACCTATCCAAAAACAGTACAGGTAATTTTTCAAGTGGGCCTCTCAAATTACAATAAAATTGCAGCCGAAGACTTTGAGGTACGCAGTAATTATGCTGTGTCTAAAGAAAATAAATACAACTATCTTATCCCCAAATTGGTCAAAAAACCAAGCTGGGTAAAAACCGTTAAATTGATTCCAGATCACATCGAATATTTGATTCAGCAATGAAAGTAATAGGACTTACAGGAGGAATCGGTAGTGGGAAATCTACCGTTTTGTACATGTTTCAAGATCTGGGCGCGGCCGTCTATATGACAGACAAAGTGGCGAAAAGAATTCTTGAAACTTCTGAAAGAGTACGTACCAAAATTATCAGCTTGTTGGGAGAAAGCGCTTATACCAAAACACTCCCAAATCGGAAATTTATTGCAGAGGTTGTCTTTTACAACCCTTCCAAATTAAAAGCTTTAAACGCAATCGTTCACCCTGAAGTTGCAAATGACTTTCAATCCTTTTTACAAGCGCAAAATGCTCCCTATGTTATTTATGAAAGCGCCTTGCTTTTTGAAACAGATAGCAACAAAAACTGTGATGAAGTGGTGCTCGTCACCGCTCCAACTGCAGTGAAAATTGAAAGAATTCAAAAGCGTGACCTAGTCTCAGAGGTTGAAATTTTCGCTCGGATGAACAACCAAATGACTGACAGTGAAAAAACACCCCTGGCAGACTATGTACTTGAAAACACGACGCTTGAAAGTTTGGAACAACAAGTGCTGTCATTGCACCAATTGTTTGTCAAAGATCTATGAGAAGACTTTTCAACGCTTTAAGAGCAGTATTGGGATGTTTCTTAAGGATTCGTTAAATCGCTTGCGTTGTGTTGAAATGTCCTCGCAAAACATGCGAGGAATTTGTCAAAAAGACTATTTTTGAAATATGGGAAAAAAAATGTTTTCGCTCATCATTTTTCTGATGAGTATTTCTCTTATCGGAATCATTACAGTTCAAGTTTTTTGGATTGGAAATGCCATCGACATTCGTGAAAAACAATTTTCGAACGATGTGCAGTTTGTTTTGAACAAAACGAATGAAATGATTTACAAACGAGATTTTGTAGATTTTACAGCTCAGTTTATGGATTTTTTCAAAACGAGAAAATTTGCCAAACAAGCTGATTTTACAAAATTTGTCTACGAACAAATCAATACCAGTACCAACGAGTCCTTTCGCTTTTCCTCTAGTGGTGTGTATGAAACCAATTACTACAAGGGTTTGAGTGATTTCTATAAAAATGATTCCATCCTAATTGCCACCCTCCAAAGCAAAAACGAGGTTTTCAAAGTTAAAAAATCAACCAACAATAAGGAGTTGTCAAAAATAGATGTGGCACAGCGTTTTACGTTTTTCAACAATTTGACAGAAATTGAAAAGCTGAGCTTGGAAAATGCCTACCACAATAAATCGGAGCCCATTGAAAAACGTCTTTCGAATGAAATCGTAGCGGAGGTCCTCGGCCGTGAATTGCTCAATTCAGGTATCGACCTTCATTTTGAATTTGGCGTGTTTGTGGACCAGTCTCCTACGGGTATAAAAACAGCCGCTTTTCAGGGTCAAAAAGGAAAGCGTTACAAGACCTCCTTGTTTGCAAAAAACACCGACTCAAAAAATTACGAACTCTACGTGACTTTTCCCCAAAAAAAATATTTACTAGCAGACCTTCGGCCGATGTTACTCTTGTCCGTTTTTTTTACAGGAATCATCATTCTAGCTTTTTCGAGCTCCCTTTACCAATTGATCAAGCAAAAGAAAATTGCTGCCATAAAAACCGACTTTATCAACAACATGACGCACGAGTTTAAAACTCCGATTGCGACCATCAATCTCGCATTAGACGCTATCAAAAACCCAAAAATCATTCAAGACCAACAAAAAGTGATGAAATATGTGGGCATGATCAAAGATGAAAACAAACGCATGAATACACAGGTAGAAAATGTATTGCGCATCTCTAAATTGGAAAAAAATCAATTTGAAGTGCACAAATCTACATTGGACCTTTCAGCGATCCTTCAAAATGCCATGTCACATGTGGAATTGCTCTTGAAAGACAAAAAAGGAGAAATGCGGTTGAACCTAGATGAAAAAAAGTGTTCGGTATCAGGAAATGAAAATCACCTCACCAATGCCTTTGTAAATATTCTGGAAAATGCCATCAAATACTCAATAGATTCACCAAAAATTGATATTTTTATAAAAGGAGCAACAGATTTTATCAGCGTACAAATCAAAGATTGCGGTATTGGAATGAGTAAATCCACTCAAAGACAAGTTTTTGATAAGTTTTTCAGAGAGCAAGTTGGTAATGTACACGACATCAAAGGACATGGTTTGGGCTTGTCGTATGTAAAAGAAATTGTTAAATTACATCAAGGTACGGTTTTTGTTACAAGTGAAAAAGGGAAAGGAAGTGTGTTCACAATTCAATTCCCAAGAATTTCCAAACCCTTAAAAAACACATACGATGCGTAAAAAACGAATATTATTGGTAGAGGACGATCCGAATTTTGGGATTGTTTTAAAAGATTATTTGTCATTGAGTAATTATTCGGTGATCTTGGCAAAAGATGGAGTGGAAGGATTGATTGAGTTTAAGAACAACGATTTTGACTTGTGTATTTTGGATGTGATGATGCCCCGTAAAGACGGCTTTACACTTGCTCAAGACATCCGAAAATCCAACAAAGAAATTCCCATTATCTTTTTAACCGCCAAAACGATGAAAGAAGATATTTTACGAGGCTACCAAGTGGGTGCGGACGATTATTTGAACAAACCTTTCGATTCAGAGGTCTTGTTGTACAAGATAAACGCCATGATGCTGCGCAAAACAAAGGAAAACGATGCGGAGGAAGAATTGTTTGAATTTGAAATCGGTGGTTTTTATTTGAATTCAAAATTGAGGCAATTGTCCTATCAGAAAGAAGCGCCTATCAAATTGTCTCCAAAGGAAAACAAACTGCTAAAACTCTTAGCAATTCATAAAAATGACTTGATGTCTCGAGAATTGGCACTCACTAAAATCTGGCGTGATGACAATTATTTCACTTCTCGAAGTATGGACGTCTACATAGCCAAATTGAGAAAATATTTAAAAAATGACCCCAATGTAGAAATCATCAACATTCACGGAGAAGGATTCCGATTGTTGGCCAAAGGATAATTTTTAGCAATACACCTCTTTGCTGAGACCAAATAAAACATATGAAAGAAGAACTGGTTGTGTTAGTAGATGAAAAAGATCAAAAAATAGGGTTGATGCCCAAAATGGAAGCACATGAAAAAGCTTGTTTGCACAGGGCGTTTTCTGTTTTTGTGATGAACAATCAAGGAGAAATGCTGCTACAACAACGCGCAGCAAGCAAATACCATTCGCCGCTGCTTTGGGCCAATACTTGTTGCAGCCACCAACGTGATGGAGAGTCTAATTTGGCAGCTGGAAAGAGACGTTTGCAAGAGGAAATGGGTTTTGAAACCGAACTCAAAGAAGTGTTTTCATTTGTGTACAAGGCACCATTTGACAATGGTCTGACCGAGCACGAGCTCGATCATGTGATGTTGGGTTCCTACAACGACGCGCCGACCATCAACAAAGAAGAAGTCGAAAGCTACAAATGGATGGCTCCAAGTGCAGTAAAGGCAGACATGCACAAACAACCAGAAATCTATACAGCTTGGTTCAAAATTATATTTGAAAAATTTTATGAATTCATTCGATGAAAAAAATTAAATACAAATTCCTTGTGGCCTTTTTATTCAGTGTATTTGCAACGCTGGCAAAACTTTTGTGGCAGGATGGTGAGAGTCCTATCGAAACGCTTTTTAGCTCTCAATTATTTTGGACCAGTTTTTTGCTTTTTTTCGTCATTGGTTATGTGCTTTTGGGAAATATATTGTGGGCAGCAGCTCATAAAAAATCAACAATTAAGAAGAAAGTACAATGAAGGTTACGGTAAATAGAAAAGCCCATTTCAACGCTGCTCATCGCTTGTTCAACAGCGCATGGAGTGCTGCTAAAAACGCCGAGGTTTTCGGCAAGTGCAGCAACCCAAATTTTCATGGGCACAATTACGAATTGATAGTGAGCGTTTCGGGGTCCATCAACCCCCAAACGGGCTATGTCATCGATATGAAACTTCTCAAAGATTTGATCAAAAAAGAGGTTGAAGAAAAATTTGACCACAAAAACCTCAATGTAGAAGTTGCTCCCTTCCACACCCTAAACCCTACGGCAGAAAACATCTCCGTGGTGATTTGGAAGCATCTCAGGCCGCACATCGATTCCAAGCTAAATTTGAGTGTGACACTCTACGAGACGCCCAGGAATTTTGTAACGTTCGCTGGAGAAGCCTAGGTTTTGTCTCTAAAAAATTTCTTTCTTTAGAAACTCCCTACATTAAAATTTTAAACACCACTTTTCGGTTTTTTTTCGATTTTCCGTCTATGGAAATCGTTGTTTGGTGAATGTCGTCAGGATAATAAACTGCAAAACACCTTTCCTTTAAAGTGAGTTTGGGCAGGTTGGTCAAATTGTAAAATTGAAAGTCGTTTTCCTCATTATATGCGGTGGAAGGGACTTGTCCCTCAAAGCTTGTCACGCCTGTAAGTTCTGCTCCTGAAACCATGTATTGGAGGTCAATGTATTTTTTATGAGATTCCACCTTGCATTCCTTTTCGTCCAAAGTGTCGTATTCCATGACAATGGCAAAAATGGAACGGTCTTCAAGGAGGTGTTTTCCCAATGGCAATGCAAGGAGGTCCTTATTTTTTATAAAGTCAAAAACGAGATGGAATTTTGGGTGCGCTCCTGTGTAAAGTGCCGAATTTTCTATTTTGTCTAAAATCATAAAGTTTTGGTATTGAGTTTGTTTGCTTTCAATTCAGCGAGGTGTTGTTGTTTGCTTTTGTCGTTCTACAAGGAGTAATCAAATGAATATCTCGCGATTGCGAACATTTTGTTTTTCCAAGTTGCAATTCTTTTGAATTTCTTAAAGTTCCGTTTGATAGCCTCCCCACAAAAAAACAAGTACGATCGTCAGAATTTACAGTTACTTTTATACCCATTTGCATTTTTAATATTGGTTTCTATTGGCGATTTCAAACAGTAATTCAGTTTCCAATGTCTCTTCTTTATAAGGGTGACGTTCTGCTTTGTAAAGATTGCTGAAGCATGTTTTATAACGTTAAAAAGGTCTCTGTCAGTCGAGCACCCATTTGCATCCCAAAGAGATTAGATGGGCTTGCAAACCGATGTTTCTTCGATAATAGACGTATTTTACATCCACATTTTTAAGTCCAAATTTCCAGATTTTATTTTCTGTAAATAGATCTGTATAGCTGACTCCGAGCCCGTATTGCAATGCGTTGAATGCTGCCAAATCGTAATCGGAGGTGTAAAAGGAACTTGATGAGAGGTGTTCGTCATAGGCTGCAAAGTAATCCGCTGCCGTTTGGTTGTAATAGCGAATGCTGGGGTACAGGGTGTACTTCTCTTTGATTTTAATCGGGGTTTCAAGGTGAATCGTGTGTGAATTTACCCCCCAATCGTCTGAGTAAAAGCGGTAATAAGAGCGCAAGCTAAGCTGTTCATGTACATAATAATTCCAACGGGCTCCCATAGGGATTTTTGTACGCGTGTTTGGGAGCCGTTCTATGTCGTCTGCTAATTGAAAGACATCCGCATTCCTTTTGGACACATAGTCCTTTTTGATATTGGAAGTCATGTTGTCCGGGTTTCCGACATAATAGTTGTCAACATCTTTGAAATAGACACGCTGCATCGGATTGGCCAACCAACCTTTTTGTTGGATGACATCCATAAAAAGAGACAGGTGGCTTTTTTTACTGAGAATTTGAGAGCAACTGAACGAGACGCTGTAAGTATTTCTGTTTTTGTTGTCAATCAATGTAAAATCGGTATCCCAAGAGTCGGATTTACTAGTCAATAATCCCTTTTGGTCGTAGATATTGACGGCTTTGAAAAAACCGTTGTTCAAGTTGCGCTCCGCTTCCACATAGGAATCCAATTCTGTTGGGTATCTTGGCAACCATTTGTCCAGATATACCTGAGCTTGAATACTTACTTCAGTATTTTTCTCATTGAAAAGCTTTGTAACACCCCCGCCAAAACCATAAGATACATAATCGTATTCTGAGGCATAGCTGAGGTGCGCTGAGTGAATTGTATTTCTGTCATCAGAACTATGGCTGTATGTGCTCTGGGCCGAAAACCAGGTATCTTTTCTAGATGCGCCTGAGGAAGCTGTCCATGGACTGCCAGTGGGGTTGGGGTTGGCACTTTCTTCACCATCATACCCCTCAGATGCGCCAGAACTGTCAAAAGGGTCTAGGTTGGACGAGGAAGCCGAAGTATAGGTAGATATACCGACGTCTACTGTCAGAACAGCATCCGCATTTAAAGGGATGTTCACCACAATCGTTGGCGCAATGTCTGTAAGTGTTTCCGTGCCGATACCACCGGTAACAGATGCGTTGTCTCCTTCTTGGCTGTAATAACTTGACAAAAAGTCAATTTCAGTACTTTCCAATACCCGTTTTTTATAGGAGTTTGTTTGTGCACTTGAAAAAGTAAGGCAGCACACAAAGAAGAAAGTGGTTAGGAATCGTTTTTTCATAGAGATGTCTTAATTGCAACCGCAGCCGCCGCCATTTTTTCCTCCGTTCGCACCAGAAGCACTTTCTCTATAGACTTGAAAATTGGTCTCATAGCGTTCAATTGAGCGAGCAGAAAGGTCCATGTCTGGATCATTAAGGTATACTTTTTCGTACTCTTTGATGACGGTACAGGAGCTTGCCAACAGAAGCACAATGAGTAAAAAAAATGATTTTATCATATTAGTAAGTTGTATTAAATTGGATGTTCTCAGAACGATGCAATTGGTTGTCGTCATCTACAAATACACATTCGACGCCTTTTAACTGGTTCGCAAAATCCAAACCGCTGGCCACTCCCATTACAAAAAGTGCTGTAGACAAGGCGTCTGCTAATTCTGCATTCTTGGTAAAAACGGTGACACTTTGAATGCCCGTTGAAGGCATTCCTGTTCTCGGGTCAATGATGTGTGCATAACGCAGCCCTTCAAAAATAACAAATCTTTCGTAATTCCCTGAAGTAACGACCGCCGAATTGTTTACAGGCATCCATGAAAAAGCCTTCTTTTTATTCATTGGATTCGTGATCGCAACCAGCCAGTCATTTCCATTGGCTTGCTTTCCCCATGCGTTTAGGTCTCCTGAGGCATTGATGAGGCCTCCTTTGATGCCTTTGGACTGCAAGAGCGACCGAGCTCTGTCGGCAGCATAGCCTTTTCCAATGGCACCAAAACCTATTTTCATGCCTTTGTTTTTTAGGAAGACACTGCTTTTTTCTTTGTTCAATTTGATGTTTTGAAAACCTACATTTTTTACGGAAGCTTTTATCTGTGTTGCGGAGGGCTTCTCTGTCATCGTACCGTCAAACTTCCAAAGAGCATCCATAGAGGCGTAACTGATGTCAAAAGCGCCTTTGGTGAGTTTTGAGACAGCGCATGCACGAACAATCAACTGAAACAACTCTTTGGAAACTGCGACAGGACGAACGCCAGCATTTCTATTTATTTCGGAAGTTTCTGATTGGGGATCCCAAGAAGAAATGATTTTTTCGATTCTTGTAATTTCACCAATGGCCATTTGTAAGTATCGGTCGCCAGTCTCTGGAGAGTTTGCAACTACAGTGATGTCAAAACGAGAGCCCATCAAAGACAAGGTTTTTTTGTAGTTCTCTTGAGCATAAAATGCGAGAGACAATAACAAACAGCAAGTAAAACTAATTTTCTTCAAGTTGGTCTGTGAATTTTTGGAGTTTTTTTAAATATGCCAATGGGCTGTCTTTGGAATATCCTGTGCGTCCCAAAACAAGGCCTTTTGCATCCAATACCACGACCAAAGGGAAAAGACCGTTTGGGTTGTAAGCAGCTGCCAACAGGTTGTTTTTTTCTTCTTGTTTCTTGGGAAGTGCATTCTTTTTTCTTCTTGGAAAGTCTGCCCTAAGCAACACAAATGTCTCAGGGCAGTTGTTCACAAAGACCTCCGATGACCAGATGTTTCGGTCGAGTTTGATACAGGGGCCACACCAATCAGATCCTTGAAAGACCAAAAGGATTGCTTTGTTTTCTTCGGAGGCTTTCGCTTTTGCCAATTCTAAATCTAGAAACCATTCTTGGGCATTGCTCGCAAACGATAAAAAAATAAAAAAGGAAAATAAGAAGGCAGATTTGTTCATGACTAGCAAATTTTTAAGAAGTTTCTAAGATACGTCTTTTTATTTTTTTGCGATGTCAAGATGCTTTATTGCCCATAATATGGAAGTGAATCTTAATTCTAAAGACAAAAAAAAAGCTTGCCAATTAAGGCAAGCTCTGTTAGATTTTAAAAATATAACAGTGGAGATTAAATTACTTTAACGTCTACTGCATTCATACCTTTTCTACCTTCTTTGATGTCAAACTCTACTGAGTCTCCTTCTCTAATTTCATCTACCAATCCTGAGATGTGTACGAAGAATTCTTCGCCTGATTCTGTGTCTGTAACAAATCCAAATCCTTTGGATTCATTAAAAAACTTTACTGTACCGTTTTTCATTATAAAAATATATTGTTAAAAATGCAAATATACTACTATTTATCAAACCAAACACATTTTATTTAATAAAATTAACATTGAATAAAATTGGAGTGTTTGAAGGTTTCAATCAAGGAGCTCAAACTGCATCTCTTTTCAAATCGCACTAGTTCGAAAGTACTTCGTCGAGAACCTCTAGGAGTATTTTGCAACCGAGTTGTATTTCATTGTCGGAAATGGTGAGGGGGGGAGTGATGCGAATGGCACGTCCTTCAAACAAGAGCCAAAACAATAGCAAGCCTCTATCCATGCATTTCAATATGACTTGACTGGCGATTTCTGAACTTTTTACCAATGCGGCCAACATCAACCCCTTTCCTCGAATTTCAAGAATTTCAGGATGTGTCAACAAAGACCGGAATAATTTTTCTTTGCGCAGGCTTTCTTCCATCAAATTGGAAGTTGTAATTTCTTTTAAAGTGGCCAATGCAGCTGCTGCGATTAGAGGGTGCCCTCCAAAAGTAGTGATGTGGCCCAATGCTGGTTTTTCTTTCAGGCAATCCATAAGTGTTTTTGAAGCGATGAATGCTCCGATAGGCATACCACCCCCCAAACCTTTGCCTGCAATTATGATGTCAGGAACTACATTGTAATTTTCAAAACCAAACAACTTGCCTGTACGTCCTATGCCCGTTTGAATTTCGTCAAGTAGGAGAAGGGCCCCCACTTCGTCACAGCGCTTCCGTACTTTTGCCAAATAATCGCTTTGAGGGGTCACAAAACCGGCACCTCCTTGAATGGTCTCTAAAATCACTCCTGCAGTTTCTCGAGTGATTTTTTGCAAATCGGCTGTTTCATTAAATGTTATAAATTGTACTCCAGGGACCAAAGGCCTAAAAGCTCGGTTTTGGCCCTCTGCACCTGAAACACTCATCGCTCCTTGGGTATTTCCGTGGTAGGCATTTTTTGCCGCAATCATACCACTTCGTTTGGTAAAGCGTTTTGCAAGTTTTATAGCTCCTTCCGTTGCTTCTGTTCCAGAATTAGTGAGGTATACGGATGACAGAGAGGCAGGCAACTGCGCCGCCAAAAGCTTGCAAAGATCTACCGATGGCTTTTGGATAAATTCTCCATACACCATGACGTGGGTGTACAGATCTACTTGCTTTTTTATGGCCTCACTGACTTTTGGATGTTTGTGACCCAAACTATTCGCTGAAACACCTGCGACAAAGTCCAAATAGGATTTTCCATCCACGTCGTATACATAGGTACCATTGGCATGGGAAATCTCCAATGCCAATGGGTGTGAGGTTGTTTGTGCTTGGTGTTTGAGAAAATCAGCTTTCATAAGTTGCGATCAAATAGGGAACAAGAAGAAAAGGTTTAATCTTTTATAGGAACTTCATTCGTTTCTATGCTTTTGTCAGGATTTTCGTGTATAAAAATATCTTCCATCCGCAACGGTTTTTCAGCCTCTCTCCATATAAAACCTTCCAGTTTCTTTTGATCTTCAGGAAATTGAGATGGGGGATATGTCTTCCCATCAGGACTCTTCAAAAATCGAATTTTGTCAATGGAATTTTCCTGAAGTTGGAACAAAATATTGCTGCAACTCATTTTTAAAATACCGATCAGTTTTTGAGCTTCGTCTCTGGCGTAGTTGATGACTTCACCATTTCCTTTTGCCAACAAACTATTCAGGCTGTTGTTTTCAAATTTTCCGTACATGTTTTTGCCCTTGATTTGACTGAAACCCGCCGAATCTTTTTGAATGATGAATGCATTTTTTTTAATAAACAAAGAATCCAATGTGTTGGTTTTGGGATTGGACAACAAGTGAATGCTGTCTCCAGTGATTTGATTGTTTTCGGACCATAACACAGGATTCTTGAATAATTTTGTCAAGCCCGTTTTTTGGTTGGAGTGCAAAGAGTCACATTTTCCACGCAAATCTGTTTTGAAAATTTTCACATGGTGGTAGGCGCGTAAAATTCTTTTTTCTGGCTTTCCAGTGATCAACAAAGTATCGCCGTGTATGTAGAGAGAGTCCTTTTCAGCAATGGATATGGCTACCGGTCTGTCGATTACAAATACGGAGTCTTTATCTTGATAAAATTCAGCATAACCGCCTTTGACAATGGAATTGTTCAAGGAATCAGTAACGACGATATTTCCGGTACTGGAAGCAAAGGCATTTTTTCGATCACTGTAAATGCTATCGCCCTCAATGATGCGGTTGTTGTAATGAATTTTGGCATTTTGAACCAACCTCGAGATGTTTATTTTGGTATCGTAGAATCCTTTTTCGCCATAGGCAACGCTTTCGGGAGTGGTGAGGGTCGAGGGGCCATAAAAATAGGTTTGTCCAGAGTCTGTAAAGTAGTCTAAGTAATTTGAAACCAATTTGTTTTTGGAATTTTCAACAACCACATTTTCCCTCGCTGTAAATTTTTTAGTTTCGAGTTTGTAAATCCCTTTTTTGCTTCGCAGTTGGTTGGTGTCGTCACGAATGGTAGCGTTGCAATTATAAAAGAGTTCCTGCTGTGTTCTGTCAAAGTGCAAGGTATCTGTTTTTAGGGTCATTGTAGGGTCTGTCAAGACTACATTGCCCCAGGAGACAGCTTTTTTTGTCGTTCCGTTGTAGTGGGTGTATTCACTTGTTTGGTGAAGCGTGTCTCCTTGGTTGATTCGTACATTTCCAAAGGCATGCAACAAGTTCTTTCTTTGGTAGTACAAGGCTTTTTTGCACTTTAAAACAGCACCCTCATGGCTGACTCGGACAGCTCCATTCAAAACAATCGCGCCGGGATATTTCAATTCGTTTTTATAAGTCTGTTCGGAATTGAGTATTTTGATTTTTTGGGTCTGGGCACGAAGGCCAAGACTTGCCAAAAGTAAAAAAAACACGCAGTAGGATTTTAAATATCGCATATCAAGAGCAAAAATAAACAAAAACTCTATAGGAAGCAGGCTTTGCAAATTTAAAAATAAGGCCTTCTTGTTTTGTTTGAGTTTAGAAGGTTATGAAGCCTCATTTCCCTGACAAGGTTTCAAATTCACCAATGTTTGTGTTTTTCTGAACATTGTTCCAAGGAAAGTATTTTCCATTTATAGAGATGTAAACTCCTACAGGAAGAGTTTGAACAAATGCCAAGGAACTTCCGAGGTTGAACAGGCCGTCAGAACTGCCAAATTGATAGGGAATCATCGCTCCTGTCAAAACGATTGTTTTTTGAAGGTTTTTTTTGCCAAAAAGGTTGCCGTAGCAACCATGGTATCTGTACCATGTGTGATTACTATTTTTTCTGCTGCTGCCTTTTCGCATGCAGCAAGAATTTTTTCGCGGTGTGAACGGTCCATTTGCAAACTGTCAATCAACATCAAAGGATTGACCTCTACAGACAAACGACTACGTCCCAATTGGAGCATTTCGTGCAGGTGTGTTTCTTTGAAGTACAATTCTCCGTTTAGCTCGTTGTACTTTTTGTCAAAAGTACCGCCAGTAATGATGATTTGAATACGTTCCATGGCTTTGTTGTTGTGAAATTCAAATATAAAAATGCTACAACTAATTCTTGTACCTGTGTCCAAATATTATTTTAAAACCCAAGCAGGGTCGATCAATAAAAATTTAAATCCTTCATAAAGAAGGTTTTTATGTCCTTAAAAATGCCCCCATAGATGTGAGGACAATAAGGACTAGGGAAATGTAGCGTTCATTAATAACTTTTTGAAGTGTTAGATTGATCTCGAGTAGCCAAAGAGCTTTCTGGATTTTATCAAATCTGCAATTCCTTCCGGCACCATTTCTTCCCAGCCTTTTTTTGACTTGGCGATCAATTCAAGAATCGTTCTTGAGAATACTTCCAAGATTTCGGGATCGTAATTTTTGATGTCAATTAGTTTGCCGTTGGTTTTGAAAAATTTGTACAATTCAATCATTCTTGGATGCACTTTTAAATTTTCACTGGTGATGAGTTCACCAGTTTCTTTGTCTTTTAGGGGGTACATATATATTTTTAGGTCTTTGAAAAACAATTTTCCAAAAGCCTCCAAAATACCTCCACTCAAATTGCGGTAGTACTTTTCATCGAATATTTGCACCAAACTTTCTACTCCCATTGCCAATCCGATTCGAAACTTGGAGAATTCACTGAAATATTCGACCAGTTTGTAGTATTCTTGAAAGTTTGTAATCATCACATTTTGCCCCAAAGAACATAGTAATTCAGCACGGTCTAAAAAGTCCCTTTCGTTTATTCTTCCTTCCGACCTCAAATTGGCAAGTGTGATTTCAAAAACAATCTTTGTGTTTTCTTCTTCCACTTTCTTTTCGCTAAAAAACTGTTTTTTAGCATTCTCATACATGTCCATGTTTACACGGGTCACAGGTCGAAAACTTCCTCTCAAAGCCAATATGTTTTTTTTGTACAAGACGTGAGCAGGTAATAGGTTGCTTCCATTGGAGTCAAACATTACTGCATTGGTCATGCCGTTTTTCACCAATTGAAGACTCATCAATCGATTGTCCACATACATAAACCGAGGTCCTGAAAAATTGATCATATCGATTTCTAATTGGTCTTTGTGAAGATTGTCGTAGAGTGATGCCAAAAGGTCTTTGGGGTTGTCATTCATATAGAAAGCCCCATAAATAAGATTCACACCTAATTTTCCGAGTGTTTCCTGTTGCAAAGTTCCATCTGTTTCTTTAAAGCGCAGGTGCAGCACGATTTCGTTGTAGTCCTCTAAGGGATCTAATTGAAATCGTATGCCGACCCAGCCATGGCCTTTGAACTGTTTGGCAAAATCTATGGTAGCCACCGTATTGGCATAACTAAAGAAAAATTTATTTGGGTGTTTGTCTCGACTCAAACGTTGCTCCATCAGACGGATTTCATGTTTGAGCATTTTTTTCAGGCGCCCTTCGGTCACATACCTATGGTCGTCCTCCATCCCGTAAATTGCATCAGAGAAATCCTTGTCATAAGCACTCATCGCTTTTGCAATGGTACCCGAAGAACCCCCAGACCTAAAAAAATTCCGAACAGTTTCCTGACCAGCTCCAATTTCAGAAAAGGTGCCGTAAATGTTTTCATTTAAATTGATGCGAAGCGATTTTCCTTTTGTGGTAGGAATGATACTGATTTCTTTGTCACCTTTAAGAGTTACTGCCATGATGGGATAGGGTTGTATGTGTGCCTAACAAAAATAACAAATTCATGGAGTTTTGAGAAATATAATTCTATTTTTGTTTTTTTGGAAAACCCCTTAATTTTTGAATCCAGATGCTTGACAACTCGATGAAAATTACTTTTTTAGGAACGGGAACTTCACAGGGCATTCCGATGATCTTGTCCGATGGACCTGTCAATTTTTCCTCTGATAGCAAAGACCAACGTTTGCGCTCCTCTGCCATAATATCCTGGAAAGACGCTTCCTATTTGATCGATTGCGGCCCCGATTTTAGACAGCAAATTTTAAGAGCACAAATCAAAGACATCCAAGGAATCTTTTTCACGCACGAACATTCCGACCATGTGGGAGGTTTGGACGACATTCGTCCCTTTTGTTATAAATTGGGATCTATGCCCATTTATGCCAAAAAACGGGTGATGCAATCTCTGGAAAGGCGCTATGATTATATTTTTCAAAAGGACAACCCATATCCCGGGGTGGCCAAAATTACCGAACATACAATTGGATTGGAGGCCTTCCAATTAAAAGGCGTTACCGTTCAGCCTATTGAGGTAGACCACGGTTCCTTGCCCATTTACGGATATCGCTTTGGCGAGATGGCCTATTTGACGGATGTAAAATCGATTTCAGCAAAAGAACGATTGAAATTGAAAAACTTGGATGTTTTGGTTTTGAACGCCCTGCGCATAGCCCCCCATTTTTCACATTTGAACTTGGAAGAAGCCTTGGCTTTTGTTGCAGAAATAAATCCCAAAAGAACCTATTTTACTCATATCAGTCACCACTTGGGTTTCCATAAAGAAGTTTCCAAAACCCTTCCAAAAAATGTATTTTTGGCCTACGACGGTTTGGAAGTTACAGTGGGATAAAAGATCCTTGTTTTAGAGTTTTACAGGCGTTGTAGCATCCACTCTTTGAAGTCATGAAAATTTTGAGGGTGCACTCCGTGTCCAACAGGATATTCTTTGTACCCGCAATCCAAGCCTTGTTGTTTTAAGTAAGTCGGAGTTTTTCGTGCCCATTCCACTGGAATCACTTGGTCCATGCTGCCATGTGAGACAAAGAAATCTGCAGTGCTTTTGGCGGGGTCTCCAGTAATTAAATCTTCATTTAGGTAACCACTCAAAGCGATGACATGGTGAATTTTAGTAGAATTTAAAGCCAGTCCATAACTCAAAATAGCTCCTTGACTAAAACCCAATACAAACACTTTGTTTGCATCGACCATAGGGTTTTCTGTAAATTCTTGGATAAAAGTTGCAATGCGATCTGCGGAAATGGAGGCTTCTGCTAAGTCTGAAAACTTATTCTGATTGGCGTCAAAATTGATGCTGTACCACGCATAACTGTTGTAGTCGAGTTCGTGAGGTGCTTGGAGGCTTACAATGTGCAAATTTTTGGGAAGTTCCGCCGCAAAGGAAAATAAGTCTGCCTCGTTACTGCCATAGCCGTGGAGCAATACCAATAGAGGGGCTGGGATGTCTGTCTGTATTGTGGGTTTCCTTTCTAAGAAATTCAGCGAACCTATTTTCATCTTACTTTTTTTACAAATTCAGGCTTGCTTCGTTCAGAACCAATTCGTGGTTGGCATAAATCCCATATACCTTGCCTTTGATCTTTTTTCCAAGAAACAGGCTGTTTTTGGAGGTAGATAAGATTTCTTTTTCCGAAAAAACACGAGTTTCAGTATTCGTAAATAAGCTGATGGCCGCTTCGTTTCCTTCTTCGATGCAGTTTGTTTTTAGTCCGAACACACGGCGCGGTTTTGTAGTTAAAAGTTCTACGATGGTTTCGACGTCAAAAACGGTACTCAGACAACCAAACAAACTTTCGAGACCGATCGTCCCGTATTTAGCATGGTCAAATTCCACTTTTTTGTGTTCGATATCGATCGGATTGTGATCAGACGTGATGCAATCAATACTTCCGTCGAGAACTCCTGCAACCAGTGCTTCCGTGTCTTTTTTGGTGCGTAGGGGTGGAAGGACTTTGACATTTCCACTAAAACCGTGTAGTTCGTCGTCCGTAAGCGTTAGGTGGTGAGCTGAAACACTACAGGTTACTCGTAGGTTTTTTTGTTTTGCGACACGAATCAATTCGACTGATTTGGCAGTGCTGATTGTCGGGATGTGCAACTTTCCGCCGGTGTATTCGAGGAGAAACAAATCTCGTGAGATTTGCAATTCTTCGGCGAGGTTAGGGATTCCTTTGATGCCCAATCGGGTGCTGTTTTCTCCTTCGTTGGCAATTCCCTCTCCGGCAATGCTCTTGTTGTGGGGGAAACTAAGAACAAGCCCGTCAAAATTTTGTGCGTACAAAAGTGCTATTTTCATCAAATTCTCATTTGCAACAGGGAGGTTGTAGTCACCAAAGGCGATAGCTCCAGAGCTCTTTAGGTCAAAAAGTTCTGCCATTTCAACACCTTTGCTCTTTTGAGTGAGGCTTGCGATTGGGTGTAGGTTGGTCGCTTTGTGTTTGCTTTGATGGATCAAATAAGAAACGGATGTCTTTGAGTCGATCAAGGGCTGGCTATTGGAATTCAGGGCGATGTCTGTAAAACCACTTTTGGCAGCGACATCAAGACCATTGTCAAGGGTTTCTCGTTCCTCAAATCCGGGCTCTCCCAATGAAACACTGCTGTCAAACCATCCATTCGATATGTGCAGGTCTTTTAGTTTAATTTGTTTAAAGTTTTCTGGACATTTGAGGCCATTCCCTATTTTTACAAACACATTGTTTTCAATAAGCAAGTCCTTTTTCTGTAAGTGAAAGGGACTGTTTTTGTCTACAATCGTTGCGGATTTTATAAGAATGTTCATAGGTTGTAGCATTTTGAGAGACGTGGGTTTTTCCCAAATACAAAGGTGTAAAGCCAGTATAAAAGGATGGAGACAGTGTTTGTGAATTGGAAAAATCTAATGAAATAATCAGGTTTTGCTAGTGGATTTAGCGCTAAAAATTGACACGAAGTGGTGTTTTTAACCTGCATTGGTTTGAAAGATTTGTCAAAGATAAGCAAAGAAAATGAAATGGAGAACTTTTCAAAAAATACCTTTGTAAGAAGAGGCAAGGAAAATGTCTTGTGTAGGTGAAAAACAGCCTGTAATTTTCGTTGTAGGATTCCCTAGGAGTAGGTCTTTGAAATATTTTTTTAGGAGGCGCTATCTGAAACAATCTTTCCATCACGCATTTCCAAGGTGCGATCTGCCATGTTTGCCAACTCCTTGTTGTGGGTAACAATGACAAATGTCTGGCCCAATTCTTTGCGCAATTTTAAAAACAGGTCGTGAAGGTTTTTAGCCGATTTGGAGTCCAGGTTGCCACTGGGTTCATCTGCAAATATCACTGCGGGTTTATTGATCAATGCCCTCGCCACAGCCACGCGTTGTTGTTCGCCTCCAGAAAGCTCACTAGGTTTGTGATGGATTCTTTCCTTCAATCCCAAATAATTTAACAGTTCCATTGCTTTGCTCTCAGCTTCTTTTTTGCTTTTTTTTGCGATATAGGCAGGGATGCAGACATTTTCTAGAGCCGTAAATTCAGGCAATAGTTGGTGGAATTGAAAGATAAATCCGATGTTTTTATTTCGAAATTTTGAAAGATTTTTTTTGGAAATTTTTTGGAGGTTTTGACCGTTGATTTTTAAGGCGGCTTTTTTCTTTTTGGAAGGAGAATCCAAGGTGCCTAAGATTTGCAACAAGGTTGTTTTTCCAGCTCCTGAAGGTCCTGTGACAGCTACAACTTCCCCTTTTTGGATGTGTACATCCACACCTTTTAATACTTCTAAGGGTCCATATTGTTTATGAATGTTGCTCGCTTTGATCATGTTTTTTTGACTTGAGTTCTCAAAAATAGGAAATATGCAGCAATAAGTACTTTCTTTTTTAAGCATTCTTTGGAAAACCAAGACCAATTGAAACTTTGCTCCTATTTGGTTTTTTTTATAAAAAATAGTCTGCTAATCGAAAATGGATTGTTATTTTTGTGACGGTTTTTTAAAAAATACACACATGAATTTACACGAATATCAAGGAAAAGAGATTTTGAACAGTTTTGGTGTACGCATCCAGCGAGGCATCGTTGCACAAACTCCTGACGAAGCTGTTGCTGCAGCCAAAGAATTGACTGCCCAAACAGGTACGAGTTGGTATGTTGTCAAAGCACAAGTCCACGCAGGTGGTCGTGGTAAAGGAGGTGGTGTCAAACTCGCAAAAAATGTGGCGGAGGTAAAACAAATTTCTGATGAAATCATCGGCATGCATTTGATAACGCCACAGACAAGTGCAGAAGGAAAACTTGTACACCAAGTATTGATTGCTGAAGACGTCTACTATCCAGGAGAAAGTGAACCAGAAGAATACTACATTTCTGTTTTGCTAAACAGGGCTACAGGGACCAATATGGTCATGTATTCTACAGAAGGTGGGATGGACATTGAAACCGTGGCTGAAGAAACACCCCACTTGATTTTTACAGAGGAAATAGACCCCGCTTTGGGAATCCTTCCTTTTCAAGCACGAAAAATTGCTTTCAACCTCGGTTTGAAAGGTCAAGCTTTGAAAGAGATGGTCAAATTTGTGACTGCATTGTACATGGCTTATGACAAATCCGACGCTTCGATGTTTGAAATTAATCCGGTATTGAAAACTTCCGATGCTAAAATATTGGCAGTAGATGCAAAAGTATCTTTGGATGAAAACGCTTTGTACCGCCACAAAGATTATCTAGAAATGCGTGACATTCGCGAAGAAAACCCTATTGAGGTGGAAGCCAAAGCTGCTGGGTTGAATTATGTAGATTTGGATGGAAATGTAGGTTGTATGGTCAACGGTGCTGGATTGGCAATGGGCACCATGGATTTGATCAAACAAGCAGGAGGAGAGCCTGCCAACTTTTTAGATGTCGGTGGAACGGCCGATGCAAAACGTGTAGAAACAGCTTTTCGTATCATTCTAAAAGACCCGAACGTAAAAGCAATTTTGGTAAATATATTTGGTGGAATTGTTCGTTGTGATCGTGTTGCTCAAGGAGTGGTGGATGCTTATACCAATATGGGTGATGCCATCAACATTCCCATCATCGTTCGTTTGCAAGGAACCAATGCGATTGAAGCAAAAGAACTGATTGACAATAGCGGGATGGAAATCATTTCGGCGACTGAATTTCAAGAAGCTGCAGACAAAGTACAAGAAGTACTCGCTTGATACGTTAACAAATTATTAAAAAGGTCTTCCTGTTTGGGAAGGCCTTTTTTGTTGGTTTTCGAAATAGGTGGCACTAATAAACGAGCAATTTGTGTAGCACTGCATGTTGCAGGAGCAGCATCGTTTTGGCATCTTGGATCAAACCGTTTTTCAACAATTCAATCGCTTTGGAAAAGGGCATTTCAAGCACTTCGATGTCTTCTTGTTCCTGTTCTAAACCACCGCCTTTCCCAACTTTCATCGTATTGTTGTATTCAGCGATGAAAAAATGCAATTTTTCTGTAACAGCTCCAGGAGTCATATAGGCTTCAAATACTTTTTGAACCTTTTCAATCTGATAGCCTGTTTCTTCTTGAATTTCTTTTTTGATGCAGACTTCAGGACTGTCCTCGTCCAACAAGCCCGCACAGGTTTCTATCAAGTGGCCCGTAGGGTTGTCGTTTAAATAGCTAGGCAAACGAAATTGACGGATCAAAAGAATGTTTTGACTGTCCTTGTTGTACAAAAAAACCGTGGCCCCATTGCCGCGGTTGTAGCTTTCTCTGGTTTGACTCTGCCAAGTACCGTCCGAACGAAGGTAGTCAAAAGTTACTTTTTCAAGGAGGTACCAATTGTCTGAAAGGACTGTTGTTTTTTTGATTTCAACGCGGTTGTTTTGCATCTCTTGACTTTTTGATTTTACTGGAGTTTATGTGCTTGAATTCGTTGTCAAAACAATCCTGAAAAATCCCGCAAGAAGTGCCTATTTTGGCCAACTTTTTATCGGAGAATCCCTTTGCAAGTTTGGCGATGTCGGGACTTAAATACTTCATAACAATCAAAAGATTTGTACATCGTAAATTTACAAAAAAATAAACAGTTTTTGAAGCAGTTGATTAGCAGAAGAGGAATTTGACAGTTTATTCCTTTCAATAAAAAGGTCAATCGTTCACAGTTTCAAGTTTATTTTTTGATTTACTTATTGCAAGTTCTGTATTTTAGCTGAAATTTTAAGAAACCCAATATGAAGCTCGCATTGTTTTCGGATATCCATGCCAACCTTCCTGCACTGGAAGCCTTTTTCACACAACTTGAATCTGTAAATCCTGATGGGGTGTATTGTTTGGGCGATGTGGTTGGATACTGTGTTTGGCCTAATGAAGTGATCAATGCCATTCGAAAAAAACGCATTCCCACGCTAGCAGGAAACCACGACGCTGTTGTTGGTTTTCCTACGAAAAGTCCTTCAGGAGTCTTTACAAACGGAGTGATTGGAGCATCAGAAAAGAACTATCTATTGTCTTTACCGGCTCATATTCGTTTGGAGTTTCAGTTGCCAGCTCAGCGCATGCAGTTCTTGTTTGTACATGGAAGTCCGCGACGAAACAATGAATACCTTACCGAAGAAACCGACGCTGAGTTGCTTTTAAAACTCATGGAAGAAGCGAATGCTGATGTCTTGTGCTTTGGACACAGCCACAAACCTTTTCACCGAATCTTTCAAACTGAAAACGGTTACAAACACGCTATCAATCTCGGTTCCTTAGGCAAGCCCAAAGACGGTGATTCCAGGGGCTGTTATGCTGTTTTGGAATGGGATGCAGATTTTTCTCTGCAAAACCCCAAAGGACTCAAAGTTGACTTTCAGCGGGTTGCATATGACTTGGAAAAAGCGACTTCAGCAATCGAAGCAAGTTTTTTGCCCAATGCATTTGCTCAAGCGCTTCGCGATGCGAAGTAGTTGAGGGTACATTCTTTTGAGCTTTTGAAAGAATTCCGCAAACGCATCCAAATAGGAAACACATAAATTCGTATTTTTACCCGTATAAATTTGATTCTGCACCCATTTCATGTCCAACACCCATTTATCCACCGATCTAGCACAGTTTCGTTACGACGTTTTTGACAGCATTGATGCAATCGATGCCGATTTGTGGGACTGTGTCAATAATGCCTCCAATCACTACCTGTCCTTTTCTTATTTAAGTGCATTTGAAGAGGGAATGAAAGCAACCATGTCCTTTCGATACCTCGTCTTTTACAATCTTGAAAATCAGGTGGTTTCTACTGTGGTATTTCAACAGTTTTCAGCTCTAGCTTCCGACTTGTTACAAAACAAAGTGGCTTCTTTTTTAGCCGAAAAAATAAGAAGTGTTTTTTCTGAGAATCCTTTGCAAATATTGGTTTGTGGCAATTTGTTTGCCTCAGGTGAAAATGGTTTTGCACATACGCAATTGGTTTCTAAAAAGACGGTTCTTTCTTTGATGACTGCTGCAATTTCTGAAAACTTTTCAGACCAAAATAAGACAGCACCCTCTTTTGTTTTGATCAAAGACTTTTGGCCTTCTTTCTCCGATGGTAACTCTTTGAAAGAAAAGGGTTTTATGGAATTTGAAATTGATGTAAATATGGTGGTTCAATTTGCTGAAAACTACAAAAATATGGCTGCGTATATCGGGACCATGAACACCAAATACAGGTCTCGATTTAACAATGTTTATAATAAATCAGCAGCTGTTCGCAAGGTCGATTTTTCAGAAATACGAATTCGAGAACAGCTTCCTGTAATTGAAAAAATGTACTCTGAAGTGATCTCTAGGGTAGACTACAATTTGGGCGTTTTAGACATCCAAACGTTCGTGTATTTAAAAGAAGCCTTGGAAGATAATTTTGTGTTTACAGGCTATTATTTAGACGACGAATTAGTCGGTTTTAGTACGGCCTTTCTTTTTGAGGCATTTTTAGACGCCAATTTTATCGGATTTGAAAACCGTTTTAAGAACTCACACAAGTTGTACCAACGCATGCTCTTGGATTTTTTAGATTTGGCACTGCACAAGAACATTCGAGAAGTTCGATTAGGGCGCACAGCGGAAACCATCAAAAGCAGTTTGGGTGCAAAACCGGTACCGATGAAACTTTATACACGGCATCGAAGTGACATCGCAAGCAAATTGATGCGTTCGCTCTTTGCTTCTTTAGGGCCCAGTACTTTCGAGCTCAGAAACCCTTTTAAAAAATGATATGGATTCCTTGACACAAATTGTTTTAGGAGCAGCCGTTGGAGAAGCTGTTTTAGGTAAAAAAGTCGGCAACAAAGCCATGTTGTGGGGAGCCATTGCGGGAACGATTCCCGATCTTGATGTGTTGTTCAAACTCTTTTTAGATGCTGTAACATCTAATGAACTGCACCGAGGATTCTCGCATTCACTTCTTTTCAGCCTGTTGATTGCCCCTCTTTTGGGTGGTTTTACATACCGTTTGTATCAAAAGAAAATAGCTACGTGGAAGGGTTGGAGTCAACTGTTCTTTTGGGCGCTGTTTACCCATCCTTTGTTAGACGTACACACAACCTGGGGAACTCAATTGTTTTGGCCTTTTGACCTCCGCCTATCTTTTAAAAACATCTTTGTCGTCGATCCGCTGTACACCTTGCCCTTTTTGTTTTTTTTACTTTGGGCCATGTGCACGACAAGGGGGACTGTCAAAAGAGCACGACGCAATAGGTTGGGCTTGGTGGTCAGTTCGCTTTACATGGTATTGACACTCGTTTTCAAAGTATGGACATTTCAAATATTTCAGAAAAGTCTTAAAGAGCAGTCTATTGCTTACCTCGAAATTCAAACAAAACCCACACCGTTTAACAGTGTGCTTTGGTCCGCAACCGTAGCGACTGAGGAAGCTTATCTGATAGGATACACATCTCTTTTAGACCGTTCTTCAAGCATAAAATTTGTGCGTTTTGAAAAAAACCACGAATTGTTGGGAGGACTTAAGAGCCATTCGCTTGTCAAACGTTTGATTCGACTTTCACAAGGCTGGTACACAATTGAAGAGAGGGATGGAAAATTGTACTTCAACGATTTGCGTTTTGGATTGATGGGCATCACAGAGGAAACTTCACGTTTTGTATTTGCTTACGAGTTGTTTTTTGAAAATGGAGAATTGAAGGCAAAAGAAACACCTAAAGCATATGGCGAAATCAAGCCCATGCTCCGTGCCTTGGCACAGCGCATTCGTGGGAATTGATTTCCAATTATAAGAATTTTATGGGTGGACAAAAAAAATCGGAGTACCGATTTAAGGCCTCCGATTTAGATTTTTACGAGTCTTTTTTATCGAACAATCGTTTGCTTTCTATCCGGTCCAACCGAAACGATGCTGATGCGAATGCCCGTTTCTTTTTCGACAAAGGCAATGTATTCTGAAAGTTCTTTGGGGAATTCAGCTTCTGAGCTAATTCCAGTAATGTCTTCACTCCATCCTTTGAACTCGGTGTAGATTGGACTTACATTTTCTGGTTCGATATTGTATGGGAAATGCTTGATGATGTCCCCTTTGTAGTTGTATGCAGTACAGACTTTTAAGGTTTCAAATCCTGACAAGACATCTCCTTTCATCATGTTCAACTGTGTAACTCCGTTTACTTGACAAGCGTATTTTAAGGCAACTAAATCTAGCCAGCCACATCTTCTTGGACGACCTGTTGTGGCACCAAACTCGTGACCTACTTTGGCCATACGAGCTCCGTCTTCATCGAACAATTCTGTTGGAAAAGGTCCAGAACCGACACGGGTAGTATAGGCTTTAAAAATACCGAAGACTTCTCCAATGCTGTTGGGCGCGATTCCCAATCCTGTACAAGCACCTGCTGCAGTGGTGTTGGATGACGTAACAAATGGGTAAGTTCCAAAATCCACATCCAACAAAGAGCCTTGTGCGCCTTCGGCCAAGATCGTTTTGTTATTTTGAATGGCATTGTGCAAGTATTCCTCACTGTCGATAAAGCTCATTTCTTTCAAGCGTTTGACTGCTATATAAAACTCTTCTTTGAGCGCTTCCAAATCGAAGTCCAATTTCAAATCGAAAAAGGCCAACATTTTCAAATGTTTTGCGGTCAGTTTAAGAAAAACATCTTTCCAGTTGTCCAATTCCAAATCTCCGACACGCATTCCATTACGACCTGTTTTGTCCATATAGGTAGGTCCGATGCCCTTGAGTGTTGAACCGATTTTTTCCTTTCCTTTTGAGGCCTCAGAAGCAGCATCTAACAAGCGATGTGTTGGCAAAATAAGATGAGCTTTTCGGGAAATCAGAATTTTGGCGTTCAAGTCCAAATTGAATTTGTCCAAATTTTCCAACTCCTTTTTGAAAATTACTGGGTCTATGACCACACCGTTTCCTACAATATTCAAGGCTTCGTCATGAAAAATACCTGAAGGGATGGTGTGCAAAACGTGTTTGTGTCCGTCAAAAATCAAGGTGTGTCCCGCATTGGGTCCTCCTTGGAATCGTGAAATTAAGTTGTAATCTTTTGTGAGTACGTCTACAATTTTACCTTTGCCTTCATCTCCCCATTGCAAGCCTAGTAATAAATCTACAGCCATTCGTATAAAAATTATTTTGTGTTAGTTTCCTTTTTTTTGGTTCCGTAAAAATACAGCGAGTGTTTGTGTATGTCGATGTTGAAAAACTCTTCAATCGACTTTTTGATATTTTGGATGCGAGGGTCACAGAACTCGATGACCTCCCCGGTATCTAAAATCACATGGTCGTGCTGTTTGTTGAAAAAACTTTTTTCATAATGTGCTTGATTTTGGCCAAATTGGTGTTTTCTAACCAAACCACTGTCCAACAAAAGATCGATGGTGTTGTAAAGGGTTGCTCTACTCACACGGTAATTTTTGTTTTTCATGCTAATGTAGAGAGACTCAATATCAAAATGCTCTTCCAAGTCATAAATTTCTTGAAGTATGGCAAAACGTTCGGGTGTTTTTCTGTGGTTGTTTTTTTCCAAAAACTTCACAAAAACCCCTTTTACAGTCTCTTGATTGTTGTTTGTTGTCTCCATTTTTTAGCTTGCTTGTGTAGCAGGAGGCAAATTTAACCTTTTTTTCATTTTGTAGCCGCGGATTTAAGTTTTTTTAGAAATAAAAAACAAGCTGTAATAATATTTTCACAGGAGTCACTTCTTTTCACCAACCCAAATGGGAGTTCGGAATCAGTCCATTCTGGAGACTTTGTTGATCCCGTCTATCTTTTTGATGTTTTCAGAAAGTTTTTGTAATTGTGTTTTGTTGCGAACATCAATGGTAATTACTCCTTCAAATGTAGATCCACGGGTTGTAGAATTGATGTTGTAAATATTCATGTTGTTATTTCCATAAATGATACGTGTGAGTTCGTTCAATATTCCTTGTTTGTCTTCTCCACTGATTTTTAGAGAAACTTTAAAATTCTGCTGAGATGAGTCAATCCATTGGGCAGAAAGTACCCGATAGGCATAATTGGATTGCATGCTGATTGCATTGGGGCAATTGTTTTTGTGTACTTTGATGCCCTCATTGATGGTCAAAAATCCAAAAACGTTGTCTCCAGCAATTGGGTTACAACATTTGGAAAGAGTGTATTCCAATTTCTCACCGTCTTTCCCAAAAACCAAAAGGTCGTATTTCTGAGTCAATTCCTCGGATTCTTCTCGAGGTTTTTGAGAAGAACTTCTTTGTATTTTATTTTTAAGGTATTTGTAGAGATTGTTGTTGCGCTTGGCTGCGAAATTCTTCAATTCAAAATTTTCGATGGTAGAGGCCCCCATGCGATAAAACAAATCAAAACTTGTTCGGAGTTTGAAATAGGAAACCAATTCGTTGACTACCTTTTCGCTCAAAGCAATTTTCAAATGCTTTAATTTTCGAGTCAAAAGAATTTTTCCTTCGTCGGCAATGCGTTTTTCTTCTTCTTTTAATGCAGCACGAATGCGTGCCTTTGCTCTTGCAGTGACAACAAATTCAAGCCATCTTGGATTGGGTTTGTTGGTGTTGGAGATCATGATTTCTACCTGGTCACCACTTCCCAAGACGGTGTCGAGAGGGGTTAATTTTCCGTTTACCAGAGCGCCTCTACAGCGCAAACCGACGTCGGTGTGTACTGCAAAAGCAAAATCCAGTGCGGAAGCTCCTTTGGGCAAGGACTTTAAATCACCATTTGGTGTGAAAACAAAAATTTCTTCTGAATAGAGGTTGAGTTTAAAGTCTTCAACAAAATCAACAGCATTGAGACTTTTGTTCTCCAAGGTGTCCTTTAAACGATCCAGCCATGTTTCCAATACACTCTCAGCTGAAGTTCCTTGTTTGTATTTAAAATGTGCTGCATAGCCTTTTTCGGCAATCTCATCCATTCGTTCTGATCGAATTTGGACTTCAACCCATTTCCCGCGAGGTCCCATAACGGTGATGTGCAAAGATTCGTATCCTGTAGTTTTAGGGTTGGTGATCCAATCTCTCAAACGAAGGGGATTGGGGTTGTAGTGTTCAGTGACGATGGAATAAATTTTCCAAGCATCAAATTTTTCATTCTTCTCATTCGATTTGTATATAATTCGAATGGCAAACTTGTCATAGACTTCGTCAAAGCGAACGTTTTGCGCACGCATTTTACGACAAATAGAGTAGATGGATTTGGTTCTCCCTTTGATGGTGTATTCAAAGTTTTGATCTTTGAGCGTTTCTCTGATTTTTTCAGAAAAAGTTTCTATATAGGCTTCTTGCTCTTCTTTACTTTCGACAATTTTGGCAGAGATGTCATTGTACACATCAGATTCTGTGTACTTCAAGCCCAAGTCTTCTAGGGTGGTTTTGATATTGTACAAGCCCAGTCGATGTGCTAGGGGAGCATAGATGTACAGTGTTTCAGAGGCGATTTTCACCTGTTTGTGAGCGGGCATGGCATCCATGGTCTGCATGTTGTGCAACCGATCGGCAATTTTGATAAGAATGACGCGAACGTCGTCGTTCAAGGTCAACAACATTTTTCTAAAGTTCTCCGCTTGAATGGAGGCGTCTTGTGTTTTGTTGAGACGCGATATTTTGGTCAGACCACTAACAATTTTAGCAATTTTCTCTCCAAAAAACTGTTCCATGTCGTGGACAGTATATGGCGTATCTTCGACCACATCGTGTAAAAGCGCTGCAGCTATGGAAGGAGCTCCAAGGCCAATTTCGTAGGCGACAATTTTGGCTACTGCAATGGGGTGAAAAATATAAGGCTCCCCAGTTTTTCTTCTTTGCTTGCTGTGGGCCTCCAAGGACAAGTCAAAGGCTTTGCGAATCAATTTCTTATCCGTCAGCGACAAGGTTTGGTAGGATCCTTTTAGCAAGTCCTTGTACCGCTTGGCAATTTCTTTATTTTCTTCTTCTATGGTCGCTTGGTAACTCATCATCGAAATATAGCATATTTTGCTTAAAATTGGTTTTTATTACCTGTAAATTTTTGAAAGATTTTTTACAGGGCTTAGGAAAAATTCCGTTGTCGTTTGGCTTCAAAAATCAGCACAGCTGCGGCGACAGAAACATTCATGGAGTCTATCTTTCCATTCATAGGAATGATGATTTTTTTGTTTGCATTTTCAAGCCAATCTTCGGAAAGACCAATGGCCTCTGTGCCTACGACAATGGCCGTTGCCTTCTTAAAATCTTGCTCTTGATAGGGTTCGGCGTCTTTTTTGAGTGCAGCCGCATAGACCGCGATTTTATGCTCTTTCAAATATGTCAAAATTTCCTCAGTAGAGCCCGTTGCAACTTGCGTAGTAAACAAACAACCGACACTGCTGCGTATGGTATTTGGATTGTACAAGTCTGTCTTTGGATTCGCAATCAGCACGGCGTCGATGTCTGCTGCATCCGCCGTTCGCAACAAAGCACCGATGTTGCCTGGTTTTTCTGGAGCTTCTGCCACCAAAAGCAAAGGAGCTTTTCTTTTAAAAACAAGTCCCTCCAAGGCATGGCTTTTTGACGCTGCCAAGGCAAAGACACCTTCGGTTGTGTCGCGGGTAGCAACTTTGGTATAAACTTCTGTTGATAGCTCGATACAGGTTGTGGCACTCGGTAAACTTTCTAGAAGTGATGTCAAGCTTTCTTTGTCAATAATAGTACTGCAATACACTAATTTATGAATGGAATACCCACCCTCAATAGCCAGCTGAATCTCACGTCTTCCTTCCAATAAAAAATTACCAGATAGCTTTCTTAATCGGGACTTATCCTTGAGCTGTACCCACTCTTTGACAGAAGGATTTTGAAGACTGCTGATTTTTTTGTGCATGTGTAATTTTTTTACAAAAATAAGATTTTATTCCATCTACTATTGAATTCGTCACGGAATGTAACAGGCAAAAGTCTTTGCCTGCTCAATCGATGGCTCGTTTATGGTTGAGGAGGAGTCCAACCATGTAGCTATATCCTTGGATGCCCTTTTTTTGGCGGTTAGCTTTTAGGTAGGTATGATACCCTTTCTTAAAAAATGGCTCTAATGGGTTTTGGTATTGCTGCCAAAAATGAGCGGCCTCCTTTAGGTTTGTTACAACCCCCGGGTGCAATTGACGGCACGTGTTTTTATAGGAGGTGTCATTTCTTTTTGCAATTTCTGAAAGCAAGTATTTCAGAGCCTTGAGTTTTCCTGCGTATTGAAAATAAGGATCTTCGTTAGAAATGCAAGCGAGGTATCCAAGAAAATTCGCTTCTTTTTCTGGTGCATAGCCTAGTTGATGCGCCATTTCATGGCAGGTGGTGAATGCAGATCCCAACAGTGGTATTTGGTCGTTGACCTGTGCTTCCCCTGAAAAGGGATTCAGGTAGCCCGAAAAACCCATATATGTCAAGGGTTTGCTGAATAAAGAGTTTTTTACAGAGGGATTTTTGTACGTTAAAAAAGGATAGGAATCGCTTGCGTTTTGGTAGCCCTTCAATGCCAAGTCATAGACTTCCTTTTGAGAGTAGGGTGTCGATACTGCCGTTTGCTTATTTTTGGCGAGTTGGACTTGCAAACTGTTGACTTCCAAGACTAGGCCTTCTGTAAAAGAAAGCAATTGTGTCGAAGTGAATTTTTGAGATTTGATTCCCAACTGACTTGCCAAAGGGATTCGAAAATAATTCATTCCCCAAGTCAGGTAAAATGCCAAATGAAGGATGGACAGCGTTTTTCCAACCGCCCAAAAATACCTTGTGAGTTCTGAACCCCGATCTCTAAGAACGATGGATACAAACCGAATGAGCAAAACCATGAGGCATCCGTAAAACACATCTCCAAAGCTAAAAGGCAGTCCTCCAAAGACAAAACGCACAAAACCAGAAAATTTCGGATAGATGCCCGTTGCGTAAAAGCGTTCCACGAAATTTGGAAATAGCGACAGGAATTGAACTATGGCAATCTGTAAAAGTAAAAAATAAGTCCAGTAGCGGGCGTAGAGAGAATTGTTCATGTTGTTTTATGTTGCAGCTCACTTTTGGAAGGGGAAATGGCGTTCTAATACTTCAAATATACAGTCTTTTCCTTTGTCTTTGCAAAAAAAAACTTTCTAAAATCCGATTGAAAAGTCTTTGTTTTCAAAGGCTTTTTTATAAGATAGCTACTTATGAACAATTTTGAACTCTTATAAACAGTCCTATGTTGAAATTAAAAGTCCCTATTTAAATTCATTAATTCAAATATTCAATTAAATTTGTAGTTATGGAGCGGACAAATACGATTAAAGGAAAAAAAGTTGACAAAAGCAGAATCATCAGCCTCGAAAAAGGCAAAATTCCCCCACAAGCTTTAGATTTAGAAGAAGCCGTGTTGGGTGCTATGATGATTGATAAAAAAGGAATCGACGATGTCATCGATATTTTGCACGCAAAAGCTTTTTACAAAGAGGCACACAAAGAAATTTACGCAGCCGTATATACCTTGTTTCAAAATTCGGAACCTACCGATTTGTTGACCGTTTCCAACCAATTGCGAAAAGAGGGCAAACTAGAATTTGTGGGAGGTGACTTTTACCTCATCAAATTGACTCAGAAAGTAGCTTCTTCTGCCCACATCGAATTCCACGCCCGTATCATCATTCAAAAATACATACAACGTCAGTTGATCAGTATTTCTAGTGAAATTATCGAAAACTCTTATGACGAAACTTCTGATGTTTTTGATTTGTTGGACAATGCCGAATCTAAATTGTTTGAAGTCACTCAAGGAAACTTAAAAAAGAGTTCTGAAACAGCCAAAGACTTGGTAAAACAAGCCGTATCTAAAATTCAAGAAATCGGAAACAAAGAGGGGATGAGTGGCCTGGAAACAGGTTTTACCAAACTGGATGCTTTGACCTCTGGATGGCAGCCTTCGGATTTAATCATCATCGCTGCACGTCCCGGAATGGGAAAAACGGCTTTTGTCATCTCCATGGCCAAAAACATGGCTATTGACTTCAACCACGCGGTAGCCTTATTCTCCTTAGAGATGTCTTCTGTGCAATTGATCACACGTATGATCTCAAGTGAAACTGGCTTGACTTCCGAAAAGTTACGAAAAGGGAATTTGGAAGCCCACGAATGGGAACAATTGAATGTCAAGGTAAAAAACCTTTCTGATGCACCGATTTTTATCGACGACACTCCGTCGTTGTCCATCTTTGATTTGCGCGCCAAAGCGAGACGTCTCGCTTCTCAACACGGTATCAAAATCATCGTAATTGATTACCTCCAATTAATGACTGCTGGCGGTAGTGGAGGAGGAAACCGAGAACAAGAAATCTCCATGATTTCACGAAATTTGAAAGCACTTGCCAAAGAATTGAGCATACCTGTAATTGCTTTGTCCCAATTGTCACGTGCAGTGGAAACTCGTGGAGGCTCTAAAAGACCTTTGCTTTCCGATTTAAGGGAATCAGGAGCCATCGAACAAGATGCCGATATTGTTTCGTTTATCTTTCGTCCCGAATACTACGGATTGACCGAATGGGACGATGACGACCATTCACCCTGTGAAGGTCAAGGCGAATTTATCGTGGCAAAACATCGAAATGGTGGGTTGGAAAATATCCGTTTAAAGTTTACTGGCCACTTGGCAAAATTCTCTGATTTGGAAGCTGGTTTTGGCAATGAATTTCAATCTAAAATGAACGATTTCAACCAAGAAATTACTTCTGAAAACTTCCCGAGTACACAAGATGCTTTTGATGGAGTTGATGACGGCGAAGTGCCTTTCTAAAAAGAAACACTTCGGATTTTTTCAATGGGTTTTAAAACCATGTTTTAAGCTTTCAATTCACTTTTTAAAAGTACATTTCACTCTTTTGATTCAGCTTGGATGCGCTTCAAGATATTCATTTCAAATAAGTTTGCACCATCACTTAAAAAATGTATTTTTGCGAACTAAACTCATCCAAAATGGCGACAACACAAGAACTCAAAGATTTTTCTCAACAAGTAAGAAGAGATATTTTACGAATGGTACATGCTGTGAATTCAGGTCACCCTGGAGGCTCTTTAGGCTGTACGGAATTTTTGACCGTTTTGTACCAAGAAATCATGGAGTATTCGTCGGATGTTTTTGACATGGATGGAAAAAATGAAGATCTTTTCTTTTTGTCAAATGGTCATATTTCACCAGTTTTTTATAGTGTTTTGGCACGAAGTGGTTATTTTTCCGTATCCGAATTGGCTACTTTTAGAAAATTAAATTCTCGTTTGCAAGGGCATCCTACAACCCACGAAGGTTTGGAAGGAATCCGCATGGCTTCGGGATCCTTGGGACAAGGAATGAGTGTTGCCATTGGCGCTGCACAAGCTAAAAAATTAAATGGCGACGCTAAGACCGTGTTTTCCCTTCACGGCGATGGAGAGTTGCAAGAGGGTCAAAACTGGGAAGCCATCATGTATGCTTCCGCTAAAAAAGTGGACAACCTGATCGCCACAGTAGATTTGAACGGCAAACAAATCGACGGGACTACAGACCATGTATTGGCCATGGGCGATGTCAAAGCCAAATTTGAGGCTTTTGGATGGGTTGTTTTGGAAGAGAAAAAAGGAAATGACATTGAAGCCATTAAAACCATTCTCAATAAGGCAAAAGCACTGTCTGGAAAAGGCCAACCCATTTGCATCTTGTTGTACACAGAAATGGGGAACGGTGTTGATTTTATGATGCACACCCATGCATGGCATGGAAAGGCACCAAACGACGCTCAGTTGGAAGAGGCTTTTGCTCAAAATCCAGTTACCTTAGGAGATTACTAAATCTTATTTTACACATAAAAAAAACCAGCCATACGGCTGGTTTTTTTGTGAAAAATTGTATCAAACAACACCTATGGGATGTTCAAATATTTGTGTGTTTGTAGTGAGATTTTCCATTTTGGGTTTTCCATGACATATTCGACAATTTTTGGCGTCATCAGTTCTTTTTTACTCCATTCCGGTTGTAAAAACAATTGGCATGTAGCCGAAGTCTTGGCAGCTTGTTGTTCTGCAAATTCGAAATCGTGTTCGTTGTGGACAATCATTTTCAATTCATCAGCTTCTTGGTAAATTTCTGACAAGGGAAGTTTTGTCTTTTTTGGAGACAAGCAAATCCAGTCCCATTTTCCGGACAAGGGATACGCACCCGAGGTTTCTATATGGGTTTTTATTTGTAAATTTCGCAAAGATTCTGTGAGGTAGTCCAAAGACCACATCAATGGCTCTCCACCTGTAATCACAACGGTATTAGCATGGATCTTTGCCTCTTTTACAATGGCATCAGTTAGTGTAGGAGGGTGAAGCTGTTCGTTCCAGCTTTCTTTGACATCACACCAATGACATCCTACATCACAGCCACCGATGCGGATAAAATACGCTGCAGTTCCCGTGTGTGCACCCTCCCCTTGAATGGTGTAAAAAGCTTCCATCAAAGGCAGCATTTTACCGAGGGCTATTTTTTCTTGTGTTTCTTTTTTAGTCATTTGTATGCTTGAGCGGGCAAAGATACTCAAAGCATTAGAAAACAAACCATTTTCAAGTGCGGTTTTGTATGCCTGTGAATCATTCCTTGAAATATAGAGTGCATTTGGGTTGTCCTTTTATAGATTTCAACTATTTTTGAATTCGACTCTTTAAATTTGCACACATGGTTAAAATTGCTTCTAGTCTCGCTTTTCTTTTGTTTCTTATTGTGGGGATTTCTTGTTCCAATTCTAGCCAATTTCAACTTGCAAAAAATCAGGTAGGTCCATTAAATTCAAAGACACCAATGCATGAGATTAAGAATTTGTTTGCAAAAGATTCTGTAGTCAAAATATTGAGTGAAGGCATGTTGGGCTATCGAGGTGCTTATTCACAAGAAGATGATGTGTACTTGGTCTATGCAAAAGGAGGGAAGCACCTATTGACCATCACCCCAAGAGAGCCCTTGGATTCCTTGTCTACCATTCGAAACGTTGCCGTACACGACGCGATTTACACCACAAAAAATGGGATTGGTCTCAATTCGGTATTTTCAGAAATCAATTTGATGTCGCGCATCCCCAAGGTAGAAGCTACTTTTACAAAAGCCATCTTGTATCTTGACGATCTCAATGCTACAATGACTCTAAATAAAAGTGACTTGGGAATCAAGACAATACGTTTGGAACCGATTCAATTGGAGCAGATTCCTGATGCTGTCAAGCCGCAAAGTTTTGTTATTTGGTTTGATTAAATAAAGGGGGTCCTTATTTTAAAACCGTCATTTTAATCGGGATGTCTTTTTTCGGCCATTCATATACATCAATTGCCTCCGCAGTGATTTTATCAATCAGTTCGATTCCTTCGACAACTTCTCCAAACACGGTGTGCTCATAATCCAAATGGCTTTGTGATTTGTGAGATTGGATCACATAAAACTCAAAAGGAGTTGATTTTTTTTCGGGATTGTGTTCCCAATCTCTTGCTGCCGCAAGGGCTCCCCGTTTGTGTTTCCTGTTTTTACGAAATTCTGATGGCAAGAGGTAGTTGTTGAGTCGATTTCGAAAAACCGTAGTTTGTTCGCTGTCGGAGTTTCCTCCTTGTACGATGAATCCAGGAACGACTCGGTAAAAACAGGTGGTGTCAAAATAACCTATTTGGGTCAGGTATAAAAAACTTGCGCGGTGCAATGGGGTGTCTTTATACAATTGAAGGGTCATCGTCCCAAGACGTGTGTGCAACTGTACATAGGTCTCTTTGTGCTTTTGTCCGAAGGCAGTCATAAATTCGACGGCAGTAGTCGTTCGGATATTGTCTTTTGTGAGCGGTTTTGTAGGGTGTTTGACAATCGCTTTGGTGGCGGGTTTTTTGAAAGAATTTTTACCTTTGTTTTTGGGTGTTTTTGTACAAGCAGTCATCAAAAGGCAAAGGCAACTGAGTCTTGCCATGTGGGTATTGGCTTTTAAAAATAACTTTAGGAGCAACATAGCAAGTACTTATATAATTCCGTAATAAAGACTTTTGATAATTCCATCAGAAAGCCCAATTTTAGGAACGTAAATTTTCTTTGATTTTGACCATTTCATGGCAGAGATGTAGATTTTTGCTGCTGGAATGATCACGTCAGCACGGTCTTGATTTAATCCCAATTCGGAAATGCGCTCTTCATAGGTCATCTTTTTTAAAAATTGGTAGTGGGCATTCATGTAAATATAAGAAAGAGGTTTGTCAGGGCGTTGGCCAGACATCTTAAATATTTTGTTGATGTTACCTCCAGAGCCAATCAAGGCCATTTTTTTAAGTCCTTTGGTGTGTACCGAGATCCAATTTTTTATTTCTTTCCAAATGATTTTGTTTTTGCTGTTTTTGTTCAACAATCGTACGGTGCCAATTTTAAAAGATTTGGAACAGAGCAATTTTCCTTTTGAAAAGACTGTAAATTCAGTACTGCCGCCACCAACATCAACATACAAATAGGATTTTTTTCCATCAATCAACTCTGATAAATCTGTAGATGCAATGATTTCAGCTTCTTTTTTGCCGTTGATTACTTCGATGCTTATTTCGGTTTCTTTTTCAATTTCAGCAATCAATTCTTTTCCGTTTGAGGCATCTCTCATGGCAGAAGTGGCGCAGGCCTTGTACTTTTCTACGCCGTGCACCTGCATCAATAATTGAAAAGCTTTCATAGCAGCGATCATCCGGTTTTTATTTGCTTCAGAAATACTTCCTCCATGAAAAACATCGGCTCCCAATCGAATAGGTACACGGATCAATTCTGACTTTTTAAAGGTAGGTTCTTCTTCTTTTTTTAAAATGATATTGGAGATCAACAGCCTAACGGCATTGGAACCGATGTCAATAGCCGCGTATTTTTTAATTTCGATCAAAGCGCTTGGTTTCAACGTTTTTTAAGGTTCTTGGGGAATTTTTTTAGAACAGTCTTTCCTTTTTTGATGCTTTTCCAATGGTTGTTTTCAAATTGAATAGCAATCACACCACAGGTAGGGACGTGGGGGATGAGCTGGTTTCCAAATTTGTTGACAAAATCATTGATGCCATGGTCGTGGCTAAAAATGATGGCAGAGTCAAATTCGTCATCGAGAGCCTTGATGGTTTTCACCAAGTAGCCGTCACTAAAATTATAAAGTGATTTTTTGATTTGCAAATTGGACAGAGGGAACCCAAAAACGTTCGAGAAAATTACGGCTGTGGATAGTGCACGTGTGGCACTGCTGGTGATAAAAACAGCGGGTTTTTCAATTTTTTCTTTCAGAGCAGCTGCCACAAGGTAAGAATCGCGTATTCCTCTTTTTTTTAGGGGTCTGTCGATGTCTTCAATTCCTTTGTATTCCCAAGAGGATTTGGCATGCCGAACAATATAAACTGTTTTCATCTATATGAATTGGATGAATCAAATATACTAAAATTGTTCAATTGATACGGGAAAGCAAGATAAATTTTAAACTAATAAATCATGGGGCCAATCTGTCAATTTTCCAGCTGTAATCTTTTTGGACTGTATAGCGAATTCGATCGTGCATGCGGTTGGCTCTTCCTTGCCAAAATTCGATTGACATCGGTTTCACGAGATAACCACCCCAGTGTTTTGGTCGAGGAATCTCTTGGTTTTGATACCTTTTTTCTAAGGTCTTTAATTGCAGTTCCAATGCCTCTCTGTTAGGAACAATTTCGCTTTGTGGTGATGCCCAAGCTCCAAGTTTGCTGCCATCAGGTCGTGATTCAAAATAGCCATCAGACAGGTTTTTAGCAATTTTTTCTGCCTTTCCTTTGATGATGATTTGTTGTTCTGAATTTTGCCAAAAAAAAGACAGGCACACTTCTGGATGTGCTGCGATTGCTTTTCCTTTTTCACTCAAATAATTGGTGTAAAAAACAAACCCTTCCCAAGTAAACTTCTTGAGCAAAACCACCCTGCTTTTTGGAAATCCATCCGTTCCAATGGTGGAAAGGGTCATGGCATTGGGCTCGTCAACACTTTGTGAAGCTTCAATTTCATAAAACCATTGTTGAAACAATTCAATCGGATTTTGGGGTACTTTAGTCTTGAGGAGTTCCTTTTTTAAGTAGGATTTTCTGTAGTTGCTAAGGTCTTTTTCCATAACTGTAAAAATAAGAAATTTTTAGACTGAAAGCGGTCGATTCCATGCTTAGTTTTTCATGGTTTTCTCAATCGGAGATTTTCTTTTTTATCAGGTACAAACCGGCAAAAGCCACCAGCCCATTTGCGATGAGAAGTTCGTATCCAAAAACATACCCGTTGAACCAATCCATTGAGTAATTGTCCAACACACTTGTCAATGCAACTGAAACAACGGCAATCAGAGGGACCAAAGCCTCTTTGAGCTGGTGTTTGGTGAAAATTCCGAATGCAAAAAGTCCTAACAGGGGGCCATAGGTATAAGAAGCAACTTTCAGCAAACTGCTAATCACATTGTCGCGAAGCACGTGTTTGAAGAGTATAATGACCAATACCAACAACAACGAAACGCCGATGTGTACCCTTTTTCGAATGCGTTTTTGAGCTGCTTTCGATTTGGTAGATAGGGATAAAAAATCAAAGCAAACAGATGTTGTCAAGGAAGTCAAAGCACTGTCTGCACTGGAATAAGCTGCTGCCATCAAGCCTAAAATAAAAAGCAATGCAATTGGGGTGCCTAGGCCTCCATTCAAGGCGATTTCAGGAAATAAGAGGTCCGTCTTTACCGTGCCGTTTATTTGAGGAACTGAAATTCCGTTTTGTTCAGCATAGACATACAACAGCGCTCCTAAAGACAAAAACAGAAAATTGACTAAAATCAAAACAAATCCCAAGGAAAGGATGTTCCATTGAGCCTCTTTGGTGTTTTTACAGGTCAGGTTTTTCTGCATCATGTCCTGATCCAAGCCTGTCATCGCAATTGCTATAAACACCCCTCCCAAAAATGATTTTATAAAGTGTTTTTTGTCATTGAAATCCTCCGCGAAAAATATTTTCGCTCGGTTTTGAAATGCTTCGGACTGATAGGATTCCCAGACGGATAGCCCTAGTTTGTCAGTGATAACCGCAATTGCTGCAAAGACGGCAAACAACATAAAAAGGGTTTGCAGTGCATCTGTCCAAACGATGGTTTTGATGCCTCCTTTGTAGGTGTACATCCAAATCAGGAGAATGGATCCAACTGCGGTGAGCTCAAAAGGGATTTTCCAAGTGTCAAAAATAAAATATTGCAATACAGAAGTCACCAAAAACAAGCGAAAAGCCGCCCCCAATATACGTGAAAGTAAGAAGAAAAATGCGCCTGTTTTATGACTGACGATCCCAAATCGCTGCAGTAAGTATTCGTATATGGAAGTGATGTTCGATCGGTAATAGATGGGCAGCAATAGGAAGGCAATTACGACATATCCCAAAAAATACCCCAATACAATTTGAAGGTAGCTGAATTGACTTCCTTCTACCCAGCCGGGAACGGAGATAAAAGTAACCCCCGAAAGCGAAGCCCCAATCATTCCAAATGCCACGAGGTACCACGGGGATTTTTTGTCCGCTTTGAAAAAGGTTGCATTGCTGTCGCTTTTACCCGTTGCATGAGAAATAAAGAACAAAAGTCCAAAATATATTGCGATGACCAAAACAATTTGGAAGGTATTCATGACGTTCAAATTTAGAGGGCTTCCCACAAAGAATTAAAAGAAAACTATTGCGACAGTCACAAAGAAACAAATAATCAAATTAACGGCTAAACGTTTTCTACAAAAGATTATATTTGTGAAATGAATTTTTCTTCCAGACTTTTAGAAAATGCGGTGAATGAAGTGGCTCAATTGCCTGGCATAGGAAAGCGAACAGCTTTGCGTTTGGTGTTGCATTTGTTAAAGCAACCCAAGACCCATACCCAACATTTGACCAATGCTTTAGAAAATTTGGTAACAGAAGTAAAACTGTGTAAAAGTTGTCATAACATTTCAGACGTAGCGATTTGTGACATCTGTTCCAACACAAGAAGAAACCCAGAAATTGTCTGTGTCGTTGAAGACATTCGCGATGTGATGGCCATTGAAAATACAGCTCAATTCAAAGGGTTGTACCATGTTTTAGGGGGTAAAATATCGCCTATGGAAGGAGTAGGGCCCCACAATTTGACCATTGAAAGTTTGGTGAAAAGAGTGCAAGAAGGCACTGTCAAGGAATTGATTTTAGCGATGAGCTCGACCATGGAAGGGGATACTACTAATTTTTACATCTACAAACAGTTGGGGAAGTTTGAAGTCAATATATCCACAATTGCTAGAGGTATTTCTGTGGGTGATGAATTGCAATATACAGACGAGGTGACCTTGGGACGAAGTATCGCCAATCGTGTGCCTTTTGAAAAATCTATAAGAACCGAATGAAGCTCTCAATTGTCATTGTCAATTACAACGTTCGCTTTTTCTTAGAACTCTGTTTGCTCAGTGTTCAAAAAGCGTGTGAAGGGATTTCTGCGGAAATTATTGTCGTCGACAATTGTTCATCAGACGATAGTTGCCGCATGGTGCGCAACCTATTTCCAGATGTTCACCTGCTTGAAAACAAAGACAATGTAGGTTTTTCGATTGCCAACAACCAAGGAGTTTCAATGGCCAAAGGAGCGTATGTGTTGGTGTTGAATCCAGACACTGTAGTCAAGGAGTTTACCTTTTCAGACATCCTAGATTTTGCTGACAAACAACAAAACTTTGGAGCTTTGGGGGTGCAATTGATCGACGGAACTGGTGCTTTTTTACCCGAGAGTAAAAGAGGTATTCCAACAATCAAGGCTTCTTTGTCCAAGATCATAGGAACCAATTCGGCTTCAGGGACTTATTATGCCAACCATTTGGAGCGAGACGAAACGGGCCCTGTCGAAATTCTCGTGGGTGCTTTTATGTTGATAAAAACAGCGGTCTATCGTTCTGTTGGGGGGTTTGATGAAGATTACTTTATGTACGGTGAAGACATCGATTTGAGTTACAAAATCCTAAAATCCGGTCGCCAAAATTATTATTTGGGATCTGCTTCTGTAATTCATTTTAAAGGGGAGAGCACGCGGAAGGATGTACGTTACCTAAAGCACTTTCACAAGGCTATGCGGATTTTTTACAAAAAGCACTTTCAAAAAAACTTTCTTTACAACCTCTTTGCAAATCTTGGAATCCAACTCTGGTTTCTATTGAAATACGTACAACTTTCCGATCCAAAAATTATTTTAAACGAACGGCAAAACGTTCTCTATATTGGGGATAAAAAAATCAGCATTGACAAACAAATGGCTCGAAAGCTAAAATTTGTAAAATTCAGCTCTTTCAAACAACTCGAAAAACACATTCTCAAAAATGATGTGCAAGAAGTCTGGTTTGATGAAGCGTATCTCTCGTATGATAAAATCATTGATCTTATTGGAATTTTACACAATAAAAATTTGATTTTTAAAATTCATTCCAATGGAACGAATTATGTGATTGGGAGCAATTCTAGTGATGGCAGAGGAGAAATCATTGGACTGACTGCGTCTCAAGCAGAAGCCGCAGTCTGAACTTCTTTTAGTTCTCTGTGCGATCCCAGCTTTTTTTAGCCCTTCTTTTTTTGTAAAATTTCACAAAACCCATCAGCAAGAGTCCAAAGACTAAGATGCCTAGAACTCCCCATATCCAATTGATGGAATTTTTCAATTCTACCAAAAACACCACTGCAAATAAAATGACTGTTGCCACCTCATTCCAAAGTCGCAATTTGGCCGCACTGTATTTGATGACATCGTTTTGAAGTTGTCGATAAATGTTTTGACAACCCCATTGGTACCCGTACAAAAGGAACACAAAAGATAATTTAACCCACATCCATGGTGCGGTCAAAAAACCAGGAAGTAAATAAAGCATCCAAAAAGCAAAAAAACTAGCTAGAATTGCCGAAGGCCATGTGATGATATACCACAAGCGTTTGCTCATCACTTTGTATTGGGCTTGTAAGATGCCACGTGCAGGCTCTTGTTTTTTGTCGGCTTCTACATGGTAGATAAACAAGCGTACAATGTAAAACAAACCTGCAAACCAGGTGATGACAAATATGATATGAAGAGATTTGATGTAGGAAAGGTATGCCATGCGATAAATTTTAAGAAAAGAACCAATGGGCCCTTGCAAAGCTATCAAAATAATCTTGATATTATTACCCTCTTCTATGGAATTCTTGAGAACAGCATTTCAAAGGCGAATCTTTTAAAGTAGAAACCTTTTCGGCCACCTCAGTTTGTTTTATATTTGTAACCTATGAAGTTTGAAATAAAATCCAAAGATCCATTGAGCAAAGCCAGAGCAGCTGTCATGACAACAGAGCATGGGCTTATAGAAACTCCAATTTTTATGCCTGTTGGAACCATGGGCACAGTGAAAGGAGTTCATCAAAAAGACTTGAAAGAGGAAATCAACCCCGACATCATTCTCGGAAACACCTACCATTTGTATTTGCGCCCCAAAACACCCATCCTCGAAAAAGCAGGAGGCTTGCATAAATTCATGAATTGGGACCGTCCAATTTTAACAGATAGTGGCGGATACCAAGTCTACTCCTTATCGGGTAGAAGAAAGATCAAAGAAGCTGGGGTGGATTTTAAAAGCCATATTGACGGTTCTACACACTTTTTTTCACCGGAAAAGGTGATGGAAATTCAGCGCACCATCGGAGCAGACATCATCATGGCATTTGACGAATGTACACCTTATCCCTGTGATTTCAATTACGCAAGAAAATCCATGCACATGACCCATCGTTGGTTGAAACGTTGCATGAGCCATTTGGAAAAACTCCCCTACAAATACGGTTACAGTCAAACATTTTTTCCTATTGTCCAAGGAAGTACCTATAAAGATTTGAGAAAGCAATCTGCAGAATTTATTGCAAGTGTAGGTGCTGATGGCAATGCCATTGGAGGTTTGTCTGTTGGAGAGCCTGCTGAGGAAATGTACGCCATGACCGATGTGGTTTGCAGTGTTTTGCCGGAAGACAAACCCCGTTATTTGATGGGGGTTGGTACGCCGATCAATATTTTGGAAAACATTGCTTTGGGCGTGGACATGTTTGATTGTGTCATGCCGACACGAAATGCTCGAAATGGAATGCTCTTTACGGCTTTTGGCAGCATCAACATCAAAAACAAAAAGTGGGAAGATGATTTTTCGCCAATCGACGAAATGGGCATTACTTATGTAGATACCTTCTATTCAAAAGCCTATTTGAAACACTTGTTTGCAGCCAACGAAATGTTGGGCAAACAAATTGCAACCATCCACAATTTAGGATTCTATCTGTGGTTGACACGGGAAGCTAGAAAACAGATTATTGCCGGTGATTTTGCAGCTTGGAAAAACAAAATGGTCAAACAAATGAACAACCGCTTGTAAATTTGAGAATCTTAGACAAATACATATTAAAAAAGTACCTGGGTTCGTTTCTCTTTACCTTGTTTATCTTGATTCCGATCGCCATCGCCATTGATGTTGCGGAAAAAATAGACAAGTTTTTGAGACATACAAACTTGTCTTTTGAAGAGATTGTAGAAGATTATTATGCCAACTTTATCATTTACTATGTCAATACTTTTATGCCTTTGGCGTTGTTTATTGCAGTTATTTTTTTTACGTCCAAACTCTCCAACAATACAGAAATCATCGCCATCAATGCTGCGCGTATATCCTTTACTCGCTTTTTAAAACCCTACATGATCGGAGCGACAATCGTTGCTATTTTAGCCCTTTTGATGAATCATTTTGTGGTTCCGGCAGGAAACAAAACACTCACAAAATTTGAAAACAAATACCTGAAGAGCAACCGCAACAAGGGAACCAGCTATGTCAAAGAGTTCAACATGAAGTTGGGAGAAGGTAGGTATGTTTTTATTCAAAACTTTGGATTGAGAACACACCGAGGCTACGATTTTTCTTACGAAGAATATGAGGGTCTTAAATTGAAGTACCGTTTGACCGCAGACAATATCAATTGGAACAAAAGAGACAGTACTTTTTCATTGACAAACTTTAAAAAAAGGTGGGTGTTCAACGACAAAGATCGCATAAACGTTGGTTCAAAAATGGACACTGTTTTTGATTTTTCGCCCAGCGACTTGTTGTATGTTGATTATCTGGCCAAAGAAATGCCTTCTACGGAATTGAAAAAATTCATCGACATCTCCGAACAGCGAGGTGTTAAAAACTTGAATGCGTATTACGTGGAATTGTACAAGCGAACAACCTTGCCGCTTTCTTCCTATATCTTAACACTGATTGCAGTTTGCTTGGCCTTTCGCAAACGTCGAGGCGGTACAGGAGTGAACATGGCTGTCGGAATAGGCCTTATGTTTCTGTACGTATTCTTTATGAAAGTTTCAGAAGTATTAGGTGCAGTTGCAGGAAGCAATACCATTTTATTTATATGGATGCCCAATGCACTCTTTGGTACTTTGGCTCTCGCTTTGTATTTAAAGTCAAAAAAGTAAAAGAATTGATTTGATACTTTCCTGAAGTTAGTATCTTTGCCAAGCAATTATTAGAACAAACCTATGGAATATTTAGATTTTGAATTACCGATCAAGGAACTCGAAGAACAATTGGACAAATGCCAAATCATCGGAGAGGAAAGTGAGGTAGATGTTTCTGAGACCTGTGAGAAACTGACTGAAAAATTAAAAAGTCTTAAAAAAGACATCTATAAAAACCTTACACCGTGGCAACGTGTACAGCTTTCAAGACACCCCAATCGCCCCTATACATTGGACTACATAAAAGCGCTAGCAGGCACCACTTTTATGGAGCTTCACGGAGATCGAAATGTAAAAGATGACAAAGCAATTATCGGTGGTTTGGGAAAAATAGGTGACCAATCTTTTATGTTTATCGGCCAACAAAAAGGCTACAACACAAAAACAAGACAATACCGAAATTTTGGAATGGCCAATCCAGAGGGGTATCGAAAAGCGTTGCGTCTGATGCGCATGGCTGAAAAATTTGGCATTCCTGTATTGACTTTTGTAGATACACCAGGAGCTTACCCTGGATTGGAGGCAGAAGAAAGAGGTCAAGGCGAAGCCATAGCGAGAAATATATTTGAAATGTGTGTCTTAGAAGTCCCAATCATTACAGTGATTATTGGAGAAGGAGCTTCTGGAGGTGCTTTGGGAATAGGTGTCGGTGATCGAGTTTTGATGATGGAAAACTCTTGGTACTCTGTCATTTCCCCCGAAAACTGTTCCACCATTCTTTGGCGTAGTTGGGACTACAAAGTTGAAGCAGCGTCTGCATTGAAATTGACATCCAAAGACATGGCGTCTATGAAATTGATCGATGGCGTGATTCGCGAACCTTTAGGAGGAGCACATTCTGACAGGGAAGCAACCTTTCAAACTGTTCAAAAAGTCATTTTAAAAGAATTGGATGTTTTGCAAGGTATGACTACTGAGGATAGGGTAGAAAAACGCATACACAAATACGAACAAATGGGTGTCTACAAAGATTGATTTATTTGTTTTCAAAGTCATACTTACTTTGAAAGCCTTTATAGGGGGCATTAACTCAGTTGGCTAGAGTACTTGGCTGGCAGCCAAGAAGTCATCGGTTCGAATCCGATATGCTCCACAAAACTTACCGAAACCTGAATGTAAATTCAAAGTTTCGGTATTTTTTTTTCAACGCTAGAATGATTGTGTAAACAGTAGTTGATTCCTTGGGGATTTTTCACTTCAAGCGTCCCTTTTTTATTTTTAACAGGTAGGTCTAGTTCTTTTATTTGAAAAAATTTGGTATTCATTCCTTAAGTAAGATTTCGTAAATTTTCGTTGTTTTTTATGCTTCTGGTTGGGTTGTTTTCCTTGCTGCACTTAGCCTTCAACAATGGCTAAAAAAAGGGCCTCTTTTAAAAAACACACCAACGCATTTAAAACGGTTTCGGGAGTCACACAGCCTTAAGTGGATGTATTTTTTAAAAAGTACGCCGTTAGATTGTGTGTTTTTCAATTAATTGGTATATTTGCTACGATAAAATAAAACCATGAAGTCAAGTGCACTTTTTCACCATCATTTCCATACTTGTAATCAGACGAGCTAGAGATGTTGTGCCTTACACAAAACATATATCAAAACCCGTTTGAGCAAATCAAATGGGTTTTTTTAATCATAATTCCCAATTTTGTTCCAACAAAAAACCGACACAAATCATGACAAAATTAAAAATTGCCATACAAAAATCAGGAAGACTCAATCAAGACTCTTTGGCACTCTTAAAAAACTGTGGCATTTCCATCGACAATGGAAAAGACCAGTTGAAAGCTGCTGCGCGTAATTTTCCGTTGGAAGTCTTGTACCTAAGAAATGGAGACATCCCACAGTACCTGAGAGACGGGGTGGTTGATGTGGCCATTTTGGGGGAAAACACTTTGGTAGAAAAAGGCGAAGATTTGGCCGTCGTAGAACGGTTGGGTTTCTCCAAATGTCGTGTTTCTTTGGCTGTCCCTAAAGCCTTTGAGTACAAAAACATTCAGGATTTGAACGGCAAACGCATAGCCACTTCCTACCCAAATACCGTTAAAAAGTATTTGAAAGCACAAGGCATTGCTGCCGATTTGCACATTATCAATGGGTCTGTAGAAATTGCACCCAACATCGGTTTGGCAGATGCCATCTGTGACATTGTTTCAAGTGGAAGCACCCTCTTTAAAAATGGTCTAAAAGAAGCTGTTCAAATGGCTGTTAGTGAAGCGGTATTGACCGTAGCCCCTAGTTTGACTGCCGAAAAGCAAGCCATTTTAGATACGGTGAGATTTCGCATACAAGCAGTCCTTAAAGGTCAGAATTCAAAGTACATCTTATTAAATGCGCCCAATGAAAAAGTCGCCGAGATCCTTGAATTGTTGCCCGGAATGAAAAGCCCGACGGTTTTGCCCTTGGCACAAGCAGGGTGGAGTTCGATCCATACCGTCATAGAAAAAAGCAAGTATTGGGACATTATCGATGCTTTGAAAAGCCACGGTGCCGAAGGAATTTTGGTCATCCCAATTGAAAAAATGATTTTGTAACCTGCCCGATGGGCGCAACAGCAATGCTTTTAGAAAGAGGAATTGATTTTAACTTTCAAAGCTTGTTAAAAATAAAACACTATGAATACGACCGACAATCCATCCAGAAAACACTGGGCTGTCTTGACCCAACGACCGACCAAGAAATCAAATGATTTGGATAAAGTCATTGGCGAAGTGTTTGACGAGGTAAAGAAAAATGGAGATGCTGCTTTGCGAACTTACACAGCGCGTTTTGACAATGTTGTCTTAAAAGACCTCAAAGTTAGTCAAGAAGAAATCGATGCCTCTGCGGCTTTGGTTTCGGAAGATTTGAAAAATGCCATCGCTTTGGCAAAGCACAATATTGAAGTTTTTCACCGTTCACAAATCATGCCTAAAAAGGTTGTTGAAACCACTCCTGGAGTAACGTGTTGGCAGGAGATGCGCGCCATTGAAAAAGTAGGTCTTTATATCCCCGGAGGGACAGCTCCTTTGTTTTCTACTATCTTGATGTTGGGAATTCCAGCTGTCTTGGCAGGAAGCAAAGAGATCGTGTTGTGTTCACCACCCGATAAAGACGGAAAAATAAACCCAGCCATTTTGTACACGGCCAAATTGGTAGGTGTCACCACTCTTTTTAAGTTGGGAGGCGTTCAAGCCATTGCCGCAATGACCTA